>Ga0209342_10002255_pt1 | contig 20948 bp, 19 predicted proteins | sample RifCSP16_2_FD_184023 | JGI IMG/M metagenome (GOLD analysis project Ga0209342, IMG submission 184023) | Soil microbial communities from Rifle, Colorado - Rifle CSP2_sed 16_2 (SPAdes) (version 2) | ecosystem: Environmental > Terrestrial > Deep subsurface > Rock core/Sediment | place: Rifle... | reverse complement strand
CTGTAGAGGTTCAGGCTGCCGGGCCGCACGTAGCCGACCACCGTGATGCCGAGCTGCTCAGCCAGGCTCACGGCCATCTCCGTGGGGGACGTCCGCGAGGCCACCAATGGCACCTCCATCCGAGCCGCCTTCAGCAGCATCTCCGAAGAGATCCTGCCGGTGGAGAGCAGAATTCGGTCAACCGTCGGGATGCCCTTGAGCAACGCCTCGCCTTTGACCTTGTCCACCGCGTTGTGGCGCCCGACGTCCTCCGCCACAATCAGGAGCCGATCCCCATCGCTGAGCGCCGCGCCATGGATCCCGCGCGAGGCCTGATAGTTGACCGCCTCCACGAACAGCTCTTTCATCAGTTGAAAGAGCTGTTCGGCCCGGACCCTGAGGGAGGACTGGATCTTTGGAAAGAGTCGGGGGTCGATCCGAAATGTGATCCCTCCCCCGCACCCGGAGGTGAGAATGCGCTCAGAGGGAAGTTCCACCTCGCGCGTGAGTGTCACATCCGCCCTTCCGTCCACGTCCGACACCTGGATCTGCGCGATGTCGTCAAGAGACGCGATGACTTTCTCGAGCCAGAGATACCCGACAACCAGGCAGTCGAGTTTGAATGGCGAGCAGAGCAGCGTGACGAATTTCTGGCCGTTCACGTAGATTACGAGTGGCTGCTCGCGCACCACCTCGCCCTTGACCTCTTCCAGACGCCTTTCCTTGAGCTGGAGAAATGTTCTCATGGTCTTAATGGTGCGGCTGGGCCCCAAAATAATCAAGGGGCTCCCTCAGGAACCCCTTGACGGCATCGGCCCCGACCAAGAACCCTCAGGTCTGGATCGACATCAGGATGACGTAACGGAGGAAAAACCCTCCGACCAGCACCAGTACGGCGGAAAGGAGGGCAGCCGACTTGGCGCGGGGCCCTATAAAGTCAAGCGCCAACGGGACGAGAAGGCCGGCGATCACAAGCCCACCCCAGAAGGCCGGGGCAAACGCCCCGGTGGTGATCGGGGCTGCCGCGGACCCGAGCAGCCCGAGGAACAGGACGAGGATGACGAGCTCGATGATCATCGAGTAACGGTCAGCTCGCTTGACCTTCCCCCACCCCTCCCCGGCGGCCTCACCACTCACAAACAACAACAGGGAGACCGCAGCCATTCCCGTGGAGGCGCCTGAGGCGAGGAACAGAGCGCCCATGAGCCGCGCCTCACTCCAGAACGGCTGGGCCGTGACGCTCAGGAGCACACCGGTGTAACTGGCGAGGAAGAACCCGAAAATGATCCCGACCAGGCTCACTCGCCTGCGGAGGGAGATCATCGGTTCCGATTGGGAAAAAGCAAGGACCGAGGAGACAAACGAGAAGAGCCCGAACACGCCCAGCATCCACGCCCCGATCGACATAGGGTCCCAGAACTTGAACACCATGAGCATGTTGAGGAACCGCGTGGGAACGCCAAGGTCTGCAATCAGAAGCAGCCCGCAGATTATGACGAGCGGGAGGGACAAAAGATATCCCCACCTGACAACCTGCCGATCTTTCGCCCCTCCGAAATTGTCTGCGATCGCGGCGGTAAAGTACGACCCTCCTGCAATCCCGCCCAAAAAGAAGTAGAGGACGATCATCATTCCCCAGTCCGGGGTCTTAAACATCGCCATCCCCTCCTTTGTCCTGGCCGCGCTCGCGAAATGCCAGCAGAGCCCCGACCCCGACCAGAAGAGCCGAGCCGACCGAGAGCAGCGAGTCCGCAAAGACGTTCCGCTGGGGGAGCTTCGGCTTGTCTGGCAGATTGTACGTGGCCGGCTTGTCAAGGAGCAGGAAGAACGCGTTCAGCCCGCCCAGAAAGTCATTCGGATCAGCGCCGTACAAGCTGGCGTCCTTCAACCCCATCTCTTTGAGCTTTGCCACCCGCTTCTGGGCTTTGGCGACGAGCTCTTCTCTGAAGCCGAACTGGATCGACTCAGTCGGACAGGCTTTAGCGCAGGCGGGCCCGAGCCCGTTGTGGATCCTGTCGTTGCAGAAGGTGCACTTGTTGGCCCGGCCGGTGTCATGGTTGAAGGCCACCACTCCGAACGGGCACGAGCTGACGCAATAGCGACAGCCGTTACAGGTGTCCTGGTTGATGTTCACCGTCCCGTACTCGGTCCGGTAGATCGCGCCGGTCGGGCAGGCATCGAGGCAGCCGGCCTGAGCGCAGTGTTTACAAACATCGGACATCAAATGCCACTGGAGCCCGCCGTCCGCCTGAGGCTTCTCCACGAAGCGCACCAAACGGTAGGTTTTGTCCGTAAAGTGCGCATGATTCTGGTACGTCCCGGTCCACTCCGGCTGCTCAGCCGGAAGCTCGTTCCACTGCTTGCACGCCACCTGGCAGGCCCGACAGCCGATGCAGAGTGACGTGTCCGTGAACATCGCCAGCGTGCGGGCCATGGCTACACCACCCCCTTCTTCACGTTGCAGAGGAACGCCTTCGTCTCTTGGATATAGACCGTCGGGTCCCCTACAGTGGCTGACAAGTCATTGGTGACGTCCCCTTTGGCAATCCCGTTGTATCCCCAGTGCCAGGGGACGCCGATCTGATGAGTCTTCTTGCCGTTGATGATGAACGGCTTGAGCCGATTGGTCACCATGGCCTTCGCGTGGATCTTCCCCCGCGGGGTCATCACGGTGACCGTCTCGCCGTTGTTGATCCCGAGCTCCCCTGCCAGCTCGTGGCTGATCTCGGCAAAGTGGGACTCGAACAGCTCCGCGAGCATCGGCAGGTACCGTGACATGACGCCGGAGAGGTGGTGCTCCGTCAGCCGATACGTCGTGATGACGTAGGGGTAGTCGGGCGATCCCACCGCCGCAAGCTCATTCTTTCCGTCGGCCACCTGCCAGATCTTCGCGACAGGGTTATTCTGCTGCTTTGAGAGGAGGTTTTTCACCGGCGACTCGATCGGCTCGTAGTGCTCCGGGAACGGCCCATCGGCGAGCGGACCGAAGAACGCCCCCTTGCCGTCTGTCCGCATGATGTACGCATTGTCGCCGCCCTTGGCGTCGGGGGCCAGAAATGCGTTGAAGTCCGGCACGTCCAGCCCGACCCACTTGCCCTTCTTCTCTGGCGTGGCCCCGTCGGCGTTCGGGTCCCACCAGATGAGTTTCTTTTTCTCGCTATACGGCTTGCCGTTGACATCAGAGGCGGCGCGGTTGTACAGGATGCGGCGGTTGGCCGGCCACGCAAACCCCCAGCCGTGCGCCAAGTAGTCCTTGTCGTCAGCGGGCTTGCGCTGGTTGGCCTTGTTCACGAGCTTCCCGTCCGCCCCTTCGACCAACACCCCGGTGTAGATCCAGCACCCTCCCGCGGTCTTGCCATCGTCCGTCATATGAACAAAGGTGTTGAGCGGCTGGTCTTTCTTGTACACCACCTTGCCGTCCTTGTCCTTGATTTCTTCCGTGGCGTAGCCGTTGACTTCCTTCAGCACCAGCTCCATGTTGGGCTCTTTGGGATCGTCACCGTACTCGAAGCTCGCCGAAAGGAACCCCTTGTCTCGAGATTTCTTGGAGCCGGCGTAGAGCTTCTGAAGCCGCTTGGCAAGGCTCGTGACAAACTCCGCGTCGGAGGTCACATCGCCGGGCGGGTTGACGGCTTTCTCATGCCACTGAATCAGCCTCATGGTGTTCGTGAGAGAGCCGTCCTTCTCAGCGGCCGGCGCCGCTGGAAGGAAGAAGACCTCGGTCTTGGTGTTCTTCGTGTCCGCGGCCTCGCGGTGCGGCGGTGAGGCGGGCGCTTTCCAGAACTCTGAAGTCTCGGTGAGGAAGATGTCCTTCACGACCAGCCAGTCGAGCTTGGCGAGAGCCGCGCGGGCCAGCTTCGCGTTGGGGCCACCCACAGCCGGGTTCTGGCCGACCGCGAAGAACCCCTTGATCTTCCCCTTGTACATGTCCGCGAAGATGTGCTGGTGGCTGTACCCATCTGCAGTGGCCCGCTTCGGCAGCCAGTCATAGCCGAAGTCATTTTCCTTGGTAGCTGCGTCGCCGTACCAGGCCTTCAGCAGGCTGATAAAGAACTTCGGGCGGTTCACCCAGAAGCTGGTCTTCGGTGTCTCCTTTTCCAAGTAAGTCTTCAGGTCCGGATGCGCGTCTCGCAGCGGCATTGGCAGATAGCCGGGCAAGTCCTGATAGAGCACCGCCAGGTCCGTGGCTCCCTGCACGTTGGCGTGGCCACGCAGGGCGACAACACCTCCGCCGGGGCGCCCCACGTTCCCAAGGAGAAGCTGGAGCATGCAGAGCGCCCGGATGTTCTGAACGCCGTTGGTGTGCTGAGTCAGGTTGAGGGCATAGGTGACCGATCCGGTCTTGTCCGGCCCCGATGTGCCGCAGAAGAGCTTGGCGGCCTCGATGAACTTCTCCTTGGGTATGCCGCAGACACGCTCCACCATCTCGGGGGTGTAGCGGCTGTAATGGCGGCGCAAGAGCTGGAAGACAGAGTTGGGGTCTTTCAGGGTGGGATCCCGCTTGGCGTTCCCTTCGCCGTCAAGCTGATACTTCCAGCTGCTCCGGTTGTAGGTCTGAGCGACGTGAGGGTCCGGTCCACCCTTGCCGGTCTGCTCCAGCCCCGTGAAGACACCGCCGAGGTCGGTGGGGGTCTTGAACGCCGGATCGATCAGGAACGAGGCGTTGGTGTGTGTCACGACGTAGTCGCGGAAGTAGAGGTTGTTCCGGATCGCGTAGCTGATCAGCCCGCCGAAGAACGCGATGTTCGTCCCGGAGCGGATCGGCACGTGGAGGTCGGCCACTGCGCTGGTGCGCGTGAACCGCGGGTCCACGTGGATGAACTTCGCCCCGCGCTCCTTGGCCTTCATCACCCACTGGAAGCCCACCGGGTGATTCTCAGCCATATTGCTGGTCGCCATGATGACATCCGAATTCTGGATGTCGATCAGGTTCGTCGTCATCGCCCCTCTGCCGAATGTGGTTCCCAAAGCTGGGACCGTGGCAGAGTGTCAGACTCGGGCCTGGTGTTCGAGGTAGACCACCCCCAGGGTCCGCATGAGCTTGGTGAGGACATAGCACTCTTCGTTGTCGATGCACGCGGATCCCAGGTTGGCGATCCCGTCGACCCGATTCACAATGACGTCTTTCCCTTCTTTGTTCTTCTCGACCTCGACAAACGTCGTGTCTCGCGTTGCCTTCACACGCTTGGCGATCTCGTCGTACATCCACTCCAGCGGCTTCTCTTCCCATTTGTCAGACCCTGGGGCGCGGTACAGCGCCTTCGTGGGCCTGAGCGGGTTATTGGAAAGCTCGATGGTCGCCGCGCCCTTCGGGCAGAGCCTGCCCAGTGTGTGGGGCGTGTCCGGATGCCCCTCGATGTCGATAATCTTGTTGTCCTTGGCATAGACGAGTTGGATGCAGCCCACCGCGCAGTAGGGACAGACACTGGGGAAGACCTTCGTCTCCTTGATCTTCAGGCCGACTGCGGCGGCTTCAACTGGAGCGAGGTTCAGTCCTCGAGTGCCAACCGCGACCCCTGCGGCGGCACCCGATAACGTCAGGAAGTTGCGTCTCGAGAGATCCATAGAGACACTCCTTTCCGCTTATGGGTTGGAAGAGTGTACAAGCCTTCGTTGGGAATGGGACGGATGCTGCCCCAGCCCTTCTACCCCTTGCATCTTCCACCGAGCCATTGCCGTGGCTCAGCGCTAGAATTCAGGGCTGGTCAGCTCGTCCCAGGCGCGGCGAACCACGATGACCCTCTCGGGACGGTCTATCGCGGGTTCCACCCTGATGATATCGCCGGGATTCAGGAGGTCGAGATCGCCGCGTGTCCCGTCATCAGCCACCACAACTGCTTCTCCGTGGCAGGTGAGGTCGCTGCACTGGCCTTCCTGCTGTTTGACCCGCAGACGACCGTTTTCTTTATCTATCGCCACGACGGTGAGGCGACTCTGCTGGAGCCAGTCCGTTAAGCTTTGTACCATCGCTGAGTCCCCCTTTCTTGGAGCGTGAGGAGAACCTGGTCGGTACCGACTTACCGATAATCTTGTGAATCTTTTCCCGTACTTTGCCCTCTGCCAGCAAGAATGTACTCAGCCTGAAAAGGGGTGTCAAGGCAAAATTTCTCGGCCCGCGCACCCCATCAAGGGGAACCGATCCCGGCGTGGGCTACTCCTCCTAATCGACCGATCGGTCAAATTTGGTGTATGCGGCAAGACGGGCGTCCAGTAATGCCCCGGCCTCGTCGAAGCGGCCTTCGCGGAGTAAGCCGACGATTTTCTGCCGAAGCGGGAGATCAACCAAGGTCCCACCGACCACAGGGTCGTAGAGCCTCCCCAGCTCGAGCAGGATGCGATCGACCCGAGTGACGTCCGAAAGGTTATTCCGAGCCTCCCGGAAAAGGTTTACCGCATGATCATCGCGTCTTCTGAACCTCAGGCCGGCTCGGTTGGAACGTGGGTCGCGATTCAGCTCTTCACTCATAGCGTTCAGCGAGAATCCGCCAACCCTCTGACGGTCACGCGCGTTCCAGGTCCTCTCGGATAGAGAACCCGGAGGAGCACGAGCCCATGCGCGGGCGCCGTGGGACCGGCGAGGGTGCGGTCTTTGTTTAGCAGGAGCTCACCAATCCATTCGGGGGCGCGGCGGCCTTTCCCGATCTCCACCACGCTTCCGACAATGTTTCTCACCATGTGATGGAGAAAGCTATCAGCCGAAAAGAAGAGGCCAACAAACTGTCGTCGACTTCTGAGGTGAAGCGAGTGGATTCGACAGATCGGGCTTCGCCCTCGGCCGGGAGCGGCGCAGAATGCCGAGAAGTCGTGCTGGCCCCTGAGGAACGAGAGAGCCCGTGCCATTTGGCCGCGATCGAGCGGCTGGTTGACGTGCCAGCTCACGTGTCGAAAGAGGGGCGAACCTGTGGCATTGTTGTCGATCAAATAGAAGTAGCGCTTCGCCCTGGCCCATCGTCTCGCATCAAAGCCCTCCGCCGCCTCCTCCACCGTTGGAACACGTACGGTCGGGGGAAGAAGGCTGTTCAAGCCGGCGCGGATTGAGCGCAGAGGAAGAGCGCTGGCTGTCGTCACGCTAGCGACCTGCCCGAGCGCGTGGACACCGGCATCGGTTCGGCTCGCTCCTATCACTCTGACTGGCTCTTGAAGAACGCGCGTGAGGGATTCGGTGAGAACGCCTTGAACCGTGAGCTGATTCGACTGGCGCTGCCAGCCGCTGAACTCCCTGCCGTCGTACTGGATGACAAGCCGAAGGGTTCGCATTGTTACAGCACGGGCGCCCGGGCTTAAATCGAAGGGGGCACATCCCCCTCCGAGCCGTCCCCTGAGCTTGCGCGGGCAAAGCCCGCGCTCGGAATAGCAACGGTCGCCCGCCCGTGCTCGCGTGCAGTCAAGCCCTTGTGCCTGCGGCTCGGCTTCGCCGCACTCGCGCGCACACAGGGTGGTGTCACCTTCTTGTGGTGCGGGGGCGTCCTTGGCGCCAAGATCCGGGGACCGTCACCATCCAGAGAATCGCCACCAAGGCGAGTAAGAGGAGCTTCACAGTGGCCTGCCAGCTGAACTGGGTTTTGAGCTGAATCGGCGAGGTCGACTTCTGGAACTCCTCGCGGGCCTGATCTTTTGGCTCGTAGTGCGTGGAGCTGTAGCCCTGAAGCTTCGCCACGAAATCCGAGACCCACGGGACGGCGATGTAGGAAACGACCATCACCGTGAGGATCACATAGAGGTAAAACCACCCCCCACGATCCAACCAGTGCTTGAACCGGCGGTGGTGGCGGCGACTCCTCATGGGCGCGGTTCTTTCTGGATGAGCTGCTCAGCGATCTGGATCGCGTTGGTCGCAGCCCCTTTCCGAAGCTGGTCCCCGACGATCCAGAAGAGAAGGCCATGGTCGAGCGAGAGGTCTTCACGGATCCGTCCCACAAAGCAATCATCCTGTCCCTCGGCGAGGATCGGCATCGGATAGCGGTTCGCTCGAGGGTCGTCCCAGAGTCGGAGACCGGGGAAACCCTGGAAGAGCTCACGGGCCTTCGACGCGCTGACCTTTCGCTCGGTCTCGACGCGAACAGCAACGGAATGCGCGGTGAAGACCGGAACCCGAACCGTGGTCGGCGCAACCTGAATGGTCGGATCACCAAGGATCTTTCTCGTTTCATTCACGAGCTTCATCTCTTCTTTGGTGTACCCATTGTCAAGAAACGCGTCGATGTGAGGAAGGAGGTTGAAGGCGATCCGGTGAGGGAACACTCGGACTTCCATAGGCTCGCCTTTGGACCACGCCAACGTCTGACGGCGCAGCTCCTCAACCGCTTGGGCCCCGGCCCCTGAGACCGCCTGGTAGCTCGTCGCGACCACGCGCAGGATCCTGGCGTAGTTCTGGATCGGCTTCAGTCCCATGACCATCACGATCGTGGTGCAGTTCGGGTTCGCGATGATGCCACGATGCTGTCTGAGGTCGTGTGGGTTGATCTCCGGAACGACGAGCGGAACCTGTGGGTCCATGCGAAACGCGCTCGAGTTGTCGATGACGATCGCGCCGGCTCTCGCCGCCTTGGGAGCCCATTCTAGGCTTCGCGCCGCTCCTGCCGAGAAGAACGCGATCTCGACGCCTTGAAAGGTCTCTTCGCTGAGCGGCTCCACCCGGAGCGACTCGCCGGAAAAGGCGACCGATTTGCCGATCGAGCGCTCCGAAGCCACGCAGCGAAGCGCCTTGATCGGGAACTTCCGCTCTTCCAACAGCTTGAGCAAGGTCTGCCCCACCGCTCCGGTAGCGCCGACGATGGCGACGCGATAGTAGCTCATTGCTGGAAGAGCACGTCAAGCTCTCTTACGATCAGGTCCCCCATCTGCCTTCCTCGGAGGGGGGCACGCCCCCCTTCCGACCCTCCCCCAGGGTTGCGCGGGGCTCGCGTTCGCTCGCCCGTGCCATTGAGTTGCTCGCCTCGCCTCCGGCCGCAGCTCGCCCAACCACGCCCGCGCTCGAACGCGACAACGCATCCCAACGAGCCGATGCCAAAACAACGCTGGAACTCATTACGTCAACTCAGATACGTAATAGGCTCATTGCTGGAAGAGCACGTCAAGCTCTCTTGCGATCAGGTCCCCCATCTGACTGGTTCCCACGAGGGTGGTGCCTTCCCGATAGAGATCCTTTGTGCGGTATCCTTTCTCCAACACTCTGACGACCGCGTGCTCCAGCCGCTCCGCCGCATCCGGCATGCGAAAAGAATGGCGGAGCATCATCGCGCCGGAAAGAATCGCCGCGATCGGATTCGCGATCCCCTCTCCAGCAATGTCAGGCGCGGTGCCATGCACCGGTTCATACAATGCGGTCGCACCTCCCAGGCTTGCCGACGGGAGCATCCCCATGGAGCCCGTCAGGACCGCTGCCTCATCGGAGAGAATGTCCCCGAACGTGTTTTCGGTGACGATCACGTCGAAGTCCCGGGGACGCGTGACCAGCTGCATGGCCGCGTTGTCCACGAGCAGATGCTGAAGCGCGACGTCCGGATACCCCTTCCACACTTCCGTGATCACTTGACGCCAGAGCTGAGAGGTCACGAGCACGTTCTGCTTGTCGACAGAGGTCAGCCGTTTCTGCCGCTGACGCGCCACTTGAAAGGCCACGTGCGCCACGCGCTCGATCTCCTCAGTAGTGTAGCTCATCGTGTCCACCGCGCGCATCCCGGTTGCGGTCGGCTCGATTTTTTTTGGCTCGCCAAAATAGAGCCCCCCAGTCAGTTCTCTCACTACCAGGATGTCGGTGCCCTCGACCACGGATCGCTTGAGCGGCGAGGCGTCCACCAGCATGGGGAAACATTTGGCGGGGCGGAGGTTCGCATAGACATCAAGCGCCTTCCGAAGGCCCAAAAGGCCGCGCTCCGGTCGTTTGTCATTCGGCGCGTTGTCCCACTTCGGGCCGCCCACGGCGCCGAAGAGCACGGCGTGGCTCTTCTGGCACAGCTTGAGCGTGGAATCCGGGAGTGGACTGCCGGTTCCGTCGATGGCAGCGCCCCCGACCAAGCCGTTCTCAAATTCAAACCCCACGCCCGCTTTCTTTGCAACCACCTTGAGCACCTTGACGGCCTCGCTGATGACCTCAGGGCCGATCCCGTCACCACCCAGCACCGCGATCTTATAGGTTGCCATCGGTCAGGACACCTTCAGGCCTTTCCTTTTGGCGACGTGTTTCGTCAGGCCGCCGGCTGCCATGATCAACCTCGGAGGGGGGCATGCCCCCCTTCCGAACTTCCCCCCCAGAAAGCTTGCGCGGGCCAAGCCCGCGCTCGAAACGTTTCGCAGTACGCCAGTTAAAGTCATGAGGCACTCACCCTATCCTGATTTGGCTCCTTGGAGCAGCCCTTTCTTTTTCGCGACGTATTTCATCAGGCCGCCGGCTGCCATGATCTCGCGCGCGAACTCCGGGAGCGGCTGAGCTTGGTAGGTCTCGCCTTTCGTGAGGTTCCTGATCTCCCCGGTGACCAGGTCAAGCTCGAGCTTGTCACCCTGCTCAATCTGCTCCGCAGCGTCCGTCTCGAAGAGCGGAAGCCCCAAGTTGATCGAGTTGCGATAGAAGATCCTCGCGAACGACTTGGCGATCACGGCCGAGACCCCGACGGCCTTGATCGCGATCGGCGCGTGCTCGCGCGACGAGCCACAGCCGAAGTTCTTGAGCCCCACCATAACATCCCCCGGGCGGACCTTCTTGGCGAACTCCGGGTCAGCATCCTCCATACAGTGCTGGCCGAGCTCTTTGGGGTCTGTCGTCACCAGATAACGCGCGGGAATGATCTGGTCCGTATCGATGTTGTCGCCGAACTTCCAGACGTTGACTGCGCTCATCTTAGGGTCCCCAACCTTCTCACCACTTCTTCGGGGTGGCTGATCTTCCCCTTGATCGCGGTGGCCGCCGCAATGGCCGGGCTGCCGAGGTAAACTTTGGCTTTCGGATGGCCCATGCGTCCGGGGAAATTCCGGTTCGAGGTTGAGAAGCAGACTTCCTCCGCGCCGAGCACGCCGTTGTATCCTCCGAGGCATGGCCCGCAGGTGGCTTCAGAGATCGCGCAGCCCGCTTCCGAGAAGACCTCCATCAGCCCTTCTCTCATCGCCTGCAAGAAGACTTCATGGGTGGCCGGAATCACGATGCAGCGAAGAGTCGAGGCCACCTTCTTTCCTCGCATGATCCCCGCGGCGACTCTGAGATCCTCCAGCCTCGCGTTGGTGCAGGAGCCGATGAAAACCTGATCCACCTCAATTCCCACGATTTCTGAGAGCGGACGGACGTTGTCGGGCGAGTAGGGGCACGCGACTTGAAGGTCGAGCTTCGACACGTCCCATTCGTGGACCGAGTGATAGGTCGCGTCGGGATCGGACTGGTACAAGGTCCAGGGACGCTTGGCGCGCGGCCTCACGTATTCCAGCGTGACTTCGTCGGGGGCGACGATCCCGCTTTTTCCACCAGCCTCGATCGCCATGTTGCAGAGTGTGAGCCGAGCCTCCACGGAGAGCGAGCTGACCGCCTCGCCGGTAAATTCCATGGCGCGATACGTGGCGCCATCCACTCCGATCTGCCCGATCGTGTAGAGGATCATGTCCTTGGCTGACACCCACGGCTGGAGCTTCCCAGAGAAATGGAACTTCATCGACTCCGGAACCTTGAACCACGTGGTCCCGAGAATCATGGCAGCGGCGAGATCCGTGGATCCCACTCCGGTCCCGAAGCAGCCGAGCCCGCCGTACGTGCAGGAGTGCGAGTCGGCGCCAAGCACAATGTCTCCCGGGACCACGAGCCCTTCCTGCGGCAAGACGATATGCTCGATTCCGCCTCGCCCCTCGTCGAAGAAGTACTTCATCGCGTACCGCTTCGCAAACTCACGGATGATCTTGCACTGCTCAGCGGTCTTGATGTCCTTCGCAGGCACAAAGTGGCTGAGCACGAACGTGACACGATCAGGATCGAAGAGCTCGGCCGCCCCCACTTTCTCGAACTCCTTGATCGCGAGCGGAGCCGTAATGTCATTGCCCATCAGAAGATCGAGGCGGCAGTCGACCAGCTCGCCCGGATGGACTTCTTTTTTTCCGGCGTGGGCAGCCAGGATTTTTTCTGTGATTGTCATTCCCATCGCGGTATCCCTTGCACCTTCAACGATGCCTGTTGAGGACAACGAACCTAAGGTCTAATACGAGACGCATTACGGTCCGATTTCCTTGAGCCGTTGTTGGGCGGGCTGAACCAGGCGATTCAGGGCGTGCACGTACGCTCGAGCGCTCGCTTCAATCACGTCTGTGGAGGCCCCTTTCCCGGTCACCACGGTGCCGTCGAAGTCCACCTTGACCATGACCTCGCCGATCGCGTCCTTTCCGCCGGTGATAGCACGGAGCGAATACTCCTGGAGCCGCCCCTTGAGCCCGGTGATCGCGTCAATCGCGTTCAGGACCGCATCGACCGGGCCGTCCCCGACCCCTGAGTCCTGGAAGAGTTGCTCGTCTTTCTTCAGCCGGATTGTCGCGGAGGGGATCACGCCCGTTCCGCTGATGACGTGCAGGTAGTCGAGCACGTAGGTCTCAGGCACCTGCGTGAGCTCGTCCTTGATGATCGCAACCAGGTCCTCGTCGTACACTTCCTTCTTCTTGTCGGCGAGGTCCTTGAACTTCTTGAAGGCCTTATCCACCTCAGGGTCGGGGAGGTCGAACCCCAGCTCTTTCAGGTGCACACGAAAGGCGTGGCGGCCGGAGTGCTTGCCCAGCACCAGACGGTTCGAGGCGCGGCCGATGTCCTCCGGACGCATGATCTCGTAGGTCAGCTTCTCCTTCAGCACGCCATCCTGATGGATCCCCGCCTCGTGGGCGAACGCGTTGTCGCCGACAATGGCCTTGTTCGGCTGGACATGCACTCCCGTGATGTGAGAGAGCAGTTTTGACGTCCGGTAGATCTCTTCGGTCTTGATCCATGTCTCCACGCCGAAGATGTCCTTGCGGGTGCGAAGCGCCATCACGACCTCTTCCAGCGAGGCGTTGCCGGCCCGCTCTCCGATGCCGTTGATCGTGCACTCGACCTGCCGCGCGCCATTCAGCACCGCGACCAGCGAGTTGGCCACCGCCTGCCCCAGATCGTTGTGACAGTGCACGGAGATCACCGCCCTCGAGCTGTTCTTCACCCGCTCACGGACCTTGGCGATCCGCTCACCCCACTCGATCGGCACCGCGTACCCCACGGTGTCAGGGATGTTGATGGTGTTGGCCCCGGCCTCGATCACGGCCTCGAGCACCTCGCACATGAAGGAGAAGTCTGATCGTGACGCGTCCTCAGGAGAGAACTCGACGTTCTCACAGTAGCCGCGCGCGTGCTTCACCGCAGCCATGGCGGCTTCAAGCACCTCAGCACGTGTCTTCCGAAGCTTGTACTTCAGGTGGATGTCCGAGGTCGCCACGAAGGTGTGGATCCTCGGTCGCTTCGCGTACTTGACCGCCTCCCAGCAGCGATCGATATCCGCCAGACCCACGCGCGACAACCCGCAGATGGCGGGCGCGTTCTCGAGCTGCCCGACCTGCTTCGCCACCTCGCGGGTCGCTTCGAAATCCTCGTCCGATGAGATAGGGAAGCCCGCCTCGATGACGTCGACGCCAAGCCGGGCGAGCTGACGCGCCATCTCCAGCTTCTCGACGGTAGTCATCGAGAATCCGGGCGCCTGCTCGCCGTCGCGGAGCGTGGTGTCAAAAATGATGACGTGATCCATGTTCGTCTCCTCCGTTACTGTGCGTGCTCTCCAAGGTCTGCCTCCCGCCTCGCCGTTCCCTCGCCCTTCCGGCTGACCAGCCGGCGGCCCGGACCAGACAAGGCATAGACAGAAAAGAGGAGAAAGAGGAAGAGCTGAGGATGGGAGGCGACGATCAGGAGCCCCAGCACCAACAGCAGCAGAATTCTGAACGGACGCCGCCTCGCGAAATCGAAGTCCTTGAACGCGTAGTAGCGGAACGTGCTCACCATGAGCAGCGCAAGCAGGTAAGTCGTGATCGTCAACCCCACCAGCTCCCAGCGGCTGAACTCGCGGTCCCCGATCAGGAGCACGGTGGCGGCGATACATCCCGCGGCGGCAGGGATGGGCAGGCCGACGAAGTACCGACGGTCCGTCACAGCGGTCAACACGTTGAACCGCGCCAAGCGGAGCGCGCCGCAGATTGCGAAGAGGAACGCCGCGAGCCATCCGACCCGTCCGAGCGGGCCCAGCGCCCACGCGTAGAGGAGCAAGCCTGGAGCCACGCCAAAGGAAACCACATCGGCCAGCGAGTCGAACTCGATGCCGAACTGCGTGGTGGTTTTCGTGAGACGAGCCACCCGTCCATCAAGCACATCCATGACCATTGCGATAAAGATCGCCACGGCCGACTCGGTATAGCGGGCCTCGAACGCCAGGATCATGGAGAGCATCCCGCAAAAGATATTTCCGGTGGTGAGCAGGCTGGGAAGCAAGAAGATGCCGCGCTTCCGTTTCTCGCGGAGCACCTGCCACCGGTCCTGCCGCCCCTCCGCCAAACTTCTCTGTCGAAATCTGCGCCTCATCCCATCACTCCAATGACTGACTCTCCTCCGCGCACCCGGTCCCCGACCTTGATCTGCAAGCGGACCTCGTCAGGGACGATGAGATCGACGCGCGACCCGAATCTGATCATCCCGAATCGCTCGCCGAGAGCCAGCTTCTCGCCGGGACGGACCCGGCAGACAATCCGCCGCGCCAGGACCCCGGCGATCTGACGCACGAGGACCCGAAGGGCCTCCCCTTGAAGGAAGAGGCTGCACTGCTCGTTGACGTCCGACGCCTGAGCGCGGTACGCGGGGAGAAACTTTCCGGGTTGGTAGCGAACGTCGGTGATGAGCCCGGCGATTGGCGAGCGGTTCACGTGGACGTCCAACGGCGAGAGGAAGATGCTCACCTGAGCCGCGCGACCTACGAATTCCGGGGAGACTCCCGAGCGGACCTGCACCACCTTCCCGTCAGCCGGAGCGACAATCACACCCGGGAGACTCGGGACCTCGCGCTCGGGGTCCCTGAAAAACAGCGCAAAGAGAACGGCCAGCGCTCCCGCGGGCGCGGCAAGCCACCACCACCCCGCGATTGCCAGAAAGACTGCGGCTCCCGCAGCGGGAAGAATAAACGGCCCCCCTTCGCGCGCGATGGGGATTCGGAGCTTGGGCACCTTCATACTCAATAGAGTAACACCTTCCCCTGCTGTCTTGGGATGGTAACATCCACCAGGACCAATAGGAGTATGTCCTGTGCCCATTTAGCCTGGCTACATGCGTGGCGGCTTAATCCAGCTCATCATGCTGCGGAGGCGCTTCCCCACCTCCTCGATCGGATGCTGGGCCTCGCGCTTCTTTATCGCATTGAACCCTGGCCGGCCGGCCTGGTTTTCCAGGACCCACTCCCGGGCGAACTGGCCTGACTGGATCTCGGAGAGGATCTTCTGCATCTCCGCTTTGACCTGATCATTGATTACGCGCGGACCACGGGTGTAGTCCCCGTACTCTGCCGTGTCAGAGACCGAGTAGCGCATGTACGCGAGCCCGCCCTGGTAGAAGAGGTCCACGATCAGCTTCATCTCGTGCATGCACTCGAAGTACGCCAGCTCCGGTTGGTAGCCGGCGTTCACCAGCGTCTCGAACGCCGCCTTGATCAGGTGAGAGATTCCGCCGCAGAGCGCCGCCTGCTCACCGAACAGATCGGTCTCGGTCTCCTCTTTGAATGTGGTCTCCAAGACCCCAGCGCGGGTGCACCCCACGCCTTTGCCATACGCGAGCGCGGCATCCTTGGCTTTCCCCGAGACATCCTGATACACGGCGAGGAGCCCGGGCACGCCTGGCCCTTGGGTGAAGAGGTCGCGCATCACGTGGCCGGGCGCCTTCGGAGCGATCATGGAGACGTCCACGTCGGGCGGGGGCACCACCTGATTGAAGTGGATATTGAAGCCGTGGGCGAACATCAGCGTTTTGCCTCTGGCGAGGCCACCCTTGATCGCCTCATCGTACACTTGGCGCTGAGTCTGATCCGGGAGGAGGATCATGATGATGTCACCCATTTGGGCGGCCTCAGCGACCGTCGCCACGCGGACCCCGTCTTTCTCGGCTTTTTCCCAGGACTTCGATCCTTTGTAGAGGCCCACCACCACATCCTGGCCGGAGTCCTTGAGATTCAACGCATGGGCGTGCCCCTGGCTTCCGTATCCGATGATCGCGATCTTTTTCCCCTTCAGCAACCCCAGATCAGCGTCCTGGTCGTAGTAAATTCTTGCTGGCATGATTGCCTCCTCTATAGATGTCGGATGACGGATCTCGGATGTCAGTTGGTCGAACGTCCGAGATCACCCTTGACAAGCTTGTCAAGGGTGATCTGATATCCAGAACGAACGCCGTGAAGCGACGCATATTGGCGCGGGGACTAATCGGCAAACCCGACGATCCGCGGGTCCTGTGTCACTTCTGGCGCCTTCTTTACCCGTTCCTCTCTCGTCTTTTCTTCTTTTCGGACCCGGTTCTTCGATCCACGAGCGATCGCGACCTTGCCGGTTCGCACCAGCTCCTGAATCCCAAACGGGCGGAGCAGCTCGATCAGCGCCTCGATCTTCTCCTCGTCTCCCGTGGCTTCGATGGTAAACGCCACAGGCGTGACATCCACGACCCTGGCCCTGAAAATGTCCGCTGTTCTCAAGACCTCGGCGCGGTCCGAGGGTGTGGCGTTCACCTTCATCAAGACCAGCTCCCGCTCCACGTGAGTCTCTTCGGTGAGGTCAGTGACCTTGATCACATCGATGAGCTTGTGAAGCTGTTTGATCACTTGCTCGATGATGAAGTCGTCCCCACGCACGACCAGCGTCATTCTCGAGACGGTGGGGTCGAGAGTCTCTCCTACAGAGAGAGACTCGATGTTGTACCCGCGCGCCGAGAAGAGCCCGGCGACTCGCGAGAGCACGCCGAACTTGTTCTCAACCAACACCGCGATCGTGTGCTTTCTTGGCTCGCTTCCGTCTTGCATTGATTACAGCGCGGGCCCCCGGCCCTTGACGCCGTCGGTGTCAAGGGCACGCCCGCGCTCTCCTGCCTCCTCGCGTGAGACCATTAGAAACCTGTCTGGGATTTGGCGGCTCTCGCCTTCACGTCCCTGTTCGGCCGCTCCAGGATCATGTCCTTGTTGGCGCCGCCGGCAGGCACCATCGGGAAGACGTCCTCCTCACGGTCCACCATCATGTCCACCACGACCGGACCGGGGGTTGAGAACGCCGTCTCCAGAGCGGGGACGACCTCGCTCGGCTTGGTGGCCCGGATCCCGACGCACCCGTACGCCTCGGCCAGCTTCACGAAGTCGGGGCTCGCTGAGAGATCGATGGCGCAGTAGCGCTCTTTGTAGATGATCTCTTGCCACTGGCGCACCATCCCGTGGTAGCCGTTGTTGATGATCACGGTTTTCACGGGAAGCCTGCTCTCAAAGCAGGTCGCCAGCTCCTGGCTGTTCATGACGAACGAGCCGTCTCCGTCGATGTTGACCACCAGCTTCCCGGGGTTCCCCGCTTGCACGCCAAGAGCGGTTGGGAGCCCATATCCCATGGTCCCGAGCCCGCCCGACGTGCACCAGGTGCGGGGGTATTTGAACTTCATGTATTGGGCGGCCCACATCTGATGCTGGCCCACTCCGGTGATGGTCAGGGCCTCGCCTCGCGTGAGGTTACTGATCTCCTGGATCACATGCTGGGGCTTGATCAGTTGGTCGTCCCAGTCGTAGCGGAGCGGGAATTTCGCTTTCCACTCCGCGACCTGAGCATGCCACTGCTTCCGTGCCTCGCGGGCCACTGACGGGAGATCGCCTTTCATCTCCTCCTTGACGGCCTCGTGGAGCTTGGCGAGCACCCGTCGCGCATCGCCCACGATGGGGATATGCACCTTGATGTTCTTCGAGATCGAAGAAGGATCAATGTCGATGTGAATGATTTCCGCCTGCGGCGCAAAGGACTCCACTTTGCCGGTGACCCGGTCATCGAAGCGAGCGCCCACCGCGATCAAGACATCGGAGTTGTGGACGGCCATGTTGGCGTAGTACGTCCCGTGCATCCCGAGCATCTCGAGCGAGAGCGGATGATCGGACGGAAACGCGCCGAGCCCCATCAGCGTGGTCGTCACCGGGATCTGGGTCAGCTCGGCCAGTTTCAACAGCTCTTTGTGAGCGTCCGACGAGATCACGCCGCCCCCGACGTACAGAACCGGTCGCTTGGCGTGCACGATGGATTTGGCAGCCTTCTTGATCTGTCCAATGTGCCCCTCGTAAGTCGGGTTATAGGACCGGAGGTGCACTTTCTCCGGAAAGTTGAAGTCAGCCTCTTTCACCAAGACGTCCTTCGGGAGATCCACGTGGACAGGGCCCGGCCGGCCGGTCGACGCGATGTAGAACGCCTCGCGGATGATCGGGGCGAGGTCCTTCCCGTCCTTCACGAGAAAGTTGTGCTTGGTGCACGAGCGGGTGATCCCGACATTGTCTGCTTCCTGGAAGGCGTCGTTCCCAATCAGATGGGTCGGCACTTGCCCGGTGAACGCCACGATGGGGATCGAGTCCATCACCGCGTCCTGAAGCGCCGTCACAAGGTTTGTCGCCGCAGGCCCCGACGTCACGAGCGCAACCCCCACTTTCCCTGTGGTGCGCGCGTACCCCTCCGCTGCGTGTCCCGCAGCGGCCTCCTGACGCACCAGGATGTGGCGCAAGCCCTGAAAGTCATACAGCGCGTCATAGATCGGGAGGACCGCGCCCCCCGGCAAGCCAAACACCACCTCGACTCCCTCACGCTTCAGCGACTCCAGAAGGATCCGTGCACCCGACAGTTTCAAAGCGTTCGCCCCCTTCCCCGAAGCCCTTGTTAAAGCAGTCCTGCTGTAATCAGCACTTCTTTGATTTCTTCGATGGCGTCGCCATCAGGCGTCGCGAGCGGCGACCGGACCGGTCCGCCGTACCACCCCTGGAGATCGAGCGCCGCCTTCAACCCGCCGATCCCGTATCGGCCGTGTACGCCCACGTCCGCGGCCATGAGCCGCGACGCGATCTCCCTTGCTTCATCGTAGCGGCGCTGGCGCGCGAGATCGTAGATCTCGCAATACTCCCGCGGCGCGATCGCGGCCATCGCGAGCACACCGCCCGAGGCCCCGATCGTCATGGCAGGGAGGAGCGCCGACGCTGATCCCACCAGCACGTGAAATGACTTCGGGGTCAGATGGATCATCTGGCTGACCGGCGGGATGCTCCCGGATGATTCCTTGATCCCGCAAATGTTCGGGTGCTCGGCGATGCGGGCCACGGTCTCGGGCTCGAGGCGGATGCCGGTGTTCTGCGGAAAATGGTAGAGCAGCACAGGGATCGGCGACGCTTCAGCCACGGCCGTGTAATGACGAATCTGCGCGGCGGGCTGCGAGAACGCCGCAGTGAAATACATCGGCGTGATCACAATCGCCACGTCAGCGCCGATCTGAGCGGCCCGTTTGGTGAGCCGGTTCGTGGAGTGAGTGGAGTCCGCGCCGGTCCCCGCAAGGAGGAGTCTTCCGCTCGGGATGGCGTCACGGGCCGCCACGAGCAACCGATCGCGCTCCTCTTCGCTGACCATCGGGAACTCGCCCGTCGAGCCCAGCACCGCATACCCCCTGAGCGACGTCTGGTTCCACCGGCTCAGATTTTCCCTGAATCGGTCGTAGGCGATCTCAGCGCCTCGGAACGGTGTGGGCGCCGGGACAAAGATCCCTTCCAGCTCAGGCATCTGTCGGCTCCTGGGTGTGTCGGTGTTCCTTGATCCGTGCCTGCGCCGCGGCCAAGCGAGCGAGCGGGACCATGAACGGGGAACACGAGACGTACGTCATCCCCACGCGGTGGCAGAACTCGACAGAGGATGGCTCGCCTCCGTGCTCGCCGCAGATTCCCACCTTCAGCTGTGGGCGGCGACGCCTGCCGCGCTCGATCCCTATTCTGATCAGCTCGCCCACTCCCTCCTGATCGAGCACCGAAAAGGGGTCGTTCGGAAGCAGTCCCTTTTCCAGATATTGCGGCAGGAACTTGCCGACATCATCGCGGCTGTACCCGAAGGTCATCTGCGTGAGGTCGTTGGTTCCAAATGAAAAAAACTCCGCGTACTCGGCGATCTGGTCCGCCACCAATGCCGCCCGCGGCAGCTCGATCATCGTCCCGATGAGGTACTTCACCTCGACTCCGGTCTCTCTGATCACCTCGTCAGCGACCCTGCGGGTCATTTCTTGTGTCAGCTTCATCTCACCCACGGTTCCGGTCAGCGGGATCATGATCTCGGGCTCGACGTGCACCCCTTGGTTGGCGACCGCGCACGCCGCCTCCATGATCGCCCGCACCTGCATCTCGTAGATCTCGGGGAACGTGATGCCCAGCCGGCAGCCGCGATGTCCGAGCATGGGGTTGATCTCCTGGAGGGCTTCCAGCCGGGCCTTCAGCGACGCGAGCGCCTCCAGGCGCGTGGGGTTGATCTTCAAGGCGTCGAGGTGCGCGTACTCCTCGAGGACGTCCTTATATTTCGGGAGAAACTCGTGGAGCGGAGGGTCCAGGAGCCTCACCGTCACCGGAAACCCATCCATCGCTCGAAAGATGCCGACGAAGTCCTCGCGCTGGAAGGGGAGCAACTTTCGAAGCGCGTCGCGCCGGACTCGGGCGTCGCGAGCCATGATCATCTCGCGCACGATCGAGATCCGCTCGGGCTTGAAAAACATGTGCTCGGTGCGCGTGAGACCGATGCCCTGCGCGCCGTACTCGCGGGCTTTCTTCGCGTCCTCGGGCGTGTCGGCGTTCGCGCGCACCCCGATGGTTCGCGCTTCATCCGCCCACTTCAGGAAGAGATCCAGTTCGTTGCTGATTGTGGGAGGGATCAGCTTCACGGCATCGAGGATCACCTCGCCGGTGCTTCCGTCCATCGAGATCGTCTGCCCA
>Ga0209342_10002254_pt1 | contig 20951 bp, 21 predicted proteins | sample RifCSP16_2_FD_184023 | JGI IMG/M metagenome (GOLD analysis project Ga0209342, IMG submission 184023) | Soil microbial communities from Rifle, Colorado - Rifle CSP2_sed 16_2 (SPAdes) (version 2) | ecosystem: Environmental > Terrestrial > Deep subsurface > Rock core/Sediment | place: Rifle... | reverse complement strand
AGGATAGCAAACGAGCTACGCACGCTTCGGCTGGAGCTGTCTGGTCCTGAGATCGGACAGGCTCTGGCTGAGGCTGAGCGCTTACAGGTGAAGGCGCTCATGGCGAGTAAGAGCGCTCGAGGTGACGCTGCGCCAAGAGTTCAGCAGAGCGCTAAGGAGCGTCGTAACACTGAGCTACTTGCTCAGGTCGCTGCGCTGGATGTGCGTCTACAAGAGATTGATGCCGAGTTGCCAAACAAACCATAGCGGTGTATCGAATTGATACACAAGTGATGACACCAGAAGCCAGAGTCATCGAAGCCCTCTTCCATGTGATTGACAAGTCGACACAGGAAGATGTGCCCTTTCGTCTGAACAGCGCTCAGTGCGCAGTCGACGAAGCGTGGAATCCTCGGATGCTAATACCGAAGGCGCGCCAGCGTGGTATCTCCACGTACTTCCTCGCTCGAAGTGCTGTCCGCTGCATGGGCAGACGCAACACTGGCGCGGTGGTCATATCGCATGAGAGTGAGGCAACTGAGCGTATGTTCGGGCGAGTCAAGTACTTCCTCGACACGATGGAAGGGCCGAAGCCAATCATCAGGAACAACTCTAAACATGAACTTACGTTCCCAAAGACCAACTCCGTTTTCTGGATTGGCACCGCTGGTAGTCGTAAGTTCGGTCGTGGTGACACGATCACTGACCTCCACTGCTCAGAGGTCGCATACTGGCCAGACGCTCCAGCGCTGATGGCTGGCTTGCTACAAGCAGTTCCGAAAACCGGCGGCTGCGTTTCTATCGAGTCCACTGGTAACGGAATGGGAAACTGGTATCACAATGCTTGCATGAGAGCGGCGAAGGGAATCTCATCGTTCAAGCATATCTTCCTGCCGTGGCAGGATGAGGCGCAGTATAAGCTCACGCTCACTCCAGAACTTCAGCGTGCGCTGATGGAGAACCTACGTGATGAGATCGAAGAGCCAGAGATTGTTGCCGCCTATGGGCTCAATGCAGAGCAGCTCGCTTGGCGCCGAATGGTGCTGGAGGATGAACTTGAGGGCGATCTTCGACTGTTCAAGCAGGAGTACCCATCATGTCTAGACGACTGCTTTCAAGCAGCTGGCGGCGGCATCTTTACGAGTGTGAGATTTGTCGAGACTGCCAATTGGAAACGGCACGATCAGCATATGCACGTGCTAGCTGGGCATCCGACGCATGGGCATATGTATGTACTTGGTGGCGACGTAAGCGGTGGTGTTGGTTCCGACGCTAGCGTGATGGAGATATTCGACCTCATGCTGAATGAGCAGGTAGGCGAGTGGATGTCCAACAAAACTGACCCTGATGTCTTTGGCAGGCACATTCACCGTATTGGTAAGATGTTCAATGAAGCCTACGTATGCGTTGAGAGCAACAACCACGGTATACTCACGCTTGCCACCTTGCGTGATCTTGAGTATCCCTCGATCAAACTCTACCGAACCCCGCGAGCCAACGCCGGCCGAGGCAAGGACGACGTGAAGCGTATAGTTGATCTAGGACATCGGACTACTGGAACTAGCAAGCCCTTCATCATTGGGCTGCTGAGGAAAGCGCTTCGCGATGAGTGGACTATCCACAGCCAAGTTCTCAAAGCTGAGCTCTCATCATTCATTGAGCATCCGAACGGAGAGCTCGGCGCGGCTGATGGCTGCTTTGATGATACGGTGATAGCGGCAGCGATGGCCCGCTACGTTTCCACCAAGGCTACATTGGTGCTTACTGACCGACCAGCGGCACTCGAATCCAATGAGGCTTCTCCATTCACGCTTGAGGCCATGATCGAGAGTATCAAGGGTGGTCAGCCTGGGCTTCCGTTCCCAGATAACCAAATTGAGCCCTGGCTGTGAGAGTCCTAATGATTTCCAAGGAGGGTGACGGAGCCGGTGTCGCCTGGCGCCTCATCAAGGAGGGACACAGTGTTGATCTATATATCAAGCGACCCGAGTACTCCCACGCTCTTAAGGGAATCGTCAACCGAGTCGATACCTTCCGGCCCCATGCTGCGGAGGCTGATCTTGTGGTATGTGACCTGGTTGGATTTAGTCAGTACGCGCCCCTGTTCAAACGACTCGGGAAGCCAGTACTAGGCTGCAGTGAGATCGCCGATATGCTAGAGTTGGATCGGCGTAAGTGCGTGGAGGTATTCAAGAAGGCTGACATCATCATGCCTGTCACACACTACTTCGACTCACCCAAGAGCGCGGCTACACTCAACTGGGCGCATGAGCAGGGTTACGTCATCAAACCGTGCGATAATCTACACGTGAGTAAGACATCCTGCTGCGAGAGCAAGGAGGCTTACAAGTGGGCACTCAGCACTCTTCCAGCCGATCAAGAACTCATCGTGCAGGAGATAGTCAAGGGTGTTGAGATTTCAACTGAGGGGTGGTTCAATGGGAGTGATTGGATTACACCCTTCAATCATACATTTGAGGAGAAGAGGCTCGCGGTGGGAGGTGTTGGGCCAATGACAGGCTGTATGGGCAACGTGGTCTATCCGCTCAAGGAGCCGAACAAACTCGTGCGAGAGACAGTGATGAAGTTGGAGCCCATGCTGAGGAAGATATCCTATAAGGGCCCAGTTGACATCAACTGCATAGTCAGCGAAAAGCAAGCGTATGCCCTTGAAATCACGCCGAGATTCGGTTATGATGCTATCGAGGCGCTGATGCATGGGACAAAGGGATCATTTGGTAGTTTCTTGTTCGATGTAGCGACAGGGGTGGCGAAGACTATGCCGCTGTTCAGCTTCGACTACCTCATAGCAGTCAGGGTGACGTGTCCTCCTTACCCGGATCAGAGGCAGGATGTGAGCACTCGTGGGAGTCCAGTACTCGGACTCGATAGCCCAGGCGGGTCAGTGTTCCCCTGTGACGTAATGAAGAATGGGGTGGGCTACGTGCTAGCGGGAAGTGATGGAGTAGTGGCGAAGGTAGCCGCAAATGGAAGAGATATACGCGAAGCGCGCCGGCGCGTGTATGAGCGTATAGCTGACCTTGAGATTCTTAACATGCAATATCGTACTGACATCGGCAATCGAGTCGATGCCGATCTCGCTAAGCTGAAAGCGTGGGGGTGGCTCTAATGGCAAATGGCTACGTGAACGGCAGGCCAGATGAAGTCTGGTGGATGACACAGATACGCAAGGGCATTGCCTACCGGAAGAAGTACGCGCGCGAGGCTGACTGGGCGCGCTGGCGGCAGTACTATCGAGGGTACTGGCCGAGGGGCACACTCCCCGTGAACTTGTTCTTCCGTATGCTCCGAACTGTGGTTCCGAGAGTGTACTTCCGCAACCCGAGTATCAGCGTGCAGCCATCCAAGCACGGGATTGAGCAGCAGGTGTTCGCCCGCTTGATCGAGCGCATAGACAATAAGTTGATCCGCACTATGCGTGTGAAGAACCAGGTTAAGCAGATTGTACAAGATACCTGGATGTTTGGGACTGGGATTGGAAAGAGGGGCTTTGGCCAGGAGTTCCATCCTACGCCCGATATGATAACCGGCGGGAGTGATCCATTCGCTAAGGACTCCACAATGAGGGTTAAGGCGAAGACAGAGTATCACTCCACTATCCGTGACAACATGCCCTGGTTTCTCGAGAATCCAACTGGCGGCTTCATAGTCCCCGCCGGGAGCCGCAACTTCCTTGAGTGCCGCTGGTATGCTGGCTGGTATCGAAGGCCACTCGAGGACCTGCAAGAGGATCCACGATTCAAGAATACAGCAATGCTAAAGGGGTCGCATCACTCCGAGTATCGCGCCAGCCCGCTTCCAGACATGAGCGAAGGACCGACGAATGAGATCGACTTGGTCGAGATCAGGGATACGAAAACTGGTAAAGCCTTCGTGATCGCTCCCTATGGTGAGACTGATAAGAAGGTCCTATTCTACGGTGACGACACTATGCAGGTCAACGGTCGCACTCCGTTCTATACGACTGTCTTTAACCCTGATGATGAGGTCTGTTGGGGAGTGCCAGACAGTGTAGTGCTTGAGCCGCAGCAACTCGAGCTGAATGAGATTCGCACGCTGACCATGAAGCATCGTCGACTCGCCATCGTGAAGCTGCTGTATAAGGACAAGAGCCTCGATACGACGGAGTTGGAGAAGATACTCAACGGAGAGGTTCTAGCGGCTGTGAAGGTGAACGGTGAGCTGAGCGATATAGAGTTCCGTCAGATGGCTGACATTCCAAAGGACCTGTTCATGGCCGGGAATGAGGTGCTGAATGATGTCAGAGAAAACATGGGATTCTCTCGTAATCAGTTTGGTAACTATGCTGAAGGCTCCGCTGACCGCACCGCTACGGAGTCGAGGATAGTGCAGACAGCCAGCGAGATTCGAGTCGATGAGCGCCGAGATGCGGTAGCCGACTTGATAGTCGATCTATTCGAGGATATCCATGTGGACATCTTTGATCGTTGGAGCGATGAGATAGTCGTGCAGGTCGCGGGGGCGGATGGACTACCAGTGTGGGTAGCCTTCAAGCCAAACATGCTGAAGGCTGCGCAGTACGAGATTCAAGTCGACCCTGACAGCTCTGTGCCAGAGACGAAGGAGGTTCGGATGCAGAAGGCTCTCGTGACCTACGAACGGCTGAAGACCAACCCTCTTATTGACCCGCAGCTCCTCACCACATACCTCCTGCACGAGTTGCATGGCACACAGTTCGATACGATGATGAGAACGCTAGGGCAGCTTGCGCAGCAGCAGTCCGCTGGTGTGCAGGGTTCCACTCAGGAGAATCCACTGAGTGCTGAGCAGTTCATGCAGACATTGGCTCGGCCACGTAAGGCGGCATGAAGCCTATTGACACGCTCAAATGATGAGGGTAACATGGCATTGTATGATACAAAGTGCTCAATTTGCGGGGTTGTCCGAGTGGACGTTGTTCACAAGATCAGTGAGCCCTCACCGGCTTGTGATGACTGTGGAGGAGCGACCGAGCATATCTTTCTCACTGCGCCGCGAACTCATCTCTTCCACAAGGGATGGTATGAGCATCTCGCGCCCGATCCGCTATACTTCGACAGCCGCTCGAAGCTGAAAGACTACTGTCAGCGCAACGATCTCTACATGGAGCAACTCTCATGAGCCGGGTCAGTGTGAAGTTGGAAGTCGAGCATCCGACTATCGTCGTCCAGCTGACGCCGGATGGGATGAAGATATCACTCGAGGCCTGGCAGCACAATGCTCCAGTGCGTTTCCTCGTCGGTCTCGACATTCGGGTGCAGCAAGAGATTCACCGCTGGAGGGCAAGGTTCCTGGCGCAGGATACGAAGATGAGTACTCCTACGCTGCGAGAGCAAGACGCGAATGAGGCACAGCAGGCCGATACGACAAGGAGAGTGGCATGAAACCAAGATTGGTATTGATGAACGAAGCGGGCGACGGCACTGATGGAAAAGGTGGTGATAGCGCCGCAGCCGCTGCGGCAGCGAAGACCGCAGCTGACGCCAAGAGTGGTGAGCACAGTGAGATGCTGCTCCGCGGCCTCGCGGTAGTCGCCAAGGGTGTGAGCGACATGCAAGAGTCGAACAAGCAACTGCTTGAGTTCATGAAGACTCAAGCAGAGGCAAGAGGCAACAAGGGCGGCGATGGAGGCGATGGGGGCGATAGCGGTAGAGGCTCCAGCGGCTCGCGCACCGACCTCTTCGCTGGAGTCGACATGGAGCAACTTGACCGCAAGGACTTCGCGGCGCTCCTGCTGACCAAGTTTCAGGAAGCGCTGCAGACGAACTTGAAGGAGGCGATGAAGCCCCTCGAGGAGCGTGTGGGTAAGATCGACGAGAGAGTCGAGGGTGACATGGCGAATCGGGAGGTCAACGCCGCCGCAGGGCAGCGTCCAGACTTCTACGAGTGGCGGCAGGAGATAGCCGAACTCGTGAAGACAACCCCCGGACTGTCAGTCACACGAGCCTACACAATCGCTCGAGCGGAGAATCCCGAGAAGGTGAAGAAGATGGACGAGAAGTACACCAAGAAGTCGGCGCCAGCTGCCCCTGGTTTCACGGGCATCCTCCCGACTGGTGGAGGTGGCCGCGGCGAAGTCGCGGGGAAGATGAAGTTCAATGAGGCGGCGAACAAGGCGTTCGATGATGTCCTTGCCTCGCTCGGCGGAGTGACCCTCGACCAGCTTCCCGTTGTCGGGAAGCGGAGTTGACCACCAACCACTAAGGAGGCAGCATGGCTGTTCCCACCCTCACGGAGGTACTGGATAACTTCTACACCTCCACCTGGCAGAACATGAAGAGCGAGGTCGCGGATAACTTCTTCGACGCTACGCCCTTCTGGTATTGGCTCAAGGAAGGCGGACGCCTTGAGCAGATTCGGGGAGGTCGCTTTGTGACCGAACCGCTCCAGTTCGACAAGTCCGATGGCGTTCAGTGGGTTGGTCGCGGCGGGACGGTGAAGTTGAACGACTTCCAGTTCTTGTCGCTCGCCAAGTTCGACTGGCGCTATCTCGTCGGCACCATCACGCGCTACGGTGTGGACGATCAGCAGAACTCCGGCAAGAACGAAATCATCAACCTCGCCAATTCCAAGATGGACAACGTGAAGACCTCTCTCATCACTGAGGGGGAGACACGGCTATTCGGGAACACTGGCGCGATAGTGGTCGGCACGACGACTGAGGACGCAGCGGCCTTCGATGGCCTGCAGCACCTTGTCGCCGATGATCCGACTGCGTCGGTAGTGGTTGGTGGCTTCAATCAGTCCACTGACACCTGGTGGAGAAACAAGGCACGCAACATGACCGGCAAGTCGTTCGCTACGTTCGGCCTGAGCAACATGAGGACGCTGCTGAATGACTGCTCCAACAACCTGCGAAGCGATTCGCCTGACATCATCGTCAGCGGGCAGACGCCCTACGAGTTCTACGAGGACACTGTGTTGCCAGTCTACCGAGTCACCAATCGGAAACTGGCTGACATGGGCTTCGAGAATATCCAGTTCAAGGGCCGTCCGATGGTCTGGTCACCGAGTTGCGCCAACACTCGCATGTATATGCTGAACACCCGGTTCATCAAGTACTTCTACGATCCGGCTCTGTTCTTCGATATGACCGAGTGGAAGCCGATTCCCAGCCAGGTCAATGACCGCGTAGCGCACATCGTCACCGCTTGCGGCTTCAAGGTGAGCCGTCGGCGCTGCCAGGGCGTGCTGCACACCATCGACACGCAGTAAGCGTAGTTCGACTAACCAAGGAGATCGAACATGCCTTCCGGAATCAAGCAAGCCTTTGCGTCAAGGCTCACTGACGTCGACTCAGTCCAGCGTGACCAACTGGGCACCCTTCGCTTTGAGGGGAACAAGGTCTACAAGTATTGCAAGCTGAAGAACACTACGGCGACTGTCGCGGTCGCTGCAGGCACGCTGCTTGCATACCTCGCGGCGACTGGCTATGGCAGTCACACAGTCGTATCCGACCACACGGATGCTGACGCTGCCATCAACCCTGCTGGCGCGGCAGTAGCAGTTGCTGCTGGCGTGGCTGGGACGGAGTACTTCATCTGGGTGCAAGTCAAAGGGCCGGCCACTCTCGATACCGCTGTCACAACCGGTGCCGCTGGTTCACCGTTCCACATGACTGCAGCGGACAAGTCCTCGGCCATCGACTCGGCTGCGACTCAAGCGTCCGTGGGAGTCAGCATGAACGCCACTACCGGCGTCATCCTCGACTGCCCGTTCTGAGGAGATGACCAATGGCAGCCTATGCAGCTACGGTCACTCCTGCGGACGCGGTAGCGCAGGTACTCGCCGGCACTCCCCTTCGTATCGTGAGGGGGAGTGTCAACATCACCAACTACAACCCAACACTCGCTGAGATCACAGGGATCACAAAGTTCTTTCGGACTACTCCTACTGTGCTACTCGGTGGCATCTCCACAAACGGCTATGCCTGTTCCTGGATTCCAGCGAGCAAGAGTATCAAGTGTTGGGAGGACAATGAGAACGCCACTTACCTCCCCGATGTAGCCTTCGGTGAGCCAGCCGCTGACGTAAACATTGGCTCGGTGGAGTTCGTGGCTATCGGAGTGGCGCCTTAATGACGAAGAGGAGAGCAAAGCCAAGGCCTCGGCCAAAACCCTACTTGCGCTAGTCGCAAGTGGTGTATCAATTCGATACATAAGGGTGGCACATGGGCACACTCACGTTCACTGAGCTGCAGGACGAAGTGCGAGCGGGATTGGGGGGCAGGACAGACCTCAACACCCGCTTGCCTCGTTTTCTCAACCTCGCGCAGCAACGTCTAGCGCGACTGCACGACTTCGACGAGATGGAGACAAACTCCACCGTCGGACTTACATATACTCCCGCAGCAACTGATGGTGACATTACGCTGCCATCGCTGCGTGAGTTGTACTCCATCAGAATTGAGGATGATTCTCGCAGCGTCAAGTTGGTGCAGAGGAGCCCTCGCTGGTGGGACAAGATGGTTCCAATGCCGAACTATCACAGTCGGGATATCCCTCAGATATACATGATCTGGAATAATCTCGTCTCCGTGTTTCCGCTGCCGGAGAAGAGCTATCCAGTCGTGAGGCTGCGCTGGACAAAGTGGCCGACGCCACTCAGCGCTGGTGGCACTCCATCAGAGTTCAATGAGAAGGATGAGTTGCTCATTGAGCTAGCAGTTTCATACGCCTATCGCACTCTCGGCAATCCAGAGGAAGCGAACAAGCATGAGGGAATTGCCAAGCGGCTGTTTACGGAGGCTGACTCGATTGATCGTGACAAGCCTGATCTTGAGCTAGTGGGTGATGCGCGCACTGGAAGTCAGGGGCCGCAGGACTACTGGCGTGATCCGTTTGTGAGGAGTGTGGATGGAATCTGATGCCACATGGCTCTGGAGGCTTGGCGTTATCGCCGTTATAGGGCTCTTGGCCTGGCTAGTGCGGAACGCTTATCAGACTATACATAAGCGGATAGATAGACTAGATGATACTTTGGGCGCTCATATTACTGAGGACCGTGAGCGCTTCGACCGTGTTCTTGTCGAACTTGGTCAGGTCAAGGGTAAGCTTGATATACTGATTGGGAGGAGTGATGCTTCCGGCTAACTGGCAAGATATCAAGGTTCCATTGGCTTGGGGAGTGGCATTATTCGTCGCAACTGTCAGTGGCTATGCTTGGGTGCATGACACCTTTGCTACTAAGGACTCCGTCGTAGTCGCCAATACGAAGGCTGACTATGCGCTCGATATTCAGATGAGGAGCATCATCGCTGCGATTCAGGAGGTCGAGCGGAAGAAGGTGAAGGATGCCTACGACATCAATCATCTGAACTATCTACGCGGAGAACTCGACCGCATCCAACGGTTGAGGACTGGTAAATGAGTACTCTCGGCGACAAGCAGCGCCTGTTTGCTAAGATGATGGGCGAGTTTCTAGTCTGGTGCTACGAGAACGACTACGAGGTGACCTTTGGGGAAGCTTATCGGACGTTGGAGCAAGCGCGCATCAACGCGGCCAAGGGAAGCGGCATTGTCAACACGCTTCACACGAAGCGCTTGGCGCTCGACATCAATCTGTTCCTCGACCTCTCTCTTGAATCCGACGAGGACGTGTATCAACCAGACTCGGAGGCATACCGTCCACTAGGGGAGAAGTGGAAGTCTATGCACCCAATGAACCGCTGGGGTGGAGACTTCCGACCGCGACAGGACGGGAATCACTTCTCAATGGAACATGAAGGCGTGAAATAGGAGGTGAGTATGCAGAACTACAGCAAGCTGATTGCAGCGCTCGTTGGACTCGGAGTGATGTTGGCCGCTCGCTACGGGATTGATCTATCCGGCCAGGAGAAGGCTATCGTGGACGCAGTTATGTCCATTCTGACAGCCTTTGCAGTCTATCAAGTTCCAAACAAAGGGCCAACAGCATGAGAGTCATCACAACAGCATTACTGGCACTGGCGCTCGCCGGCTGCCCCTCCGCTGGAGTCAAAACTCCGCGTGAGGGTGTAGCAGCGTGCTACTACACCGTGAGAGCGGCCTTCGATACAGCCAGCGATCTGCGCGCTCGCGGTCAACTCTCCGACTCGAGTCGCGCAAAGGTGCTGTCAATCGGGGACAAAGCGCTCGCCTCATGCGACGCTGCTCGCTTGGCAGTCGGAGCAGGTGATCTATCGAAAGCGGAGAATCAGCTGAAGGCGGCTGAGTTGATCCTCCTACAACTTGAGGCCGCGCTGAAGGAGTCAAAATGACCGGAGTCCTTGAAGCGGTCAGCCTGGTGCTGAGTCTCACGCAGGCTGCGTCACAGCTGATGACTGCGGCCACCGACATCGGAGTGTTGGTAGAGAACGCTCGCAAGGAGGGCCGTGATCTGACTGATGCGGAACTCGATGTGGTTCGCAACGCAGCGCTGGCCTCAAGACACAAACTGGCCAGTTAGGAGTAAGCCATGACCTCTTTCACCGAAACCTGGAACGGCTCATACGAGGGGCTGCCGCCCGACACTGTGGAGGCGGCCACTCAAGGGGCGGCTCGCATACGGAGCCTTAAGTTGGCGGTGAGAGAGCGAGTCGCAGTAGATCACTCCATCGCTGGTGATGCTCACGACGGAAAGCACAATAAGGTAACACTTCGCGTTCAGGGCGCCGATCCTACACTTGATGCTACTGATGGTGGTGTCTACATCAAGGCAGTAGGCGGCGTCAATGAGCTGTTTTATAAGGATAGTGCTGGCACTGTTCGACAGCTGACGTAGGCTGGCGCTCTAACTCCATTCGTAGATACCTCTCCGGTAGTCGTCGGCTCTGGCGATGCGACGAAGAAGATTCGCTTCGAGGTTGATGGCCTAACGACTGGTGTAACGCGAGTTATTACCGTCCCGAACTTCGACGTTAATCTCGGAGATTGGTCTACCGGAGACGTGAAGCTCACGCTCAAGACGGTTGCTGACACTGGCTGGGTGATGTGCAATGATGGCACTATTGGTAACGCTGCGTCTGGTGGCACTACAAGAGCTAACGCTGACACAGTCAACCTGTTCACGCTACTGTGGGATAACGTAGCTGATGCGCAAGCAGCAGTATCAGGTGGACGTGGTGCGAATGCGGCAGCTGACTATGCAGCGAATAAGACTATTGCGCTGACGAAGATGCTCGGTCGAGCGTTTGGCTCTGCTGGAGCCGGCGCTGGATTGACGAGTCGTGTGCTTGGACTAGCAACCGGCACGGAGACGCACACGTTGACAGCTGCCGAGTCTGGGCTGCCATCGCACGTTCACAGAGAGCAGGGGAACCTAAATGGTTCGCCGGTTGGAGCAGAGAGTCCTGGGGGCAGTAGTGGTACGGCAATTAACTCTCTTGACATAATTGAGGTGATTGACGTATTTCCTGGCGTAGCCCTAAACACACAAGCTACTGGTGGTAGCAGCGGCAGCGCTCACAATAATATGCAGCCGACTGCGTTCGTCAATGCTATGATTAAGCTGTGATATGGCTCGAGTCTCCGCTACCGCTCCTGCTATCCAGCTTAGCCTGGATAAGATCAGTGATCCAAGGCTGCGCGAGCAGCTCACTGGCCTCTTCCGTCAGCTGGAGTATGCGCTCACTCTCATTCGGCGTGACATCTCCGCGGTCGATCATCAGTTTATCAGTCAGAACGCGCAGCCGACTCCTGGCGAAGGGGAGCTACTTGTGTGGCATGATGCTGACGCTGGCGCTGGTCAGTCAAAGGCCTACTTGGTTACGAAGCAGAACAGTGTTGTCTACACCTTCAAATCGGTCGAGGTAGTGTAGTGCCATACGAGCTAAAGGTAGACAACGAGAAGGAGACTCGTCAGAAGACCACTATACAGAAGATAGTGGGCGGGCTGAACTTGCTCGACCGTGAGGATCAGATTGATCCAAGCGAGATGCTGCGGCTGAAGAATCTACGTCTCGACCGTGGCAAGATGATTCAGGATACTGGCTACGTCGCGTTCGCAGACGCGATCCTTGGTACTCCGCAGGCAGACTATCAGTTCTTTAAGAAGACTGGCGTGAGCGAGTTGATGCTTGTCACGACAGTCTCGCTGTATCGGTATAATTCAGTAGTTGACCAATGGCAGTACGTGAAGGGCACAGCGGGGACTACGCTGACTGCTCAAGCGAACGCTGGCGCGACCAGTTTGGCAGTCGTGAGTATTGCCGGCTTCTCAAATGGAGATAAGGTTGGAGTCACACTTGACGATGGAACTCAGCATAGGACTACAGTAAATGGAGTCCCAGCTGGTACTACTATCGTGATACTTGATGCCATACCAGCCGGGCGTAATGCTCCAAATGGCGCCGCGCTTGTGCGCGCAGTAGTGCTTGGTGGTAATCTTGATAAGTTGGTATCAATGGACACGATACCGAGCCATGACTGGTTCGTGTTCACGAATGGAGTGGATAAGCCAAAACGCTACGACGGCACAGACTGTGTAGACATTCCGAATCTGCCATCAGGCGGGAACACTATCTGTATAGCACTTCGGCTGTATAATAAAGCGCTGTTTTTGTTTAACACACTCGAGGGCGGCACCGCATTTCCTCAACGGGCGCGACGAAGTGACATTGGCGATCCTACCAACTGGACAACTGGCACAGCGGGATTCGACGATCTGTATGATGGATCGGACTTTATTCTCACCGGCGAGGTACTCGGGCCATATCTCGTTGTGTATCGTGAGCGCTCAATTGAGCGAGGGGAGTTCATTGGTCAGGGTGGAGTGAACTACTTCTTCCAGTCTATGATTAAGGGTGAGGGAGTATGCTCCTCATCTGGTATTGTGGACATGGGAGACTATCACGTAATACTCGGGAACGCGAACATCTATGAGTATCGCGCCGGCTTTGACCTTGACCCGATAGGGGACAAGATATGGCCGACGCTGTTTGGGCCAAGCGCAAACGTCAATCCCTCAATGAGACGACGAGGCTTCGCCTTCTTCGTTGAGGAGTTGAATGAGATTTGGTTCTTCTTGCCAACAGCGCTCTCATCGAACTGTGACCGCTTGCTACGCTACAATATCAGTGAAGAGAATTGGGCCGAGCGAATATTCGCGCACAAGTTTACTGGCTACGGATTCTACATTAAGCAGACAACTCTTGATTGGGCATCGCTCATAGGCGACTGGGCAGCGCAGACGTGGTTTTGGGGAACTGCTACCACACAGGAGGACTCACCCACTACGCATCTGACAGCTGACACTGGTGGGCAGGTGTATGAGTATAACTACATAGCTAATAGCGATGCCGGAGCAGCGATCTCCTTCATATTTGAGACCAAGGACTTCTTGATGAGCGAGGCACTCATCAGGCTCGATACTATCGAGGGGTTCTTGCGCGGGACGAATGTTCTGGTAGAATATAGTTTGAATGAGGGTTCGAGTTGGGTTTCGGTGGGCACTGTGAGCAACTCGACCAACACGAAGTTCTTGCTCGGGAAGCAGGAAGTGACGCAGAGGATTAGGTTCAGGTTCTCAGGGAGCGATCCACAGTTCATGTTGACGTTCTTTGAGTTCTACTGGAAGTTGGAAACTCCGAGGTGACTTATGATCGCGATTAAAGACTGGATACTGGGGGAGAGCCCAAAGGCTTGGGTTCAGTCACTCCCATCAATGACACCAGAGCAGCAGGCAACGCTAACTGCGCTGCTTGGCGAACTCGGGGCCAAGGATGCTGGCGCACCCTTTGGGGGGCAGCTCACCACTGGACTCAGTGATCTTGAGGGACTCTCGCTTGAGGCGCTTGAGCAGAAGATTATGCAGCGCGCCTCTGGAGCAGGAGTCGACGCGGAGGCCGAGACAGCGCTTCAGCAGATGCTCAAGACTGGTGGAGCGCCAGTCAACTTCGAGGACTTCTTCCAGAAGAGTATCCGTGATCCTGCGGTGCAGGACTTCACTGAGATGATTCTACCAGAGATCACGCGACGGTATGGCTCAAGTGGAGCGTTTGGCAGCGATAGAATGACTGCCGAGCAACAGGCCACTCAGAGGCTGAACAAGGAGCTGGTTGGCGCTCGAAGCGGACTGGCATACCAAACTCAGAGTGACGCACAAGAGCGCATACTCAAAGCTATCGGGCTAGCGCCTGGGTTGGAGGCTGGCTCAGCGGATACGCTGCTTAAGTTGATGACCGGCGCGAGCCTCCCGCGCACAGTCGAGCAGACGCGACTCACGGCGGAGTATGGCGAATTTCAGCGGCAGCAGGAGGAGAAGGCTCGGCGTGTGCAGCAGATTCTAGCAGCGCTTGGGCTGAAGACGACTGAGAATATCCCGCTCCGCACTGAGGCCACAGAGGGATGGCTCGGCCCGGCTATTACCGCGTTTGCAGGAGGCGCTGGGCAGGCTGCGGCGGCGGGTGGCATGATGAGTGATCGAAGGCTCAAAGAGGACATCGTACTACTCAACGTGCTACCGAGTGGGCTTGGCTTCTACAGCTTCCGATACAAGTTCGATCCAGTCAAGGTCCGCTTCGGCGTGATGGCCGACGAGGTTGCCGAAGTCATGCCAGCTGCTATCATCGTCAGAGACGACGGATACAAGCTGGTCAACTACGGTATGCTGGAAGAGGCCGGGATATTCAGTGGTGTATCAATTTGATACACAAGTGAGGTAATATATGGCTGAAGAACTTCAATCGTTCCCCTACGCTCCAGCCCAGGCTGGCCCGCCGCCACTGAGTATCCCATCTGCGGAGTCTCCGTATGGTGGAATAGGCGCGGCGCTCTCTAAGATATTCAACACCGGCCTGGAGCAGCAGCGTAGGAGAGAAGTGCAGCAGTTCTATGACGACATTCGCAACTCTGGCGACCGGGAGAAGGCATTAGAGGTTGTCAAGAACTACTCGCACAAGTTCGTCAACACGCGCGACTTTGAAATGGCCTTCAAGATGGTGGATGAGACCTGGCCATCGGCGACCAGAGAGGTGAGACAGGTATCTGTCTACGATGAGGATACGGGGGAGGAGACTCCTCAGTTCGTGAGAGCGCTCGATGCAGAGAAGCTGACCGACCCGAAGTACGTGAAGGAGCGCTTCGGGCCGAAGGCTACACTAACGAAACCTGATCGGGAGACGTTCTACTCCACGCCGGATAAGGAGGGGCGGGTGAAGGTGCTCGGGAAGATGCCAGTTGGTCAGCGGCCTGAGGGTGCTGTTACGTTGCCGGAGTTGACTGAGGCGAGGCGTGTGCGAGAGGAGGCTAACAAGGCTGAAAAGGAGAACGCAGTCCAAGCGAGGTTTGAAGCTCGACTCGATCTAGCCGAACGCAAGTGGCTTGATGCACTGAATAAGATGGGCGGCTCGGCGGGTGAGCGTGAGCGAAGCCATGCGCGACAGATACTCAACGATGCGACTCGGCTCACAGCTCTTTCACTGAACGCGAAGATACTGCCAGACGGCAGCTTTACCTTCGACGATGAGAACCGGACGAGGATATTCAATCAGCGAGTCGAGTTCATCAGCAACCTTGTTGAGAGTGATCCAGCGATAATGCAGAAGCCAAACGCACAACTCGACCTGCACACCCGCGCGAATAAGGCGCTACCACTCGCATCGGAGTCTCCGAAGCCGCCTGCTGAGCCGAAGCTGCAGCCAAAGGGTGCGATTAAAGGTGCGTGGGAGGCGCTGACTGGCGGCGGAGCAAAGCCCGCCGCAAAGAAGCCTGAGCTGGAGACTACTCCCAAGCCGAAGGATCAGCCGAGTGGAGCGCCAACGAAGGAGAATCTCAAACAAACGCTCGACACTCGAGCCGCTCAGATCAAGCGACGAGCCGACCTCACACCGGAGCAGAAGGAGCGAGCGCTCAAGATTCTCCGGGGTCACGCTAAACAGGGTGGAGTGGAGGCGCGCTACTAATGCCGCTCGATCTGTCGGATGAAGCACTAGGCTTGCCATCAGCGCAGACTGGCGCGCTCGACCTATCAGACGAAGCGCTCGGACTCCCAGCGGCTGAGCCAGCAACGCAGAAGGCGACCGACTATCAAGAGCTGACGAAGGAGAGCAGGGCTCAGTTCATCAAGCCTGGGTCGGCGCTGAGCGGCACAGCAATTGAGGCTGGGCTAGCAGTGCTTGAGCAGCCCGCCGCAGGGATATACGGACTACTCTCTCAATCCTACAGCGGGCTCAAGGGACTCTACAAGGGGGCTATCGGCACAGCTGCTGGCTTGCCGTTCGGCGAAGTGTTCAGAGAGGAGTTCGATAAGGCAGCAGAGAACGCTGCTCAGGCATACGTGCCGCTGACTCCTGGCGGAGAGATGCTCACACACAAAATCAGCGAGCTAATAACAAAAGGGTTGCAGAACGCTGGTGGGTTTGTATTCGAGAAGGGACTGCCACTCCCAGGTCCAGGCACGCTACTCCAGGAGGCCGGTGCAATCAAGGGGCCATTTGCCGGAGAGCCAGCGGCTGCGGCAGCCTTCGAGACAATGGCGACTGCCGCGCTGTTGGGCGCACCAGTGGGCGGGCGCGGAAAGGGTGTGAAGCCGACTCCTCGTCCAGCGCCAGCAGTATCACCGCTTGCTGCGTGGGACGACTTCGCCGCTCGATATCCTGATACAGCTAAGGCGATTGATGCAAGCTCGCTTGGAGCCGTTCGCTTCCGGCGCGAGGATACCAGCGTCATGGATGCTGTGCAGCGGCAGATGAACACTGAGCTTGGGCTTACTCACGGACAGGAGGTCATACCATTTAGGCTGAAGGCCGGTATGATCTTCGACCGTATCGCGCCAGACTTGCCAATGGGCGAGAAGATGCGCGCAGTCCAGTCCCTTGAAGCGAAGATCGACTTGCTCGACCGAGCGAGGATAGACTTGTCTAGCAAGCGCGGATTGCCCGCGCCGGCTGTCCATCCGTTTGATCAGGCGATCACTGTGACCAGCGAGGGTATGGCTATCACAGCGGAACAGGCGAGGATGCTCAATCGAGAGTTCCTCTCAAAGTCTCCATCCGAGCGTGCCGATGCGCTCGCTGTGTCGTTAATGGGCCAGTTGCGCGTTCAGGCCGAGAATGTGCTGAAGCAGCCTGAAGGTAGTGGGACTCGTAGCATGGAGATGTCTGCGCTCAAGCGGATGTGGAGGCAGAGTTTTCCTGATGAGTATCTCGGAGGGAGAGACGCAGCGCTGGAGAAGTTTATCAACTTCGATGGGCGACTCACTTATCCGCAAGTTCTTGAAGCGCTTGGGCCAGCAAAGCGAGCTGAGGCTCGAGCGTGGAGAAAGAGTGAGGCAGGCGCCATCGACATAGAGGGGATGGACTACCTACTCAACTCGTTCAAAGACCTCCCCAATCAGCCCATTCTCAAGCGCGCTACTATTGTGGGACAACTCAATCGGCAGGGAGTGCCGCAGGCTGAGAAGGATGCGGTGCTACGAGCGTTGCGCGACCGTGACAGTATTACGCAAGCTGAGCTAGTCGGCAACGTGGCTGCGGATATACTGCCGCTGAAGCAGGCCACGATCAAGCAGTCGCCGGCTATACCAGAGAATCGACAGATATGGTTCGTTGGACTGGATCGCGTTGGAGCGGTTGGTGCGGAGAAGACCATTCGCGTCTGGCAGATGCCGCTCAAGACGGAGCTGTATAATCACTTCGAAGTGCCAGACTACTTCGCGCACACTCGCGGGTTTGAGCGCGCTGGCGTGAGACACGTTGCGGAGATTCAGAGTGATCTGATGCAGGGGGCGCTGCGCGATGAGAGAGTAATTGCTCCAGATCGTCTTAGCCCGCTTGGCGACTTGGAGAAGCTAGCAACTCTAAACAAGCGCTGGTATGAGCGTATCCTCATGGAGGAGAATCGACAGGCCAGCCGTGACGGTGTGAGGACGATGCGAGTGGCTACTGCGGATACAGTAGCCAAAGCGAATATGTGGATTCGAGGATTTAAGGAGGGAGAGCATGGTATACGTCCGAGTAAGCTCGGAGCATATACACAGCCGGCTACCGCTGTTAGAGTTCGTGGAGGTGAGGTAAGCGAGATATTCGTTGGGAGTGGAAGGGGCGGACGATGGGTTAGCGCCGGTGCGGCGAGGAGTCTGCTAAGTCGGGCTGAGAGAGCCTGGGAGGGTTGGGATGAGATGGTTCTCTCTATTCCGAAAGAGACCCTTCCGCCCAACCTCCAGGGTATACACAGCTTCTATAAGAATGAGGTAGCATCCTTCACCCGCGCTCGCTTCGGCGCACGAGAGGTGTTCGATGAGTTCAACAACTCCTGGATGGAGTGGCCAGTTCGCGCTGATGACGCCACGAAGAAAATCCCAGCCTTCGGCGGTCGTCAGCGTGGAGCGATTGATATACCTGAGTTCGAGGACGTAGTCCGCGCTAGCGAACGCGGGAAGGATGCAGCCGCGCAGGCTGGTGCGCGAGGGTGGACTACACCGGCTGGTGCGGGGGATGAGCTGTATAACAAAACCAAGGCTGCATTTGAGAAGTCTCGCGCGGCTGAGGTTGAGCAGCGCAAAGTCACAATCGGCTCGCTTGCTAAGCAGGTGCGACAGAGGACTATCGCCCATGACTACGACCTCCGCGCCGAACTCGACCGCGCCGGAGAGTACGGGCAGCGTGCCGTAGATCGCATAGCGCTCCAGAACGGAGCGACTATGGCGGCGAAGACTCGCATGGATGCGATCAATGAGAATATATACAATCAACTCGATACCACGACTAAAGGTCAAGTGGATGAGTTGATGCGCCTGCGACGTATCATAGAGATCGACTCCTACAAGGGCGTTGGCAAGCATAAGCATCCTGAGGGGATCACTGGCCCGCAGGCCGAAGCAGTCGCGATCAGGATGAAGCAGGAGTTGGGCGATGAGCAGTTCACTCGTGTCTACTCTGCGACGAATCAGGTCATGAGGGAGTACAAGGACATCCTGTCCAGGCGATACAGCGCCGGTTTGTTGTCAGATGAGAGCTACATGAAGCTGTTGCACTTCGACTACAGCCCAACGGAGTTTATTGACCTCATTGATCCACTGCAAACCTATAACATTCATGGACATAAAGTGACAGTTCGTACGAGTGGCGTGCCATTCCTCGAGCGTGGCAAGCGCGGCAACGTGGTGATGGACTCGCAGCTGTTGCTGGCCGAAGCCCTTGTGCGTTCAGAGAATCTCATGTTCAAGAACGAAACGCTCAAGTCCCTTCATACACTGGCAATGGAAGTGCCTGAGAATAAAGTTGTGCGCCCGATGCCGAAGGGCTCAGTCGGCAAGGAGGGCACACCAGAGGCTTATGTGAAGCATACTCCGAGTGGGTGGACATCACTCGGTGTTCGACAGGAGGGAAAGCAGGATTTCATCTTGATGAGAGAGGACCTCGCTGAGCAGTTCGTCCATAGGCCTCAGGTTATGCCAGAGTTCGTGGCGACCATGTTCAGGATAGGTTCGGGGACTGCGGCGATCAAGGCTACCTCGACTACCTACAATCCTGGCTTCGTAGTAGCAGGGTTGCCGATGGATATACTTCATACGTGGCTAGCGACTAGCCGCGACTACAGTTCACATCTGCCAGCGTTCGCCGGCCAGATGGCACTCGATCTTGCGGCCACCGCGAAGGACGCTTGGACGAGGGGGCCGAAGTATCAGCAAGCTCTACAGGAGGGCCTCGGCTCAGCCTTCATGACCCATGAGGGGCGCGGCTTCACAGGCCTCACCGAGCGCAGCGTGAGTGTTGCTGAGCGTCAGATGATGCCGAAGTTTGACAAGATCAAAACAGCGCTGTCCTATGTCAATGAGGCAGCGGACATATGGGTAAGAATGGCGCACCGTGAGCGGCTACTGAAGCAGGGAGTCGACTCCTGGGAAGCGACTGGGCGGGCGAGGAATCGACTTGACTACTCCGCCGGTGGTGAGTTCACTCGCGCAGTCGACACAGTACTACCATATACGAATGTGGCAGTTCAAGCGATCTCAAAAGTCGTGCAGGCGGGCGTGAAGGATAAAGCTGACCTCGGCATTAAGCTAGCGTGGGGCGCGGGGGCTATTACGTCGAGCGTGCTGGCGAACATGATCGCTAGTCCCGAAACATGGCAACAGATACCGACGAGTGACAAGATTAGATCGCTCCCGATTACCTTTGGGGATCAGTTCTATATCGTTGATCCTGATGGGAACAAGCGCTATCTGTATATGCCAGGTGTGCGATTGGATGCAGTGGTTGCGCCCGTAGCTGCCACGATCATCGCTGGGCTTGAGGAGGCTGAGTATGGCAGGATGCCAGATCAGGTGCTGTCGAAGTCATTCGCGAACCTTAATCCAGTGCTAGAGTTCCAGGCTCCGCCGGTGATTGAAGCAGTTAAGACATACCTCTCAAACTTTGACGCCTTCACTGGCCGACCGATCACTCCTCATGCGGGGCAGGTGCTGCCGCAGAATGAGGGGCTGACGTATGGGAGAGGTGAGCCGCCGAGCGCCTTGAGTAGAGCGGTAGGCGCAGGGCTAGGTATGAGTCCGCCACGCTTGGACGCTGCCGCTCGAAAGGTTATCAATCCGAATAACACTTACCTCGCAATGGCTGGCTGGGGCTACAGAATGGTATTCGAGGGAACCGATCCAAGGATAATGTCGGAGTCAACTGCTGAGGCGCTGCTCAAGAATCAGGCGATCAGGCCACTTGTTAAGTTGACCAATCCGTCGACTCAATACCTGCAGCAGATCGACGAGAAGAGAATGGAGGAGGGCTCCCGCCGGAAGCAGATGACCGACTCAGTGGACAACCTACTCTTCCAGGTAAGGAAGGGACAGGCCAACGTAAGCGACGTGCAGACCTACATTCGCAACCAGCCTGGAGAGGATAGAGAGTGGCTTGGTCGCTACGCTATCACCACGCATAAAGTTAAGGAAGTCATGCAGAGGTTTGGCGCTAGTGAGGGGATACCAAATGAGAGCTGGTGGCGTTCAGTGAGCGCTCTCGAGCCGCGCCCCCGCGCGCAGGAGTTCTACAGTCAATGGCT
>Ga0209342_10002253_pt1 | contig 20952 bp, 21 predicted proteins | sample RifCSP16_2_FD_184023 | JGI IMG/M metagenome (GOLD analysis project Ga0209342, IMG submission 184023) | Soil microbial communities from Rifle, Colorado - Rifle CSP2_sed 16_2 (SPAdes) (version 2) | ecosystem: Environmental > Terrestrial > Deep subsurface > Rock core/Sediment | place: Rifle... | reverse complement strand
GGCAGTCAGCGCCGACCAGATCCGCAAGAAGGACAACTTCCTCATCCGGGGCGTGAATGCCGTTACCTTTGACGCCAATGCCGGCTGGAAGGAAGGCGACCTGCTGCCGCGCTACGTGCTCGGCCACGCCGAGGGCTCGGCGGCCGACAACAAGGGCATCGGCGTGTGGAAGGACGGCCTGTGGAGCATCGTGATCGTGCGCCCGCTCGGGCTCGCCAACAGCGACGACAAGTCGCTCAAGGACGGCGGCGTCTACCAGGTCGGCTTCGCAGTGCACGACGACAACATCACGACGCGCGGCCACCACGTGTCGTTCGTGAAGACCTTGGGATTCGGCGCCAAGGCCGACATCCAGGCGGTGAAGCTGCCGTAAGGCGCGCACCGGCCAGCGCCCGCGCAGCGGCGGTTCGCTTGCCGCCGCTGCCGATCGCTGATAAGACGCGGAGTCGATGACTCCGCGGGGCTACGCAATCGCCTGCGCGCTCGCCTCGGCGGCGCTGTTCGGCGCGAGCACGCCGCTCGCCAAGCTCCTGCTCGGCGATGTCTCGCCGTGGCTGCTCGCGGCAATCCTTTACCTCGGCAGCGGATTGGGGCTCGCGGCGTGGCTCGCGGTACGCCCGGGCGCGCCACGGCTGGCGCCGCTGGCGCCGAGCGACTGGCCGTGGCTTGCGGCCGCGATCGCATGCGGCGGCGTGATCGGCCCGGTGCTGCTCATGTACGGCCTCTCGCTGACCGATGCGGGCAGCGCCGCGCTCCTGCTCAATCTCGAGGCCGCGCTCACCGCGGCAATCGCGTGGACCGCGTTCCGCGAAAACGTCGACCGGCGCGTGTTGCTCGGGCTGCTGGCGATCGTCGCCGGCGGCGTGCTGCTTGCCTGGGAACAGGCGCCGCGCGCGGGAAGCATCGCCGCGCCGCTACTGATCGCGGCGGCTTGCCTTGCGTGGGCGCTCGACAACAATCTCACGCGCAAAGTCTCCGGCGGCGACGCGGTCTTCATCGCCGCCCTGAAGGGTCTTTCTGCAGGAGGCGTCAACCTCGCGCTCGCTTTCGCTGCGGGCGCCAGCTTGCCGGGACCGGGCGCACTCGCTGCCGCGGGCTTGCTCGGACTGTTGGGCTACGGCGTCAGCCTTGTGCTCTTCATCCTCGCGCTGCGCGGCCTCGGCACGGCGCGCACCGGCGCCTACTTCTCGGTCGCGCCATTTTTCGGCGCCGCGCTTGCGCTGACTTTACTCGGTGAGCGTCCGACGGAAGTGTTCTGGATCGCCGCGGCGCTCATGGCAGCCGGCGTTTGGCTGCATGTCACCGAGCGCCACGAGCACCGGCATGCGCACGCGGCGCTGGAGCACAGTCACGAGCACGTGCACGACGCGCACCATCGGCATGCGCATGATTTTCCGTGGCACCCGCGAGAGCCGCACGCGCATCGGCACCAGCACGAGCCGCTCGTGCATTCGCATCCGCATTACCCCGACCTGCACCACCGGCATCCGCACTAGAATCGCCGGCGCGTCGCATTCCTCTTCGAGCTGTACCAGCAGTACACCAGCCTGCTTCCTGCGGTACGGCTAAGGAAACCGGGTAAGCGCAAATCGCAGTCCGCACTTTCGTAAGCCGATTGCGTCAACCCGGCCCGCGCCTCACGCGTTCCGTGGCGAACTCTCGGCGATCAAGCAGTACCGCGCCGGCTGCTTCTATCTGTGGGGCGCCGAGGCGACGACCTGGGAAAAGATGCGCGCGTTCTGCCGCGCTTTCGACAACGTCGTGCGTACCGCAGGGGAAACTGCGCGTCCGTTCATTTTCGACGTCGCGAGGTCGGGCAAGCTGACGCCCATTCCAATCCCCTGATTGCAGGGAGCCCAGCGCGCTACTTCGCGGGCTCCTGGCGGAAACTCTTGCCGACGACCTTGCCGTTGACGAACTGGATCGAGATCACGGCGTCCTTGGCGACCCATTTCGAGCTGCCGCCCGAGAGGCCGAGGAGACTCATGCCGCCGGATTCGGTGGCCGGGCCGAGCAGGCCGATGACTTCCGGTTCGCTCATGCCGTCCTGGATCTTGGCGTAGTTCTCCTGCGTCACCTTGGAGCAGGCGGCGAGAAGCAGCGCGAGTGCAATTGCGGTGGCGAGCGATTTCATGCGCCCAATATAGTCCAGATCGCCGGCGTGCGGCGCTCGGCGATTGCCGCACGTGTTCAAGGTCCACGAGCCTGCGCGGACCGACCGCATCGAATGACGGCATCATTTCTTCTGATTTCATCGAGCGGTAGATTTGATCGACATCATCCTATTTCTCGCACGCCCGAGCGAAGATCTCTTCTGGCGCTTCTCCACCGAGGTGAAAAGTGAACAGGATTACCTGGGTAACTTTGGCGATTGCTTTGGTTTTGTCCGGCTGCGGTGGGGGCGGTGGCGGTGGAGACGCTGGCTCCGCGGCGGCGCCTTCACCTGCGCCAACATCCGTTAGCGGCACAGCGGCCAAGGGAATCGTCAAGCAGGCCAAAGTGCTCGTTTGCCGAATCGTCAACGGGGTGCCAGAGCCCGACGCATCATGCGCATCGACCATCACGGGTAATGATGGCTCTTATGGCGTCTCACTCGGTGACGGGTTCAATGGTCCGGCGATGGTCAAGGTCATGGCAGGTACGGCGAGCACGATGATGGACGAAACAACAGGTACGGACACGCCGTACAACATGACCATGCGGGCCGTCGTTCCAGCGCTGGGTACGGCGACGACGGTTCACGTGACGCCATTCAGTGAAATGGCTGCTGCTGCCGTGAGTACGACCACGATGGACGCGACAACAATCAGGCAATCGATCGCGGCGGTCCAATCCGCCATGCTGACGCTTGGCATCGACTTGAGCGTAATGCCGCTGGTGAACCTCAAGAGCAACGGCTCCGATCCAGCCATGTTGACGTTGCAGTCGAATATGGTCAGACAGTTGGCCAGGGTAGCGATGGCGGCCAAGAACTCGAACTTGCTCAAAGACGCTAGCGGCGTTGCCTGCAATGCCGCGGGAACCGCGACCTCACAGCAATTTGCGTGCGCCGTTACGGTAATGGCTCGCGTAATGAACAGTTACGTCACTGCTGATGCGACCATGTCAGCAAACGTGCTTGCCGCATTGAATGCACAGAACGTATCCAGCGTCGCGATGCCCATCCTCAAGGCCGATGGCACCGTTGTGATGGAAATCGTTGACATGACTTCCGCTGCATCCATGCAAGCCGCATTGCAAAATTCAGGGATGACGGCGAATACCGCAGCGAATACCGTAAATGTGATGATGGGCGGGATGCATTGAGGAGCGCAAGGTCGTCCCTGGCCGCAACATGCGTCCAATCATCCGCGTCCTGCTCCTGCATCATCCGCTGCGGCAAGGCTTGCGACGATCGGGCAGCTGCGCGGATCGCGCCCGGCGGCGCAGGCCCTGACGAGCGCGGCAAGCGATTGGCGCACGCGCTCGAGGTCCGCAAGCTTCCGCTCCACGTCGGCGAGCTTCGCTGCGGCCAGCTTGCGCGCCCGCCCGCAATCAGGTGTGCGCTCGAGGTGCAATAATTCAGCAATCTGCTTGAGCGGAAAACCGAGTGCTTGCGCGCGCCGTATGAACCGCAGCCGCCGCACCGCGTCCTCTCCATAGCGGCGCACGCCGCCCGCCGGCCGCCGCGGCGCTTCGAGCAGACCGCGGCGCTGGTAGTAGCGCACCGTCTCGACGTTCACGCCGCAGGATTTCGCCACCGCCCCGATCGTCAGGTCGCGCATCGCTCACCCCTTGACTCCGTACCCAAGTACGGAGTGTACGATGTGCGGCGATGAACCGTCCCGCCCCGGAATCCGCCTCCATCGCCGCCGGCGCCGTCTCAGCGCTCGGCGCCTCCGTCTGCTGCGTGCTGCCGCTCGTGCTGGTGAGCATTGGCATCGGCGGCGTCTGGGTGGCGCAGTTACGCGAACTGGAGCGCTTCTACTACGTTTTCGTCGGCCTCGCGCTGGCCGCGTTCGGCTTCGCGTTCTACCGCCTGTACCTGCGCCCGGCGCCGGCCTGTGCGCCCGACACCGTATGCGCGTCGCCAGTGACGCGCCGCCGCCAGCGCATCGCCTTCTGGACCACGCTCATCGGCGCCAAGGCGCTCGTGCTTTCGCCGTTCTATGCGCCCTACCTTCTGGGTTAGCCTGGCGGCGTTCGCGTTCGCCGCTTCCGCCCTCGCCGCGGAACCCGCGCGGGTCGTGCTCGATGTGCCGTCAATGAATTGCCCACTCTGCCCGGTGTCGGTGAAGAAGGCGCTCGAGCGCGTCCCGGGCGTGCTCGAAGCGAAAGCCGATCTGGCGACGAAAAGCGCCGAGGCGAAGTACGATCCGGACAAAGTTTCCCCCGAGACACTGGCGAAGGCCGTGACGAACGCCGGCTATCCGGCATCGCTGAAGTCACCGTGAATACCCTGGTGTTCGACAGTATCGTCACTTGTCCGCTCTGCGGCGCTTCGACCAGCGAGTCGATGCCTGCGAATGCGTGCGTCTACTTCTGGGACTGCCCCGGCTGCGGCGCGAGCCTTTCACCGAAGCCCGGCGATTGCTGCGTCTTCTGCAGCTACGGCTCGGTGCCCTGCCCGCCGATACAGGAAGCCCGCGACTGCTGCACCTGAACCGAAGCGCTCAGGCCATTTGACTCAACGCACCGCGCGGATCAGCCTCAGCCCGTTTGCCACGACGATGAGGCTCGCGCCCATGTCGGCAAACACCGCCATCCACATGGTGGCCATGCCGGCGAGCGCGAGCGCGAGGAACACGGCCTTGATGCCGAGCGCGAGGAAAATATTCTGCGCGAGGATCGCCGCGGTCCGGCGGCTGAGCCGAATGAGCGCGGGAATCTTGCGCAGATCGTCGTCCATCAGCGCGACGTGCGCGGTCTCGATCGCGATGTCGCTGCCCGCCGCGCCCATCGCGAAGCCGATGTCCGCCTTGGCGAGCGCCGGCGCATCGTTGATGCCATCGCCCGCCACGCCCAGAGTGCCGTGCTCGGCGGCGAGCGCCTCGACGGCGCGCAGCTTGTCCTCGGGCAGCAGGTTGCCGCGCGCGTCGTCGATACCTACCGCGTCCGCGATCGCTCGCACGGTCCTCGGGTTGTCGCCCGAGAGGATGGCGGTGCGCACGCCGAGCGCGTGCAGCTCGCGCACCGCGTCGCGGCTGGTTTCGCGCAGCCGGTCGGCGACGGCGAATACGGCGAGCACGGACCGCTCGTCCGCGAGTACGACCGCTGTCTGCCCTTTAGCCTCGAACCGCTCGAGCACGGCCTCCACGTCGGGACCGCAGACGCGCAGCTCCTCGGCCAGGCGATGGTTACCGAGCGCGTAGCTCGCCCCGCCGATCGCGCCGCGCACGCCGCGCCCCGCGAGCGCCTCGAAGCGCTCGACTTCGAGAAGCGGCGTGCTGCCGTTGCGCGAGCGGTAATGCGTCGCGACCGCCGCCGATACCGGATGGTCGGAGCGCACGGCCAGGCTCGCCGCGATACGCAAGGCACCTTCCCGCGACGCGGCGCCGATCGCGCGGAAATCGGACACGGCGGGCTTGCCCTCGGTAAGCGTGCCGGTCTTGTCGAGCGCCAGCACTTTCAGCTTGCGGGCCAATTCCAGGTACACGCCGCCCTTCACGAGAATGCCGCGGCGCGCCGCGGCGGCGAGGCCGCTCACGACCGTCACCGGCGTCGAGATCACCAGCGCGCACGGACAGGCGATCACCAGCAGCACCAGCGCTTTGTACAGCCAGGGCACGAGCGCTGCGCCCAGAAAGATCGGCGGCACCGCCGCAACCAGGAGCGCGGCCGCAAAGACGATCGGCGTGTATACGCGCGCGAACGCATCCACGAAGCGCTGCGTGGGCGCACGGCTGTGCTGCGCCTCCTCCACGACATGAATGATGCGCGCGAGCGTCGAATCGGCCGCCAGCGCCGTGACGCGGAAATCGATCTCGGCCGACTGGTTGATGGTCCCGGCAAACACCGGATCGCCCGGCGCCTTGTCCACTGGCAGGCTCTCGCCGGTGATCGGCGCCTGATCGAGCGTGCTGTTGCCCGCGGTGATGACCCCGTCGAGCGGTACGCGCGCGCCGGGCCGCACCCGCACCGTGGCGCCCAAGGGCACCTGCGCCGCCGGCCGCTCGGACCACTCCGCGCCGTCGATGCGCACGAGCGCGGTGTCGGGCGCCATCTCCAGTAGGCCGCGGATCGCGTCGCGCGCCCGCTCGTAGGACAGCGCCTCGATCAGCTCGGCGAGCCCGAACAGCACCATCACGACGGCCGCCTCGGGAAACTCGCCGATCGCAAGCGCACCGGTCACCGCGACCGACATCAGCGCGTTCATATTGAGGTTGCCGCGGCGCAGTGCCGCCCATCCCTTCTGGTACGTCTCGAAGCCGCCGAGCAGGATCGCGGCGAATGCGAGCACGACGACGAGCCAGGTATTGCCGCCGCTCAGCCATTGCGCCGCTTCCGACCCCAGCGCCAGGGCGGCAGCAAGGCCGATGCGCCACCAGGTCCCGGCTGCAACGCCGTCCCGATCTTCTTGCTCGCGCGCGGCGCCAGCCGGCATTTCGATCATCTCGGTCTGGAATCCGGCGGCCCGCAGCGTCTCGCGCGCAGGCTCGAGCGCCCCCGGCGCATGCTGCAGCGCCAGGGTGCGCCCCGCCAGGTCGAACTCGAGCCCCCGCACGCCGGGGGCCTGCGCGAGGCGTTCGCGAATCATCCTTTCCTCAGTGGGACAGTCCATGGACGGAACGCGCAGCCGGGTGCGCAGGACACACCCCGTGGCGCGCGCAGCTTCTTCGTTGGTACGCTCGTTCAAGGCAATTCCTCGTCGGTTCGACCGAGGAAGTACACACCTTGGAGTTACACTAAGGTCAAGCTCGATCCCGCGAGGAGACCATGATGCGCATCGGGGAACTTGCCGCACGCGGCGGTTGCCGCGCCGACGCCATTCGCTACTACGAGCGGCTGCGCCTCTTGCCGCCGCCCGAGCGGGGCGCGAACAACTACCGCAGCTACGGAGGCGCCCATCTGGAGCGGCTCGCGTTCATCCGCCGTTGCCGCTCGCTCGACATGTCGCTGCCGGAAATCCGCGATCTGCTTGCGGCCATCGAGCGGCCCGACGCGGACTGCGCGCCGGTGAACGCGCTGCTCGACGAGCATATCGGGCACGTCGCCGCGCGCATCGCCGAATTGCGCCAGCTCAAGAGTGAACTGGACGCCATCCGCGCGCACTGCTCGGGGGCGAAACCGACGAGCCAATGCGGCGTCCTCGAAACATTGGCGCAGGCGCCCTCGGCGCAGCGCGTGCGAAGTCATATCGCCGCGGCGCATGGGGTCAAGAAGCGCGGGTAGAGAACGCCCTGATACCGGGCATAGCCGGCCATGGCACGAAAGTCATTGCCAGCGACGTCGAATACCTTGTTGTCTCTCGGCTAGCGCCGGGCCGAAGCCAGCGCCTGGTCCACAAGGTCTTTCAGCTGCTCGTAACCGAAACTCGGCAGCGGCTTGCCGTTGACGAAGAACTCCGGCGTCTTGGTGACGTTGAGCACGCGCGCATCGTCAAGATCCTGCGCAATCACGCGGGCGATCTCGGGTGCCGCCATGTCGGCGCGCACCCGCTCGAGATCCAGCCCGAGCCCTTCGAGGTGTCTCCAGACCAGCTCCACCTGCGGCCTGTGGTTCGGCGCCCATGCCGCCTGCGCCGCGAGGAGCGCCTCCAGCGCCGGCCAGAACTTGCCCTGCTTGCGTGCCGCCTCGAGCACCGCCACCACGCGGTCCGAACCGTTGTGGAAAGGCGCGTAGCGCAGGACCAAGCGAATCCTGTCCGGATTCGCGGCCATCATCTGCTTGACCGCCGGGTAAAAGGCCCGGCAGGTCTCGCACGCCGGGTCGAGAAACTCTACGATCTCGACCGGCGCATCGGCCTTGCCGAGTGTAGGCGAGTGCGTGCGCACCAGGTTGCCACGGTTGCGCTCGGCGATCTGCACGGCTTGCTCGCCCTGCCGGGTCTTGTAGATCAGCGCGCCGAGCGCGAAGGCGCCGAGCAGCGCGGCAACGGCGAGGGCGAAAAGCACTTTCTGGTTCATTTCGGACTCCGGAAATGGGCGATACACAGCAGAACCACGATCGCCACGAAAGCGAGGAGCGCCAGCAGCGGAATCGTGACGAAACCGAGCCACACCATCACCTGCTCCTTGCAGGGTACGCCTTGGGTGCAGGGCTGCATCGTTTCCGGGATCACGCCGGCAACGAGGAGCACGTGGTAGAGGGCGATCAACCCGCCGATTGCGGCGAGCGGCAGCGCATAGCGCAGCACCTTGCGATCGAACGGGAACAGGCCGATCGGCAGGATCAGCGCGAGCGGAAACATGAAGATGCGCTGGTACCAGCAGAGCACGCAGGTCGGCACCTTCACGACTTCGCCGAAAAAGAGCGCGCCGAGCGTCGACACGCTGGCGATCAGCCAGGCGACAAATACCAGATACCAGGCCGTGGTTTCGTCAGCTTTCATCCCTGTTTCAACGAGCGCCTTCGCATGAGATAGTATGCTGCAGGGATCACGAACATCGAAAGCAACGGCGCCGTGATCATGCCGCCGATCATCGGCGCGGCGATGCGCTGCATCACCTCGCTGCCCGCGCCCTCGGACCACATCAGCGGCGCCAGTCCCGCGAGGATCACCGCCACGGTCATCGCCTTCGGACGCACGCGCTGCACCGCGCCCTCGTCGAGCGCCTCGATCAGCTGCGCCGGCGTGAGTTCCGGACCGCGCGCCTCGATCGCCTGTTTCAAGTACAGCAGCATGACGACGCCGAACTCGGCCGCCACGCCCGCCAGCGCGATGAAGCCGACCGCGCCCGCCACCGACAGGTTGTGGCCGAGCGCCCAGATGTACCAGAAGCCGCCGATCATCGCGAACGGCGGCACGATCATCAGCAGCAGCGCCTCGTCGATGCGCCGGAAGGTAAGGTAGAGCAGCAGGAAGATGATCGCGCCGGTGAACGGCACCACCACCATGAGGCGCTTCACGGCGCGCTCGAGATACTCGAACTGCCCGGACCAGGCGACCGAGACGCCCGGCGGCAGCTTCACGTTCGCCTCGACCGCGCGCTTGGCGTCCGCCACCACCGAGGAAAGGTCGCGGCCGCGGATGTCGACATAGATCCAGCCCGAGAGCCGCGCGTTCTCGCTCCGGATCGACGGCGGCCCGTCGGTGATCGCGATGCGCGCCACCGAGCCGAGCGCGATCTGCGCACCGCCCTCGGTCACCACGGACAGCGCGCGCAGCCGCTCGACCGAATCGCGCAACTCGCGCGGATAGCGCACGTTGATCGGAAAGCGCCTCCGACCCTCGATCGTCTCGCCGACGTTCTCGCCGCCGATCGCGGCCGCGACGACCGACTGCACGTCCATCACCGAAAGCCCGAAGCGCGCCGCGGCGTCGCGGTTCACGTCGACCTCGATGTAACGCCCGCCAGTGACGCGCTCGGCGAGGGCCGAGCTCACCCCCGGCACGTCCTTCACCACGCGCTCGATCGCCTCCGCCACGCGCTCGATCTCGGCGAGCGTGCTGCCCGCCACCTTGATGCCGAGCGGGCTCTTGATGCCGGTGGCGAGCATGTCGATGCGGTTGCGGATCGGCGGGATCCAGATGTTGGAAAGCCCGGGCAGCTGCACCAGGGCGTCGAGCTCTTCGATGAGCTTCTCCACGGTCATGCCCACGCGCCACTCGGCTCGCGGCTTGAGCTGCACCGTGGTCTCGACCATTTCCAGCGGCGCCGGGTCGGTGGCGGTTTCGGCGCGCCCGATCTTGCCGAACACGCGTTTCACTTCGGGCACGGTGGCGATCAGCTTGTCGGTCTGCTGCAGGATCTCGGCCGCCTTGGCGGGCGAGATCCCCGGCAGCGCGGTCGGCATGTAGAGCAGGTCGCCCTCGTACATCGGCGGCAGGAACTCGCCGCCAAGGCGCGTGACGGGAACCGCGGTGGCGCCGAGCGCGACCAGCGCCGCGAAGAGGGTCAGCTTGGGAAAGCGCAGCACCGCGGCGAGCAGCGGGCGGTACAGCGCGATCAGCCAGCGGTTGAGCGGGTTTTTCCGTTCCTCCGGAATGCGGCCGCGGATCAGATACCCCATCAGCACCGGGATCAGCGTCACGGCGAGAATCGCCGAGGCGCCCATGGCGTAGGTCTTGGTGTAGGCGAGCGGCGAAAACAGCCGCCCCTCCTGCGCCTCGAGCGCGAACACCGGCACGAACGAAAGCGTGATGACGAGCAGCGAAAAGAACAGCGCCGGCCCGACCTCGGCGGCCGCCTCGCCGATCAGCTTCCAGCGCGCCTCGCCCTCGACCGTGTGCCCTTCCAGCTTCTTGTGCGCGTTCTCGATCATCACGATCGCCGCGTCCACCATGGCGCCGATCGCGATCGCGATGCCGCCGAGCGACATGATGTTGGCATTCACCCCCTGGTAATGCATGACGATGAACGCGGCCAGCACGCCGAGCGGCAGCGTGATGATGGCGACGAACGCCGAGCGCAGGTGCAGCAGGAACAGCACGCAGACCAGCGCCACGATCGCGAATTCCTCCGCCAGCTTGTCGCGCAGGTGCGCCACCGAGCGCTCGATGAGGCCGGAGCGGTCGTAGGTTTCGACGATCTCGACGCCCTGCGGCAGGCTTGCCTGCAGGCTGGCCAGCTTCGCCTTCACCGCGCCGATCGTCGTCAGCGCATTCTTGCCCGAGCGCATGATGATGATGCCGCCGGCGACCTCGCCCTCGCCGTCGAGCTCGGCGATGCCGCGCCGCATCTCGGGGCCCATCTGCACGCGCGCGACGTCCTTCAGCATCACCGGCACGCCGCTCTTGCCGATCGCCAGCGGAATCGAGCGGAAGTCGTCCAGGGTCTTCAGGTAGCCGCTCGCGCGCACCATGTATTCGGCCTCGCCCAGTTCCACCACCGAGCCGCCGGTCTCGCGGTTGGCCGCCTGCACCGCGGCGATCACCTTGCCGTGCGGAATGCCGTAGACGCGCAGCCGCTCCGGGTCGAGCACGATCTGGTACTGGCGCACCATGCCGCCGACCGAGGCCACTTCGGCGACGTTGGCGACCGCCTTCAGCTCGTACTTGAGGAACCAGTCCTGCAGCGCGCGCAGCTCGCCCAGGTCGTGGCGCCCGCTGCGATCGACCAGCGCGTACTGGTAGATCCAGCCGACGCCGGTGGCGTCGGGTCCCAGCGCGGGTTTCGCCTGCGCCGGCAGCCGCGACTGCACCTGGTTGAGATATTCGAGCACGCGCGAGCGCGCCCAGTACTGGTCGGTGCCGTCCTCGAACAGGATGTAGACGAACGAATCGCCGAAGAAGGAGTAGCCGCGCACCACCTTGGCGCCGGGCACCGACATCATGGTGGTGGTAAGCGGGTAGGTGACCTGGTCCTCGACGATCTGCGGCGCCTGCCCGGGAAACGGCGTGCGAATGATCACCTGCACGTCCGAGAGGTCGGGCAGCGCGTCGAGCGGCGTGCGCAGCACCGCGTACACGCCCCAGGCGGCGATCAGTGCCGAGGCCAGGAGAACCAGGAAACGATTGCCGATCGACCAGCGGATCAGCGCCGCGATCACGGCGCCACCCTGCGCTCGATTCTCTCGATCACGTATTCGTTGTCCGGCGTGGGCTTGGCGCGCACCTCGAACTCGACGAAGTCGCCCCGCTTCAGCGCCCTGAGCGAAGGCTTGTCGGTGACCACGAATTCCATCGTCATCGCCGGCCACTTGAGCGCGGGGATCGGCTCGTGCTCGATCTCGATGTGTCCTTTCACGATGTGCATGTCGGTGATCCTGCCGCGCCCCTTGTGCCGCGCGGCCGCGCCGGCCGGCTGCGGCGCGGCCTCGCCGTCCAGCCGAGCCAGCGCGCCGCGCAGGCTCGCCTCGGAATCGATCAGGAACTGGCCCGAGGCGACCACCGGTTCGCCTTCCTTCAGGCCGGAGAGGATTTCGGTGCGCCCGTCGGTCTCCGCGCCGACCTTCACGGTCGCAGCGCGGAAGCGATCCTTCTCGAGGACGATCACGACGGTCCGCGTCCCGGTCTGAATCACGGCTTCCGTGGGCACGGTGACCGCCTTGCGCAGGGTGGCGGCGAGCAGAACGTTCGCGAACATGCCGGGCTTGAGCGCCGACGCCGGGTTCGGCGACACGATGCGCGCCTTCACGGTGCGGGTCTGCGCGTTCAGCTCCGGGTAGATGTAGTCGACGCGCCCGTCGAAACGCTGGCCGGGCAGCGTCTGCACCGTGGCGCTGGCGCGCTGCCCCTGGCGCAGCACCGCGGCCTGCGCCTCCGGCACCTCGACCGTGATCCACACCGAGGAGAGATCGGTCAGCGTGAACGCGGGCATTCCGGCCTGCACCATCGCGCCCTCGCGCACCCCGAGCTCGGTGAGCACACCGGAAATCGGCGCCAGCAGCGGGACGCGGCGGCTCGCGACTCCGGATTGCTCCAGCCTGGCGAGGTCGGCGCTGCCCATGCCGAGCAGTTCGAGGCGCCGGCGCGCGGCGCGCGCCAGCGGCTCGTCAGCGCCCTGCGCCATGCGGCGCGCGAGCAGGTACTCCTCCTGCGCCTGCAGCAGCTCGGGCGAATAGATTTCGGCAAGCACCTGACCGGCGCGCACCGGGTCGTTGACCGCGCGCACGTGCAGCCGCTCGACCCAGCCCTGGGCGCGCACTTCGGCGCGCGCAATACGCCGCTCGTCGGCCTGCACGTAGCCGACCGCCACCAGGTCCTGGCGCAACTCGGTCATTTCCGCGTTGCCCATCCGCATGCCGAGGCTCTGGCGCACGCGGGCGCTCACCGCCACGCCGCCCTCGCCCGCCTGCTCGTCGGCATACACCGGCACCAGGTCCATGCTCATGTAGGGCGAGCGCCCCGGCTTGTCGAACTTCTGCTGCGGAACCATCGGGTCATGCCAGTAGAGGACCTTGCGCTCCCCGGCGCCGGCCTTGGCGCTCGCCCTGGCCTCGGCCTTGGCGTCAGCCTTCGCCGTGACCGGCTCGGTGGCGGGCGCGTGCACACCGCGCTGCCCGTACCAATAGCCGCCGGCGGCGAACGCGGCGGCGATCATGACGAACGCAGCAAGCTGTTTCATTTCGTTTCTCCCGCATGTTCGAAGTACTCGAGCGCGACGCGCGCCCTGGCGCGCACCGCCTCGAGCGCAAGCACCTGCAACTGGGTTTCGATGAGTTGCCGCCGCGCCTCGAGCACCTGCCCGAACTCGGCGCGGTTTGCCGACTGCGCTGCAATCAGCGTATCGAGCCGCCCGCGCACCGCGGGCAGCACCGCGCCCCCGAAGTTGGCGAGTCGCTCGCCGGCGATGCGCCACTCGGCATACGCGGCGTCGAGTTCCGCGCGCAGCTGCCGCAGGTGGTCGGCGCGCTGCTCGCGCACCCGTTCGGCGAGCTTCAGCTTCGCCTCCACCAGCCGGTCCTGCTTCTGCGCCCGCCACGCCGGCAGCTCGAACGCCACCTGGAACATGAGCATGTCGGAGCGGTTCTGCCCGGCGCGGAATCCATAACCCACCTCGAAGCTCTTGTCGGGCGCCGTCGCCTCGCGCGCGAGCGCCACGTCGGCCTCGGCGGTGCCCTGCGCGCGCACGTGCATCGCGTGCTGCGGGTGGTGCTCGAGCATCCCGGCCAGAGCGAGGCCGACGTGGCGCTCGCGCCATGACGGCAGGTCCGTCGGCAAGTCGAATGCGCCGGCATCCGGCACCCAGCGCCTGAGCGCGGCACGCGCCCGTTCCGCCTGCGACGCCAGCTCGAAGCCGCGGTCGGCGACCAGGCTCTGCATCTGGCGCGAGGCGAAGACCTCCGCCTGCGAGCCGCGGCCGCTCGAGATGGCGATCCGCGCGAGCTCCGCGGCGTGACCGAATTCGCGGTCCAGGTCGCGCACCTTCTGTTCCGCCGCAACCGCCTGCCAGGCCTCGACCCAGGCGACGCCGACTTCGCGCAGGATGGCCTGCCGCTGGCCGGCGCTCTCGGCGCGCGCCTGTTCGGCCTCCGCCAGCGCGCGACGTTCGCGCAGCCGCCGCTTGTCGCCGCCTGGCAGCATCTGCTCGTAGCTCACCACCATCTGCGTCATGTCCTCCCACGACTGGTTCGGGAAGTTGCGCGTCGGCAGGTTGAGCAGGCCGAACTTGAGCCGCGGGTCGGGCAACGCGCCCTCGGCGGGCGCGGCGTCGGCGAGCGCGCGCGCGTTCAGCTCGAGCGCGGCGAGAGCGGGTTGGCGCGCGAGGGCGCGCTCGCGCGCCGCTTCCAGCGTCAGCACTTGCGCCGGCGCCGGCAGCGCGCAGGCAACCAAACCGATCCATACGACGAAACGAAGCATCTTGTCCTCCGTAAACAGGCGACAGCCATCGCGCAGGATGAGTCCTGCGCCACTCACGGCACTTGGATCAGATCAGCAAGGAATGCAGCAGGATGCGCGGCGGCGGGGTACCGGGAGCGGGCCCTTGCAGCCCCGCCGGCCGCACCGGGCGGTGCTCGGCGCGCGCCAGGAACAGCACCGGCGCGTCTGCTGCGCTGCGCACGATCGCGACCGCCGCCGCAGGGATCTGCAGATCGGCGGTGCAATGCGCAAGGCATCGATTGGCGTACTGCGGCCCGTACTCGGTCAGCGACATCACGCCCGTGTCGCACGACAGCATCGCGTCCGTGGCCAGCACATGCGACAGCTTGCCGCGATCCGCAGGACAGTCCGCGAACGCGATGCTCGCCTGCGCGAACGCCATCACCGCCAGCAGCAGCCGCGCAATCCACCGGTTCGATCGATATCTCATAGGCATCCGCCGCAAGGCGCGCACAGTGTGCCTAGGGCGCCGGCGCCGGAATTGATCTGGCTCAAACGTGCACCGCGGGTTTCCGGACCCCGTGAATTCAAGGGACATCCCGGGTTCCTGAGGCCCGAGGGCGCACACCGGCGCGGGCGACCCACAGCGCGAGGGGCGGCACCAGCACCCACTGCAGGAGCGGCGAGGCGCCGATCCGGATACCGCCCAGAGCGAGCACCGGCATCAATTCGGAGTACTCCCAGCTCCGCAGGAGCACCACGTTCATCCACTCGCTGAAGGCTGTGTAGGTTACCGCAAAGACGGACGTCAGGATGGCGACGCGCCCCCAGCGCCAGCGCGCCGGTTCCGCGGCGCGCGTGACAACGAGCGCCAGCGCAAGCGCGCTCACGCCAACCAGCGCGTCTCCCGCCGTGCAGTGGGCAACCGAAAACGCGACCCACGACGCGGAGGCGTCGTGCCAGAGCGTGTAGAGCGGAAGTTGCGCAATCTCCCAAGCGAGATTCAGTCCGGCAAGCCACGGCAAATATCGGAACCCGATCAGGCGCAGAGCCTCGCGATCGCGGAACCAGGGTGTCGCGCTCACTTACCTTCGCCGCGCTTCGCGATCGGGTTCCAGCTTCGTGCGCCATCGCGCGACAGAAACACGTTGCGCCCGAAGGTGGCGATGGCATATTCCTCGCGCTTCCCCGGGTTCTGTGCAATGTAGGCGACCGCATCCCTGGTGAGCGGTGGCAGCTCGATCTCGGTCGCGACGCCACCTCCAAGCGAGACCTGCGCCAGCCGCGCGCGGTCGTCGAACGCGCCGTACCACAATCGCTTGCCGCTCAAGTCGAAGAACACCGAGAAGCTTTCCAAGCCCTCGGCGCGAGGCTTGAAATTCTCACCCGAATCGCGAGACAAAAACACGCCTCGCGTCGTCGCGATCGCGACCACCGCGGGCTCGTCCGGATGCACCGCGAGGGCGCGCGGTTCGCCGGCGAGCCCCTTTGCTGCCGCGTGCTTCCACGCAAAGCCGTCGTTCAGCGTGTAATGCAGACCGGACTGCTTCATGCGCGAGCTCGGTTCCGGGTTCCAGACGTAGATCGCGTTCGTATTCCAGCTCGTCGCCAGCAGATGGAAATCGGTCTCGCCCTCGAGCCCCAGCTTGTCCCAGGTCCTGCCGCCGTCCTTGCTGCGAATGACGCCGAATGGATTGATCCACCCGGAGCCCGGCGCCGGATGGCCGCTACTGTAGAGGTGTTTCGCGGTTGCGGAAAACCCCATGTAATCGTGTTGCGGTCCCGGCGCCTTGGACCATTTGTCGTTCCGGTACACCGCGAGGCCGTGATGGCTCGGCAGCATCAGCTTCCCGCCGTCGGCGCTGTAGGCAAGACCGTGGATATGGGTGAGGGTGACTGCCGGCTGCGCCAGTGCGCCCGCTGCCGCAGAGGCCGCGGCGATGGCGAGTGCAAGAATTCGCGCGCCTTTCCAGTGATGCATATCAACCCCCTTGTGCGGGACCGTCAACGCTTCTTCGCCGCAGCGGCATCGAGCAGCGCGCGCACCTTCTCGAACGGCATCGCTCCAGAATAGCGCTCGCCGTTCTCGAGGAACCAGGTCGGCGTCGACCGCGCGCCGACGCTGCGGCCGAATTCGATCAGCTTTTCGATCGGGTTGTCGCAGTCGGTCGACGCCCGCGGCTCGATGCGCCGGAACATGAGATCGTCCCACGCCTTGACGCGGTCCTTCGAGCACCACACCGCCTTCGCCTGGCGCACCGAATCGGGCTTGATCACCGCATACGGGAAGATGTGCGTGGTGATGTCGTCGAGCTTCGCCAGGTCCTCTTCCAGGCGCTTGCAGTAGGGGCAGTTCGGATCGGAGAGAATCGCAATGTGGCGCCGTCCCGTGCCGCGCTTGCTCGTGATCGCCCACTGCCAGGGAAGCTTGTCCCACGCGATCGCGGTGAGCTGGCGCTCGCGCTCCTCGCTCAGGTTGCGTCCGGTCCTCGCGTCGAACACGCGGCCGGCGATGAAAACGCTCGCCGCCTCGTCGACGTAGAAGATCTGCGGTCCGTCGGCACCGCGCACGACCACCTCGTAGAGGCCGCCCCAGGGCATTTTCTGGACGCTTTCGATCCGCTCGATGCCGCCCAGCCGCTGCTGGATCATGCGGCGGACCGCAGCCTCATCGGCGCCGGCGGCAGTCGCGGCGAGCGCCAGGACCGCTGCAATGGCAATCGGTTTCACTGTGACCTCGCATTTCGCGTCATCTCGGCGCGCGCGGCGAGCACCTCGCCCGTGTGCCAATGGCTTTTGATGTAGGCGAGCACCGCCCAGATCTCGTCATCGGAGAGCTTGCCGCCGTAGGCCGGCATGTCGCTCTCGTAGTCCCTGGGCGCATGCGGCGGAACCAAGCCGTTCTTCGTGATGGCGAAGAGCACGCGGTCGGCGTGATGCCAGGTGTGGCCGCTTTCGTCGTGCGGCGGCGCGGGCAGCCGTCCGCTGGGCAGGCGCCGGCGCCAGTCCGGCTGGCCTTCGAGTTTCGCGCCGTGGCAGGAGGCGCATTCCTGCGCGTATACGCGCTCGCCCAGACTCATGCGCGCCGACTCGCGAGGGTCGGCACGCGCATCGTCCCCGGGCGGCGGCGAGCCGCCGCAAGCCTGCAGTCCGAGCCCGAGCGCCGCCACGATCGATCTTGCCGCGACTGTCATGCGACGCGGATCACGGCCATCATGCCGCTCACCTGGTGTTCGAGCACGTGGCAGTGAAACATCCAATCGCCCGGATTGTCGGCGACGAAAGCGATTTCGGCGCGTTCGCGCGGCGCGAGCAGCGCCGTGTCGAGCCATTCGCGGTAGCGTGTCGCGCGACCGTTGCGCGAGATGACGCGGAACGCGTGGCCGTGCAGATGGATCGGGTGATGCCATTGCGTGTCGTTGACGAGATCCATGACGTACGAGCGGCCGAGTCCCAGCGTCAGGATCGGATGGTGATCGTGCTCCGCGATCGGCGCGCCGTTCACGGTCCAGGCGGCGCCGCCCATCATTCCCGTCATCGGCATGCTGCCCATCATGCCGCCGCGGCCCATCATTCCCGTCATCGGCATGTCGCCCATCATGCCGCCGCCGAATACCACGCGATGGCGCGCCGCGCGCCCGAGATCGGGTTCGGGCATGGTGTTCGGCGCCATCGTCGCCGGGCCGCCGCCGGCGCGCCCGCCGCGCAGCGCTTCCTTCGCATAGCGCAGATCGAGCAGGCGGTAGGCGCGCTGGCGGTAGAAATCGTCCACCACTGGATAGGCACGGCCCGGTTCGCCGGCGGCGTCGAGCAGCAGGTCGGCGCGCATTGCCGGGCCGAGCACCACCCGGCCGCCTTCGGGCCGGTGCGGCTCGACCGGATGGCCGTCGAGCGCGATCACGAGCGGATCGTGGCCGCGGAAATCCAGGCCGAAAATGCGCGCGTTGGCAGCGTTCACCAGCCGCAACCGCAGGCGCTCGCCCGCGCGAACGTCGAACGTTTCGCGGACCGCACCGTTCACCGTCACGGTGTTCCCGATCCGACCGGCGTGGCTCGCGTCCATGAAATTGCCGAAATCCCCGACGATCCGCGCCTCGCGATCGAGCCGCCAGTCGCCGAGCACCCACACCAGATCGCGATCGACCGCCGGCGGCGCCGCCTCCTCCACCACCAGTGCACCGTAGAGACCGCGCCCGACCTGCTCGGGGCTGCCGAGATGAGGGTGATACCAGTAGGTGCCTGCATCCGGCAGCGGGAATTCGTAGGCGAACTTTCCGCCGCGCGCGGCGATCGGCGGCTGCGTGAGATCCGGCACGCCGTCCATCGCGTTCGGGAGACGAATGCCGTGAAAATGCACCGTGGTGTCCGCGGGCAGCAGGTTCTCGACCTCGATTTGCAGCCGCTCGCCCTGCCTGAAGCGCAGCTCCGGTCCGGGCACGCTGCCCTCGTAGCCCCACACGCCGGTTTGCGGATACGCGGCACCGGCGAGCGCCACCTGCGCCTCGCGGGCGCGAAGCGTGCCTGGCGCAGCCAGGGCGGCCGATGGCAGCAGCGCGAGGCCCGCGCCTGCCGCGGACGCCGCGAGGAAGTCCCTGCGCGTGAACGCTGCGTGCCCCTGCGCCTGATGAACGACGATCAACGGCTTTGCCTTCCTTCCAAGGATGTCCCCACCACGAAAGCACACACGCCAACGAGGCCGCGCACTCCGTCGAACATGCGAGTTTCTCTACGACCGCTGCGGGCCTGCCGGGTTCCCGAGCTCCCCTGCGGCGCCCGCGGGACGTGCATCGCTCCACGCAGCGCCACATTTTACGGCCACCATCTCGCGCAGCACGCCCTCCTCGCCCAGGAATGCGTCCACCGCCGCCGGGTCGTAATGCCTCCCCGCCAGGCGCACGATCTCCGCCTTCGCGGCATCGAACGGCAAGCGCCGGCGATAGGGGCGGTCCGAAGTCATCGCATCGAGCGTGTCGATGACCGAGAAAAGGCGCGCGCCGAACGGGATCGCCTCGCCCGCAAGTCCCCGCGGGTAGCCGCTGCCGTCGAAGCGCTCCTCGTGGTTCAGCACGATCTGCGCCGCATCCTTCAGGAAGGGGACGCCGGCGAGGATCGCCTGGCCTTTCCGCGGATGAGTGCGCATGACTTCCTCCTCGGCAACTGTCAGTGCTGCGGGCTTGAGCAGGATCGCGTCCGGAATGCCGATCTTGCCGATGTCGTGCAGCAGGGCACCCCAGTAGATCTGTCGCAGCGCATCGCGGTCGATCGTAAACCGCTTTGCCAGCACGAGCGTGTGGCAGGCGACGCGCTTCGAGTGCAGGCCGGTTTCCCGCTCGCGCAGGTCGAGCGCTGCGGCGAGCGCCTCGGCGAGCGCATGGCGTTCCGCATCGATGTTCGGATCGACATCGGATCGGCGCGAATCGAGGAAACAGTTTTCGCAGCGGCATTCCGAACCCGCGCGCTGGTAAGGCTCGGCAAGAATGCTCTTGCCGCAGTGGCCGCAAAGGCGAAGCGCTCGAGTCATGGGCGCCACCGGCTCACCGGCTGCGGCCCGAGTCATGCTCCCGGCTCCGCGCCGCAGCGACACCAGACACACTGGCAATCCAGGGGTGGGTGGCCACCCCGGCCGCCGGCCAGCACGAATACGAGGACCTTCACGTCGCACCTTTGGCGAGAGCTTTCGGCCGCGCCAGTGTAGGGCCTCCCATGATTGGAAGGTCAAGCTGGCGACGTCGAAATGCAGCTCAGCTTGCCGCGCGCATCCGGGCCCGGAGATCCCGCCATAGTCCGACGCGATCCGACCCGCCGACCTGTTGGCCGCGGCCCGACTGCTCCTTCGCCAGCCACAGCCCGGAACCATTGAAGCTGTATACGGGGAGCAAATCGTTTCTCGTCGACGCGGGTCGGATCGTCTGGTTGATGTTGTCGAGGATCAGCGGATCGGCGTCGGGGGTGGGCAGATACGCCAAGATCATGTGGGCCTGTTTGTAGATCACGAGTTCCTTGACATAGATGAGCCTCAGCTTGTCGTCGGGCACGCCCAGCGCCCGCAACGTGAAGTACTTGGCGATCGAAAAGTCCTCGCAGTCGCCGCCGTCAGTGGACAGAAATTCGATCGGGGTTGCCCAATAGTCTTCTTTTCCCCAGTGATCGATGTCGTTCAGGAACCGCGGCCGGTTCATCCAATCGTTCACCAGCTCGAGTTTTTTCCGTTCCGGCAGCGTCTTGTAATTCGGATCGGTCAGGATGCCCTTCCAGCCGGTCAGGTGCTGCTTGGCGATGGGCCCGAACTGCTGCGCGAGCCTGGCGATTTGCGCATCAGTGATGACGACCAGTTCAACCAGTTCCGCGGCAAGCGCCGCGACTGACGCAACCAGCAGCACGCTGCGGAGCCACCTGGCGGCAAGGATGCGCATATCGGTTCCCGTCCCGGGGCCGAATTCACCCTAATGGTGAAACCCGGCCGTACGTCCCGCCCGACTCACGGTGTCAGTGAGTCGGCCGGGCTGAGGCCGTTGCCGCGGACCGCTTCAGGTAGCGGTAGTAGTCGCTGTCGGTCGTGAGGATCACGACCGAGTTCTTGTTCTGCGCTTCCTTGTAGGCCTCCAGGG
>Ga0209342_10002252_pt1 | contig 20968 bp, 11 predicted proteins | sample RifCSP16_2_FD_184023 | JGI IMG/M metagenome (GOLD analysis project Ga0209342, IMG submission 184023) | Soil microbial communities from Rifle, Colorado - Rifle CSP2_sed 16_2 (SPAdes) (version 2) | ecosystem: Environmental > Terrestrial > Deep subsurface > Rock core/Sediment | place: Rifle... | reverse complement strand
ATCGCCAAGAGACGACGCTCGCGGCGGAGGTCTCCCAGGTCGGCCGAGGCAAACTCGCTGGCTACGCTGACCTGCCGCTCCGTCTGGGCATCGACGTGAGTTGTCTTCACAAGATCGTCAGATCACAGGCCACCGCCGAACGCAAGAGAAGTGACCGATCGCGAGCCCCGGGGACAGCCCCAGCGCCTGGGCTGTTCGACGCGCTGGAATTGCACTGCTAGACTCGCTGCTGGGGGCAACGAACAACGGCGTCCCGTGGAGCCCAGGGCCGCTTCCGAACGCGAACCCGAACCGTTACGGCTCGGCGAGGGAGGTGCAGATGGACGTCCTGGTCCGGTTCGACGACCTGCCGTGGGAGTCGCCCTCGCCCGGTGTTCGCTTCAAGGCGTTCCTCCGCGGGGCGCAGCGGGTTCGCCTGCTCGAGTTCTCCGAGGGATTCGAAGAAGCGGACTGGTGCACGAAGGGCCACGCCTTCCACGTGCTCGAGGGGTCGCTCACGCTGCGCATGAGGGACCGCGAGGTGCGCATGAAGGCGGGTGACGTTGGCTTCCTCGCGGGAGGGGCCGATGCCCACAAGGCCGTTCTCGGCCCTCGGGAGCGAGCGCGCCTACTGCTGTTCGAGGTCCTGTGACGGCGTGCTCCCGCCGGTCCGCGGCGACCTCGACCGACGATCGCGACCCCGACCCCGACCTAAGGCACCCCCGTGATCCCCTCGAACCTCGCTCGATCCCCCGGCGCGACGCCGTGGGCGGAGCTCCACCCTCCATTCACCTCCAGCACATAGCGGCTGGGTGCGTCCACCCGCCGCGGGGTGGTCGTCATCGGCTCCGCGCGCTCGACGATCCCGATCACCGTCCCGCCCGCGTCGATGAAGATCATGTCGAGCCGCAGGAAGGTGTTCTTCATCCAGAAGGTGTGGTCCGCCGTCTCAGGGAACACGAAGAGCATGCCGTCGTCAGGGCCGAGCTCGCGGCGGAACATGAGGCCGCGCTCCAGCTCGGAGGGCGTGCGGGCGACCTCCACGCGGACCGCGCTGCTCTTCCCGGCGGGGCTCTCCAGGAAGAGGCGCGGCTCCATGGCGGGTGAAGCCGCGGAGGGCGACGAGCGGCACGAGGCTGAAGAGAGCAGCACCGCCAGCCCGAGGGCCCCCGCTCGCGTCATGCGCGGGCAGCGTTCACTGTAGCGACGCGGCGCAGTAGTTCGAGAGCTGAACGGCGCCGAGGAAGTCCTGGTACTTCTGCTTCTTGTCGTCCGGCAACGACTGCACCCAGTTCTGATCGACGACGACCGGGCGGCAGACGAGGCCGGTGTCGGACTCGGAGCAGTCCGAGTTCGAGACACAGGGCTTCGAGCAGTACGGGTTGGGCTTCCCGCTCCTCGGGGCGGTTGGCGACCTGATGCAGACGAGGTTCTCGCACTCCGTGTTGCCCAGTTCGAGGTATTCGGCGGGGGCGCCGTCGCTCCCGAGAGCGAGCGCGCACGACTGGCCGACGTCGGGATCCTGGCACCCCGCCACGAGGAGGGCACCGAGCGCTAGACCGGCGAGTGAGGTCTTCATCTGGGGGAGAAGGGTTATCACGCACGGTCCCACGCTTCAAGGACGGTGGTGGGGGGGTGGGGGTGGGAGAATGAAGGCAGGTGGCGCCAAGGGGGAGGCTGGAGTCCAGTCCCGCACAAAAGGGACAACACTCATTGCCCATCCATTGCCCTTGGTCTAGGATGCGCGCACGTCACGGGAAGCGAGATAGCCTTGGATATACCAAGACATACATTTGCCGCGCTCCTGCTCCTCCTGTCACCGTATGTCGCTGTGGCGCAGTCGCAGGAGGAGCCCGGACTCGATCTCTCGCAGCCTCCTCCACGACAGGAGAGCCCGCCCGGCGAGGCCGCGGCGCAAGCCCCTCCTCAGGAAGAGACGAAGGCCCGCCCGCGCGCGGGGGAGGTCGCTGCGCCCATCGCGCCCGGCGAGCGCGACGTCGCGCTCGGGGATCGCGTGAAGGCGGTGCAGCGCAAGGGCTTCCTGAAGCGCCACCGGTTCGAGGTGGGCTTCGACATGCCCGCCACGCTCAACGACGCCTTCTACGAGAAGGTCGGCGTGGGCGGGAAGGTCGCGTACAACTTCGCCGACAGCTTCGCCCTCGCGCTCCGGGGCACGTACCTGTGGCAGGTCAGGTCGAGCCACGCCCGCGAAGGGAAGATGGCCTTCTCCAGCCAGCTCCTCTCCAGCCGGCTTCACGGTCAGGCGATGGTGGACGCCGTGTGGTCGCCCGTGTACGGCAAGATCGCCTGGCTCGGTTCGAAGATCGTCCACTTCGACATGTACCTCCTGGCTGGCGGCGGGCTGGCCTGGACCGACACCAGCATCGCGCCCCGCAACGCGGGCCCGCACGTCGCGGCCGACTTCGGCGGCGGCGTCCGCTTCTACCCCGCGAGCTGGCTCGCGCTCGACGGCGGCGTCGTGGCTACGTTCTACCCGGACCAGCCCAACTCTGCCGTGCCGAGCACGCTCCAGAAGGTGATCGCTGCCCGGATCGGCTTCAGCATCTTCTTCCCCACCAACTTCGAGTACGTCTACCCATGACGACCCGCGCTGCGAGGTTCGGCCTCTCGTGTGCCGTCGCGTTCGCCTGCTTCGCGCCAGCAGCCGCGCGCGCCAGCGCCGCCGACGCCTTCGAGAACAAGATAAAGCCCATCTCGGGCCAGGCTCACACCAAGGCGGGGAAACTGGAGCTGACGCTGCCCACCGGGCAGGTCTCGCTCATGGACGCGTTCTTCTCCAAGTACATGGTGGGCGCGAAGCTGGGCTACCACTTCAGCGAGGCCTTCTCGCTGGGCGTGACCGGCGCCTACGGCACGACCGACCCGACCGGCTCGACCTCCGTGTGCCCGCTCAACGCGGGCTGCCAGCCGGCGAGCGCTCCGCAGCTCTACCAGGTCCCGGGCCTCATCCGCTGGACAGCCGCCGCGGAGGTGGGCTTCTCTCCCGTCTACGGGAAGCTCAACGTGTTCGGCGAGAAGGCGGTGCACTTCGACCTCTCGATCATGGCCGGGGCTGACCTCATCTCCTACCGGGACGTCATCAGCGCCGACCAGGCCTCGGCGGGGGTGGTCCCTGGCTACAAGGTCACGCCAGGTGGACACATCGGCCTGGGGACGCGCATCTTCCTCTCACGGCTCATCGCGCTGCGGCTCGAGCTGCGCGACGTGGTCTACTCGGTCTCAAGCCTTTCCAGCGGCAAGCTGCAGAACCAGCTCTTCGCGGAGATCGGCCTCTCCTTCCTCATCCCGGTGGGCGGTAGCTCGGCGGATGGAGGTGCGCGATGAGAACGACCCCGGTCCTCGCCGCCGCGCTGGCCGCAGCGCTGTCCTGGGCCGCGCCGGCGCGCGCGCAGCTCGGAATCGACCTCGAGCCCGACGAGACCAAAGGCAAGGAGACGAAGCCGCGGCACGAGGGCAAGAAGCCCACCGACCGGAAGAAGCCCCAGCACCGGATGCCGGAGGCCAGGCCCGCGCAGCCCCAGCAGGAGGCGGTCACCCTGCCGGACTTCGACATCGGCGCCAAGCCCAAGAAGGGCGAGGGCGCGGCCCGCCTCGCCGCGGCCAGCAAGGTGCTCGCGTCGGGCGACTTCGAGACGGCCGCCCTCGCCTACGACGCCATCCTGCGCGAACCGGCCCTCGCCGAGGCACACGACGAGGCGCGCTTCCAGCAGGCGAAGGTGCTCGAGCGCCTGGGCCTCCACCACTCGGCGCTGGCCCGGCTGGACGAGATCCTCTCCAAGGGCCCGCAGGGCTCCCGCCGCTACCACGACGCGCTGGAGTGGCTGTTCCACGTCGGGGGCAAGACGGTCAATGAGTCGGTGATCGTCTCCCAGGTCGCCCGCTACTCGAACGGGGTCTTCCCGGCGTCCTCGCAGGACGAGTTCACCTACCTGCTCGCCCGCTACGCCTACGAGCGAGGGCAGGCGCTCGACGAGGCCGGACGGCAGGCCGAGGCGCAGCGCTCGTACGAGGAGGCCCGGCGGCTCGCGTCGCAGGTGCGGCCCGAAGGCGGCGCGACCACCAAGGGCGAGGGCGCGCGGCAGGGTGACGTCTACGCCAGGGCGCGCTTCCTCGACGGCCTGGTGCGCTACGCGATGGGCGAGAGCCAGGCCGCCGTCGAGTCGTTCAAGGACGTGGTGCGGCTCACCAACCCGAAGCGGGCGCGCGCCCCCGATCCCCGCATGCGCGAGCTCGCCTTCCTGCAGCTCGCCCGCATCCACTACGAGCACAAGCAGAACCGCTACGCCATCTTCTACTACGACAAGATGCCCTGGGGCGGCGACAGCTGGCTCGAGGGACTCTGGGAGGCGTCCTACGCCCACTACCGCATCGGGAACTACGAGAAGTCGCTCGGGAACCTGCTCACCCTGCAGTCGCCCTACTTCCGCGACGAGTGGTTCCCCGAGTCGTGGATCCTGAAGGCCATCATCTACTACGAGAACTGCCGCTACCCAGAGGCGCGGGCCATCCTCGACGAGTTCCATTGGCGGTACGGTCCGGCTCATGACGAGCTGGAGCGCCTGACCGGGAAGGGCGCGCCCACCAAGTTCTTCGACCTCATCGAGGACGCGGCCAAGGGGCGCGGCGCCGGCGCTAATCCCATGATGCGCCGGATCATGAAGCTCGCCTTCACCGACGCCAACATCAAGCGGCTCAACGACTCCATCGTCGAGGTGGAGAAGGAGATGGACGACGGGGTCGGGCGGCGCCGCGAGGCGTTCCGCTCCTCAGCGCTCGCGAAGGAGCTGCGCGAGCGTCTGCAGGCCGACCGCAAGCGGCTCGTCGACGAGGCCGGGGCGCGCGCGCGGCAGAAGCTCGAGTACGAGCGCGACGCCCTGCGCGAGCTCCTCGAGAAGGCCCTCCGGATCAAGATCGAGATCTCGCGCAAGGAGCGCCAGGCCCTCGAGAGCACCCTCTCCCGGGGCGGCCCGGCAGACGTCATCCGGAACTACCGTTACTCGGTGGCGGTGTCGGACGAGCACCTCTACTGGCCGTATGATGGAGAGTTCTGGCGGGACGAGCTCGGGACGTACACCTACACGCTCACCAAGGGCTGCCGCGACGCGAGCGTCCGCGCCGAACGCTGAGGGGGCCGCATGACCCGGTCTGTACACGTCACCGTGGCTGCCGCGCTGCTGGCGCTGTCACCCATGGTGCATGGCGAGGAGGCGCGGCCAGCGCCCGAGGCGCGGCCCGAGGCCAAGGAGGCGACCCTCGGCAAGAAGCGCGAGCTGGCGCCCGACACCTCGCTCGCCGGCTCGATCGAGGCCAAGGGGGCCGCCAAGGTCGCCGGGCCGACGCTCGAGTTCGAGACCTTCCGCTACGCCGTCGAGGTCCAGGTCTCGGGCAAGCGGCGCGAGGAGATCAGCGACCTCGAGAAGCTCGTCCGGATCGGCGGCAGCTCCCAGGAGATGCCGGGCTGGCTGTTCCGCGTCGCCGAGCTGCACTGGGAGGAGGCGCAGTACCTCTTCTTCGAGGCGAACCGCAGGGACGACGCCATCGCCGCGGCGCGGGGCGATCCCGCGCAGGTCGACCGGCTCAAGGCCGACAAGAAGGAGCTCGAGCGTCGCTCGCGCGCGGAGCAGGAGGCGGCCATCTCGCGCTACCGCGACATCTTCAAGCGGTTCCCGAGGTACGAGCGGAACGACGAGGTGCTCTTCTTCCTGGGCGAGAACCTGTGGAGGCAGGACCGCCGCAAGGAGGCGCTCGACGCCTACAAGGCGCTCATCACGCGCTACCCCAAGTCGAGGTACGTCCCCGACGCCTGGATGGCCTACGGCGAGCACTACTTCGACCTCGCCGAGCGCAAGGACCGGCGGGGGAACCTGCTCAAGGCACTCGAGACCTACCGCCGCGCGGCGACCCACACCGAGTCGAGCGTCTACGGGTACGCCATCTACAAGCAGGCGTGGGTCCACTACAACCTCGGCGCCTGGACGGAGGCGCTCGACCTCTTCAAGGCGGTCATCTTCTTCGGCGACCTCCCCACCTCCACCATCGCCGCGGACAAGAAGCTCGCGCTCGCCCGCGAGGCGCGCAAGGACTACGTGCGGACGTACAGCCACGTGGGGCAGCCCCGGGCCGCGTTCGACGACTTCCAGCGCGTGGGCGGGAAGGACGCCCGGGACATGCTGAAGGGCCTGGCCGGGCTCTACTACGACGAGGGCAAGGACCGCGAGGCGATCATCGTCTACCACGGCCTCATCGTCGCCGACGCCGCCTCGCCGGAGGCCCCGCACTTCCAGTCGCGCATCGTCACCGCCGCCGGCCGCATGGGCAAGAAGGCGCTGGCCGTGCAGCAGGCGGGCCGCTTCGTGGAGATGCTGCGCGAGGCGGAGAAGCGGGGAGGGGACGAGAAGGCGAAGAAGGCGCTGGAAGAGGCGCGCAAGAACGCGGAGAACACGCTGCGCACCCTGGCGGTCCAGTATCACGCCGAGTTCAAGAAGACGCGCGAGGACGCGGTCGCCGCCTTCGCCGCCGAGCTGTACCGCTACCACCTCCAGCTCTTCCCCGACTCGCGCCAGTCGTACGAGATGCGCTTCTTCCACGCCGAGCTCCTCTACGCGCTGGAGAAGTTCCAGGAGGCCGGGGACGAGTACACGCGCGTCGCGCAGCTGGACGTCGAGCGGATGGGGAAGCCCGGTCCGGACGGCAAGCCACAGAAGCCGGGGAAGTTCCTGGTCGACGCGCTGGAGAGCGCGGTCCAGGCCTACGACCTCGTGGCGAGGCGGGCCGAGGCGAACGAGAAGAAGCCCACGGCCGGGACCCAGCCCCTGCCCCTCTCGAAGGAGAAGACGCAGCTCATCGCGTCCTGTGAGCGATATCTGAAGTACTCGCCGCAGGGCGACAAGGCGGTGGAGGTCGGCTACAAGGCGGCCAACATCTACTACAAGTCCAATCACTTCCCCGAGGCGGTGAAGCTCTTCGCGGAGATCGCCGAGAAGCACCCCCGCCACGATCTGGCGCGCTACTCGGCCAACCTCGCCCTCGACTGCCACAACCTGCAAGGCGACTGGAAGAGCGTGAACGCCTGGGCCCAGCGCTTCTACAAGAACGGCGATCTCATGCGCGCCCAGCCGGCGCTCCGGGAGGACCTGTCCCGCGTCATCGAGGGCAGCGCCTTCAAGCTGATCGAGCCCCTGGAGAAGGCCGGGCGCTATCGCGAGGCGGCCGAGGCCTACCGCGGGTTCGTGCGCGACTGGCCCGGCTCGAAGCTCGCCCCCACCGCGCTCTTCAACGCCTCGGTCGACCTCGTCAAGGCTGGCAGGCTCGAGAGCGCGATGACGGTGCGTGAGGAGCTGCTCCGTCGCTACCCGAACGACCCGCTCGTCCCCAAGATCGTGCTCGCCAACGCCGAGGACCGCGAGGCGGTGGCCGACTTCGATCGCGCCGCGGACTCCTACGAGCACTACTTCTTCAACTGGCGCAGGGCGGTCAAGGCCGCCGCGCCGCCGGCCCCGCGGGCGAAGCGAGCCCCGGCGGCCCATCGCCTGCCGGTGCAGACGCTGAAGGGCGACGCCGCCGGCTACGAGGAGGCGAAGGCCCGCGACGCGCTCTACGACGCGGGCGTCCTGCGCGAGGGGCTCGGCCAGCTCAAGAAGGCCGAGACCGACCGCCGCATGTACGTGGAGACCTGGCCGCGCTCGGCGGAGACCGGGAAGGTCTTCCTCTCGGTGGCCGACCTGTACGGGCGCCAGCGCGCGACCTCGAGGGAGCTGAAGCAGGTGGAGGAGTGGCAGGAGTTCTACGCGAAGGGCGCCGACGACTGGCTCGTGGCGCAGGGGCGCATCGCCAAGCTCCACGAGAAGATGGGGCACGCGACGCTGGAGCGCCGCGCCTACGCGGAGGCCCTCCACTACTGGAAGACGCACCGCTCGTCGGTCACCGACCGCGGCATGGCGGTGGTGGCCCAGGCGCAGTACCTGGATCTCGAGCCCGAGTTCGCCGCTTACGACCGCATCGACTTCGCCGTGCCGGCCAGGCTCTCGGCGCAGCGCCAGGTGAGGTGGCTGAAGGAGCAGCTCCAGTTCAAGGGGGCGAAGCTGCTTCAGCTCCAGAAGTCCTACACCGCGGTCGTGAACACCAAGCAGGCTGAGCCGGCCGTCTGCGCGCTGTGGAAGATCGGCCACGGGTACCAGCGCTTCGCGCACTCGCTCGAGACGGCGCCCATCCCCAGGGAGCTGCGCGGCAACAGGGCGGCCGTCGACGAGTATCGCGCTCAGCTCTCGCAGCTCGCGGAGGCGCCGCAGAAGAAGGCGAGCGAGGCGCTGGAGTACGCGATCGCCAAGTCGCGCGAGCTGGGGGTCTCGAACGGCTGCTCGCGGTCCGCGGCCGAGGCGCTCGCCAAGTACAAGCCCGATCAGTACGGACCGTCGCTGGAGAAGCTGCCCGAGATGCGGCCTGTGGCCGCCGAGGGGCAGCGGCCCCGAGGACACCCCCTCCTCGCCAAGCTCTACGTGCCCGACCCGCACCAGAAGGACGCGGACGAAGCCGAGGGGAATGCCCTCCCGGCGCTGGGGTCTCGGCCATCCGAGGCCGGCGAGGCCGTGCGCGACCCCGATCTGCTGGACGGGTCCGTGGAGGCGCCGCCGCCGGCGAAGCCTCTGAGCCCGCCCCCCCCGCCCGCCGAAGACGAGGATCTGCTGAAATGACCTCCAGCAAGCTTCTCGCGCTTTTGCTCATCGCCGCCAGCGCGTGCGCGGGCGGCTCGGCCGCCTCGCGACCTGCCGCGGAGCCTAGGCCCGAGACCCCGGCCGCTGCCGCCGCCCCCGCCCAGAAGACCGGCTCCGGCCGCGAGCTGTCTCCGCGCGCCCAGCGCCTGTTCGACGAGGCGGTGGCCGCCGCTGAAGAGCAGAAGAAGCTGAAAGTGCCCACCGACTGGGAAGTTCTGGAAAAGCGCTGGCGAGCGGTGGTGGAGACCGAGCCGGTGCCCGAGGCCTGGTTCAACCTCGGGGTGGTGCTGGAGAAGCGGCGCGAGCTGGACGACGCGCGCGCCGCTTACCGCAAGGCGCTGTCGCTCGAGCCCGAGTTCGCGCCCGCCGCGGTGAACCTGGCGCTGCTCGAGGAGCCGCGCGATCCCGGGCAGGCCGCCGCCGCCTGGCAGGCCGTGCTCCGCCGCTTCCCGCAGGACCCCATCCCGCGGGTGCGCTTGGCCTCGCTCTACCTGGCCGCCGGGCAGCTCGACGAGGCGAGGAAGCTCGCCCGGGAGGCGCTCGTGCGCGACCCGCGGGCGATCGGCGCCTACGCGGTGATGATGCGCGTCGCGCTCCAGCGCGGGCAGCTCGATCTCGCCCAGCTCCTGGCGGTGAGGGCACAGAAGATCGACGGCTCCGATCCAGACATCGCCGCGGCGCTGGGCGACGTGCTCCTGGCCCGGCACGACGAGGCGGGCGCCATGGTGCAGTGGAAGAAGGCGCTCTCGCTGCGCGACGGCTACCTCCCGGCGCGCTACTCCCTCCTCGGGCTGGCGCTCGCCAAGCAGCAGTGGCAAGGCGCTGCCGAGCAGGCCCGCGCGATCCTGGCCTCCGACCCGAACCAAGCGCAGGTGCAGCTCGTCCTCGGCATCGCCTACCGGTACCTCGGCCAGCCCGACAAGGCCCTCGCCGCCTACGAGCAGGCCGAGAAGATGGCGGCGGGCAAGCTCCCCGAGGTCCATCTCGCGCGGGCAGTGCTCCTCATCAAGACGAAGGAGCAGTGCGAGCCGGCGCTCGCCGAGATCCGGCGCTACGTCGCCCTGGCAGGTCCGGGGGTCGCGAGCGATGGCCCTGCGCTCCGCCTGGAGCGCGAGTGCGTCCAGATCCTCGCCGCGGGCAAGCAGGCCGAGGAGGCCGCGCGCGAGATGAAGGCTGAGCAGGAGCGTGCCGCGGCGAAGAAGCCCGCGACCACCACCAAGGAGGCGCCCCCTGAGGCAGCTGCCGCCGAGACTCCCCGGACGGCTCATACTGCACCTGCTGGCGCAGATGGCCCTACAAGGTGAGAGAACCGAGCATGACGGTTGCTTTCTCACCCCTTGAACGCGGTGTTAATGTTCGGTTTACTGACAGAAGGAGCTCCGATGCGAACGGTTTTCTTCCTGCTGGCGCTCGCACTTCCCCTGACAGGGAGAAGCCAGGAGAAGAAGCAGGCAGAGGCCCGCGTGGAGTACGAGAAGAAGACGGTCATCAACTTCGACGACGACACCATCCAGGGGGATCTCACGCGACCTGACGGTGAGTACGTCGAGGCCCGCAAGCGCGTCAACCACTCGAACCTCATCAAGATCCGGGACGAGTGGCGGGACAAGGTGAAGCACGCCGCTGCAGACATGTGAGGAGCGAAGCGATGACGACGCCGGTCACGATCAAGGTCTACCGCGGGGACGATCTGGTCCGCACCGAGCGGTTCAGGCGCGACATCATCAAGATCGGCCGCCTCTCCTCGGCGCACCTCTGCCTCGAGGACGACCGTATCTCCCGCATCCACTCGGTGATCGAGGTCTCCCCCGACGGGCACATGTCCATCATCGACATGGGCAGCACCGAGGGGACGTTCGTCAACGGGCGGCGGATCTCGAAGGGTCCGCTGCGCCACGGCGACGAGGTGAAGCTGGGTGGGCTGCGGATCGTGCTCGACGGCGACGAGGCGAACGGCAGCGCGGCCGCGGGGCAGGCCACCGCCAGCGCCGCTGCGGCGCCCGCCCTCCCGGAAGACGACCACGCCGGCGCGCAGGGTGAGAGCGGTGAGGCCCTCGGCGGCCTGGTCGCCGTCGTGGGAGCCGGGGGCTCCGGCGCCGCCGCTGCGCTTGCGGTCTCGATCGCTCCGGAAGAGGCCCCCGCGCCAGCCCGGCGCCATCGCCCTGCCCTCGCGGTGGCGAACTCCGTGGACGATGAGCCAGCCGAGGAGGGGGCGGCCGATCTCGGCGTCGAGATGCGCGTCCTCTGGGGAGATACCCTCCTCGACGCGGGGACGTTCGTCGCGCCGAGGGAGCCGGTGCTGGTGGGGGATGGGCCGCGCTGCCACTTCCGGCTCTCCGGCCCCGACCTCCCCTCCGACGCCTTCCCCATGCTGCGACACGAGGCGGGCGAGTACCGCTTCCTCTTCGTCGGCGGGATGGGGGGCGGCCTGTTCGACGGCACCTCGCTGCGCCCCTTCGCGGAGCTGGTGAAGTCGCGCGCCGCCAGCCCGGACGAGCTGGTCGACGGCGCCTACGCGGTGCCGGTGCCCCGCAGCGGCGCGGTCCGGGCCGAGCTGGGCAGCGGACTCGCCGTCGAGGCGCGCTTCAAGCGCCCGCCCAAGCCCGCGATCGTCCCGTGGTGGGAGCGGCTCGACTACCGGTACCTGAACCTCCTGCTCGTGCTGCTGTTCCTGCAAGGCGGGTTCATCGTCGCGGCGAAGACGACGCCCCGCGACATCGACCTGGTCCAGGACGACCTCGCCCGAGGCCAGCAGCGCATGGCGAAGTTCATCATGAAGCCGCCCGAGGAGCAGAGGCGCAACCGGTACCTCGAGAAACTGCTCGCCGATCTCGCCAAGCAGCAGCCGGGCGAGATGGCCGAGCGGCACAAGGGCGGCGAGGGCCAGATGGGCAAGAAGGACGCGTCCCGGACGAACGGGCGCTCCGCACCGCGCGCGATCGATCCGAACGCCAAGGAGCTGGTCAAGAACTCGGGCCTGCTCGCGGCGCTGGGCAAGGGAAGGGGCGCGGCTGGCGGCCTCTCCACCGTCTTCGGGCAGGGCGGCCTGGGCGGCGATCTCAAGGGCGCGGTCGGCAACATGTTCGGGCCCGTGGTCGGCGACAGCTACGGCGTGGGCGGGCTGGGGCTGAAGGGCTCCGGCACGGGAGGCGGCGGCCAGGGCGAGACCATCGGCATCGGCCGGGTCGGCACCAAGGGGCGCGGCGGCGGCCTCGGCGGGTACGGGACGGGCGTGGGCGGCCTCGGGTCGAAGCGCGACCGCGACGTCAACGTGGCCACCGGCGAGACCAGGGTCCTGGGCGCGATCGACCCCGAGCTCATCCGGAAGGTGATCCGCGATCACGCCGATCAGGTGCGGTACTGCTACGAACAGCAGCTCACCTTGAACCCCAAGCTCCACGGCAAGGTCGCCATCCGGTGGCAGATCAACTCCGACGGCCGCGCCTCGAGCCCGATGCTGGTCGCCGGCGACACGACCCTCCCCAGCGACGAGGTCGGGCGCTGCATCATGAGCCGCATCGTCACCTGGGAGTTCCCGAAGCCCAAGGGCGGCGGCATCGCCATCGTCACCTATCCCTGGATCCTGCGCTACTCTGGATCCACAACCAGCAGTGGGTAGCGGATGGCCACGCGTGCTCCCGATGCGTCTGCCCGTCTCGAGCTTGCTCGCCGCCGCGCTGGCGGCCATCCTGCCGGTCGCAGCCGCCGGCCAGGAGGCGGCGCCGCCCATGCCCGAGGATCCCCGCGCGCCGCGCTATCGCGAGGTGGAGCGCGGGTTCCACGCGGGCTTCGAGGTCGGATACCTGACCCTGAACAAGACGCCCACCGCCGATAGGAACGCGAACCCGTCGGCGGGCGACGGCGGCGGCCGTTCGAACGGCATCGTGGTGGGCACCACCGTGGGCTACGACGTCACCGACTGGCTCGCCCTCTCGGTGTACGGGCTCGGGTCGGTCTCCTCGGCCAGCCGATCCTACGGCGCGTTCAGCCTCTTCTCGGTCGGCCCCGACCTGCGCGCCTCTTTCGTGGCATGGCGCGACGCGTATGGCACCGATCGGCTCCGCGTCTACCTGCATGCGCGGGGCGGCCCTCTCTGGACCCGGCCGAGCGGCCTGCTCGGCAACTCCGACTTCTACCTCGCAGGCGGGCCGGGGCTCGAGTACTTCACGCACCTGCGCCACTTCTCGATCGGGCTCGCCGCCGACGTGGGCTACCTCCTCGACGTGAAATCGGTCGGAATCGCTGTGGTACCCGCCGTGCGTTACACCTTCTAGCGGCCCTTCCTGCGGGGCCGGGCAAGGCCCTATGATTCTCGCCCCGAAGACGTCACGGTCACCCTCACGACCTTGAACCCGACCGGCCTGGACGAGCAGATAAGCGCGCACGTCGCGGCTCTCGAGTCGGCGCCGGGCGACGAGGGTGCGTTCCAAGCGCTCGAGTCCCTCTACCGGGAGCACGATCGGTGGGAGGAGCTGGTCGCGCTCTACGAGGGACGAGCCCGCCGCGGCGGCGCCGACAGCCCGAGCGGGCTCCTCGTGAGGGCTGCCGAGCTCGCGCACCGGTGCATGAAGAACAGCGCGCGGGCGGAGGATCTCTTCCGGCAGGCGCTGCACGCGGATCCGCGTCAGGCCTCCGCGCTCTCGTCCATGGTGGAGATCTACCAGGAGCGCGGCGACTACGAGTCCCTCGCCGAGGCGCTGGAGCGGCTGGCCGGCCGCACCGCCGACCCGCGCGAGGCGGCGCTCGCCTACCTCGAGCTGGGCCGCGTGCAGGAGGTGAGCCTCCTCCGGCGCGACCGCGCCGCGCTCTTCTACGCCCGTGCCACGCGCCTCGCACCCGATCTCGTGGAGGCGCGCGACGCCGCCCTGCGCTGCCAGATCGCGCTCCGCCGGTTCACCCAGGCGAAGCGCACCCTCGACGAGGCGCGGGAGCAGGGCGCCGAACGAGGGCCGCTCGCAGAACAGTACGCGCGGCTGGGGTCCTTGCTCGTGGACGAGCCCCTGGACCACGGGCTCGCGATGGACGTGCTCTCGGAGGCGCTGGCGCTCGATCCCGCGGCGCCGGGCGCGGCGGCGGCGCTGGAGCGCCTCAAGGCCATCCCCCGCACATGGCGGGCGGACGCGAAGGCGCTCGACAAGAAGGCCGGGCGGGCGAAGGAGCGGCACACGGCGGCCCAGCACTACGTCCGCGCCGCGGGGCTCCACGCCGCCTACGACCCGGACGGCGCGGCCAAGGCGCTGGAGCTCGTCGAGCGGGCGCTCCTGCTCGCGCCGGCCGCGGCGCAGGGGCTCGACCTCCTGGAACGAGCGATGGCCGAGCGCGAGGACTGGCGTGGCCTGTCCGACGGCTTCCGGCGGCTCTCGGGTCAGATGCGCGATCGGGTCGCGCTGGCCGCGCTCTGCCTGCGCCTGGCGCGCATCGACCTCGTCCACTTCGCCGACCCGGACCTGGCGCTCGAGTCGCTGGAGCGAGCGCTCGCCCTCGAGCCCGCCAACGAGACGGCAGCGCAGCAGGCGCTGGAGCTCCACCTCGACGCCGGCCGTCGCGCGGAGGCGCTGTCGGTCCTGGAGCGGCACCTCGCGGCGGCTCCCCCTCGCCCGCAGCACGCCTCGCTCCGGCTCATCTCGGCGGAGATCGCGGTCGCGCTCGGCGATGAGGGCCGGGCGCTCGCGCATCTGGAGGCGGCGCGCCGGCTCGACGCTCGCTCGCCGCGGGTGGCTGCGGCGCTGGCGCCCCTGCTGGAGCGCGCGGGCGAGTGGCGCGCCCTCTCGGAGGCGCTCGAGACGCAGGCGGTGGCCGAGCTGGATCCGGAACGCCGCGCGCTCATCCTCGAGGCGCTGGCCAGGGTGGAAGCGGATCGCCTGGGCGCTCCGCGCGACGCCGTGCGCCACCTCGCCCAGGCGCTCCGGGTTGCGCCTTCGCGCACGTCGCTCCGCGCGGCCCTCGACGAGACGGCGACCAGGGCGGGCCTCATGCCCGAGCTGGCGCTCGCTTGCAGGCAGGCGGCCGCTTCACCCGCCGCCGACGGGGAGACGAGGAAGGCGCTCCTCGTGCGCGCGGCGGAGGCGTGGGACTCGGTCGCCGGCGAGCCGGAGAGGGCCATCGAGGCATGGCGGGAGGTGGTGGCGCTCGACCCCGACGACGCGCGGGCGTACGCGGCGCTCGACGCCTGCCGGGTGAGAGCGGGCCTGCTGGAGGAAGTGGCGCACGATCTTCGCCGCCGCGCCGATGAGGCCTCGGGGGCACGGCGCCGCGAGCTCCTGGAGCAGCTCGCGCAGTGCCACGCCCAGGCTGGAGACCACGAGGCGGCGGCCGGCGCGTGGCGCGAGGCGATCGACGCGGGCGGAGAGACGGAGCTCACGCTGCGCGGCCTCACCGCCGCCCTGGCCGCCCTCGGGCCGTCGCGCGCCGAGGAGCGGCTGGAGGCTCTGCGGAGCCTAGCGGGCAGGCTAGCCGGCAGCGAACGCGCCGCGGTCGACCTCGACCGCGCGTCGTTGCTCGTCGATCCGTTGCAGCGGCTCGACGCCGCGGTCGATCTCCTCGTGGCCGTGCTGTCGACGAACGGGATCCTGGAACAGCAGCTGGAACAGGTCGTCTCCATGCTGGAGGCGCTGCGGCCGCGCGAGGTGGACCCGCTCCGCATCGCGCAGGCGCTCGCGCCGGTGTACGCCGCGCGAGACGAGCCGGCGAAGCAGGCGGCCGTGCTGGAGCTCATCGCGGAGAAGCTGCCGCTGGACGCGGATCCGCGGGGGCGAGCGCGGCTCCTCCTCGACGCCTCGGCCATGCGCGAGGAGCGCCTCGCCGACCCGCGCGGCGCTCTGTCCACGGCCGCGGCCGCGCTCCGCGCCTGCCCTGCCCATGGCGAGGCGCGCGCTACCTGCGAGCGCCTGGCGGGCGCCGTCCAGGCCCTGCCCGAGCTGTACGCCCTCCTCGACGAGACCGCGGGACGGCTCGCGGCGGACCCGGACGAGGAGCGCGAGGTCCGACGGCGAGCGGCCGAGATCGCGGAGGCGGATCTGGGAGACGCCGACGGAGCGGCGGCGCAGCTCCGTCGCTGCCTCGAGCTCACGCCGGACGACCCCGAGACGCTGGCTGCCCTGACGCGCGTGGCGCTTGGCGCGGAGGAGTGGCAGGAGGCCTGCGAGCTGCTCGCCCGGCGCGCCGGCGTGGCGTGCGGCGCGGAGCGGGTGGCGCTCCTGGCCCAGCTCGCCGAGGCGCTTCAGGTCCGGCTCTGCGATCCGGCGGGAGCGGCTCATGCGTACCGGGAGGCGCTCGAGTCAGCGGCCCCGGAGGCGCGGCCTCGCCTGCTCGCGCGGCTCGCCGCGGCGCTCGAGTCGGCCGGGGACCCGGCCGGTCAGGCCGTGGCGCTCGAGGAGCTGGCGCGGACGTCGCCCGATCCCGCCGAGGCCGCCGACGCCGCACGCCGGCGCGCGCGCCTCCTCCGGGAGCGCCTGGGCGAGCCCCTCGCCGCCGTGGCGTGCTTCCGCGCCGAGCTGGAGAAGCGGCCGGACGACGGCGAGGTCTACGCCGCCATCGAGTCGCTCGCTGCCGACGAGGCGCCGGAGGTGGCGCGCGCCGCGGCCGGGGCCCTGCTCGCCCACGCCGAGGCGAGCGGTGACCCGCGCCGTGCCGTCGCTGCGCTCGAGATCCTGGCCGCGCGAGCGATCGACGCCCCCGCGCGCGCGTGGGCCGAGCGCCTCATCGCGCGCGCCTTCGGTGAGCGGCTCGGGCAGTGGTCGCTCGCGTTCGCCGCCCTGCAGCGGGCGGCGCGCGCGGCGCCCGGCGATCCCGAGCTGCGGAGAGAGCTCCGCGAGGCCGCGGCGCAGGCCGGCGCCGAGGGCGACGCGGCGCACGTCTACGAGGCCGAGATCCTGCCGGCGCTCGGCAGCGCTGCAGCCGCCGCCTGGCGCGAGCTGGGCGCGCTCTGCGAGGAGCGGCTCGGGGACACCGACCGGGCGACGCGAGCCTACGGCGAGGCGTGGCGGCTCGAGCCCGACGACTTGCAGGCGCTCTCCGCCCTGCGGCGGCTGCACCGCGCGGCGGGACGCGATCCGGAGCTGGCGGATGTCACGCTCGCGTTCGCCAGTCGCGCCCCCACGGAGGCGGAGGGGCTCGATGCCTGGCGCGAGGCGGCGCGCGTCCTGGACGCTCGCCTGGGCGATGCGGCGGGCGCGGCCGCCGCCTGGGGGCGAGTGGCGGAGCGCATCCCCGACGACCTCGAGGCTGACGCCGCGCTGGAACGGCTCCTCACGGAGCTCGATCGCCCTGCCGATCTCGCCGTCCTGCTGGCGCGCCGCCGTCCAAGGCTCTCGGGCCAGGCGGAGAAGGAGGTCACGCTCCGGCTCGCCGAGCTCAAGCGGTCGCGCCTCGACGCCCCCGGGGAGGCGCTGGAGCTCCTGGCCGCGGTCCTGCGGCAGGATCCTGCGCACGAGGCCGCGCGCGGAGCGCTCCTCCAGCTGGCGGAGACCCCCGGCCCGGTCGGGCGCGAGGCGCTCGCGCTCGCCGACCCGATCCTCCGGACCCTGGGCGAGCACGCAGCGAGGTCGCTCGCGCGCGAGAGGCGGCTGCGGGCGGTGGCCGAGCCGTTCGAGCGCGCGCGCCTGCACGCCGAGATCCGCCGCATCTTCGAGCGCGACGTGGGCGACCCGGCGCTCGCCCTCGCCGCCGCGGTGCGAGCCTTCGCCGAGGGCGGCGACGCGCGGGACGAGGCCGGGCCGGAGATGGAGCGCCTGGCCGAGGCGGCCGGTGCCTTCGACCGCCTGGCGAGCGCGTACGACGCCGCGGCCGCCGCCGAGTCGGGCGAGGCCGCGCTCGAGCTCCGTCGCCGCGCCGCCCGCGTGCGCGAGACGCGCCTCGAGGACGCGGCGGCGGCCATCGCCGCCTGGACGCGCGTCTGCGAGGCAGCCCCGGACGACGAGGAGGCGCTCGCCGCCCTGGAGCGGCTACACGCGGCGACCCGGGACACGGCCAGCCTGGCGGAGGTCGGTCGCCGCCGCGCGGCTCTCTGCCAGGGCGAGGAGCGGGCGGCCCGACTCGTGCGCCTCGCCGAGGCGCTGGAGTCGCTGGACGACGAGCCCGCGGCCCTCGCCGCGGCGCAGGACGCGCTCGCCGAGGATCCGCGCTCGATCCCCGCGCTCTCGCTCCTCGCACGGATTCACGGGCTCGCCGGGCGGACCGCCGACCTCTGCCGGGTTCTCCTCGCGCAGGCAGACCTGGCGCAGGGCGACCTGCCGCGCCGGCTCGACCTCCTCGCGGAGCGGGCGCGGGTGCTGGAGCGCGAGGAGGACGGGCGCTCCGCGCTCGAGGCGTGGGCCGAGGTCCAGGCAGAGAGCAGTGGCGAGCCACGCGCGCTGGAAGGCCTCTCCCGGCTCGTAGCGCGCCCCGCGACGCGCGATGCCGCGGGCCGGATCCTGGAGGACGTCTACCGGGCGCAGGGCGACGCGCGCAACCTGGTGGCGCTCCTCGAGGCGCGCGCGCAGGACGCCGACGCAGCCGAGCTCGGCCCTCTCCTGGCCGAGATCGCCTCCCTCCACGAACGGCTGGGAGATCGGGCCGAGGCCTTCCGCGCCCGCGCCCGCGCGCTGCGGGAGACGGTGCCCGCGGGCGACGACGCCCCCGCGCTCCGGGCCGAGCTCGAGCGCCTGGCGGCGGCGGAGAGCATGTACTCGGAGCTGGCCGAGGTGTACGAGGGCGCGATCGCGCGGGAGCTGCCGGCGCCCGCGCTGGGCGAGCTCCGGCGCCGCCTGGCCGGCCTTTACGCGGATCGCCTGGAGCGCCCCGACCTCGCGGCGCGCGCGCTGGAGGCGGTGGCGGCCGAGGAGCCGGAGGACGCCGAGGTCCTGGCCGCGCTGGCGCGACTTTATCGTGGGATGGGCGCATGGCGGGAGCTCTGCTCCGCGCTGCACCGCCAGGTCGCGCTCGCCGTGGCCCCTGAGGCGAAGAAGGATCTGTTGCTGGAGGTTGCGACGATCATGCAAGAAGACCTCTCCGACCGGGAAGGCGCGATGGACGCCTACCGGCAGATCCTCTCCGTCGATCCCGAGGACCCGAACGCGCTCCGGCTCCTCGCTGGGCTCCTGGGGGGAGCGGAGCGCTGGGAGGAGCTGGTCGGTGTCCTCGGTCGCGAGGTCGAGGTCGCAGAAAAACGGCCCAACATGGTCGCGGAGGCCGCCGAGCTGCGCTTCCGCCTGGGCCGCATCCGGCACCAGAGGCTCGCCGACGTGGCCGGCGCGGTCGATTGCTACCGGGAGGTCCTGGGCAAGGCGCCGCGCCACCCTTCGACCCTGGCCGCGCTCGAGGAGCTCGCCCAGTCCGGGGGCGCGGGGGCATACGAGGCGGCCACCTTGCTGGAGCCGATCTACGAGCAGGAGGGGGAGTACGGGAAGCTCGTCGGCGCCCTGGAGACGAGGGCGTCGGTGGCGGCGGACGCGAGCGCACGCGCCGCGCTCCTGCGGCAGGCGGCCGAGGTCCAGGCCGGGCCGATGCGCAACCCTGACATGGCCTTCCTCACCGCGGCGCGGTCGCTGCGCGACGACCCCGGCGCGGCCGAGAGCATCGCGCTCTGCGTCCGCCTCGCGGAGTCCGCCGGCCTGCACGAGGAGCTGGGGGCGCTGCTCGCGGAGGTCGTCGACCGACCGCACGACCCTGGGGCCCGAACCGAGATCCGCCGCCGCATCGCGCGCCTGGCCGTGCGGAGCGGCGACCCGCGCCGCGCCGCCGAGGCGTGGTCGCGCGTGCTCGAGATCGCTCCGGACGACGCCGAGGCCCTGGAAGGCCTCACCGAGGGGCACCGCGGCGCGGGGGACACCGACGCGCTGGCCCAGGTGCTCCGGCGCCGCGCCGCGCTGGAGGAGATCCCGGGGGCTCGCGTCGCGCTCCTGTGGGAGCTGGCGCAGGTCCAGGAGGAGAAACAGAAGGACCAGCTCGCGGCCGCGTCCACGCTTCGCCGCCTGCTCGAGATCGAGCCCGGGCGGCGCGACGCGCTCGCCCGGCTGGATCGCCTGTGCGTGGAGACCGAGCGCTGGGTGGAGCTCGCGGACGTCCTCGCGCGCGAGGTGGCGTCGGTCGCTGCGGAGGGCGACCTCGCCGCGGCGTCCGCCCTCCGCCAGCGCCTGGCGGAGCTGAAGGAGACGCGGCTGCTCGATCGCGAGGGGGCGCTCGCCCTCTACGAGGAGATCCTGGCCCAGCGCCCCGACGACACGGCTGCGCTGGCCCGGCTCGAGGCCGCCATGCAGCGCGATCCGGGGAACGCGCGCGCCGCCACTGCGCTCGGGCGCGCCTACGCGGCCTCGGGCGCGTGGCCCCGCTACGCCGCGGTGCTCGAGGTGCGCGCCGGGGGGCGGCCCGATCCGGTGGAGCGCAAGGCGCTCTTCATGGAGCTCGCCGACGTCCAGGAGCACAAGCTCGCGAACCCCGAGCTGGCGTTCGTCGCACTGTGCCGCGCGTTCCGCGACGATCCCGCCGATCCGGCGCTGCGCGCAGATCTGGAGCGCCTCGCCGCGGCCACCGGACACCTCGACGAGCTGTGCGCGGTCTACGAGGACGAGTTCGGGAAGCTCTCGCAGGCGCCGGCCGCGGAGGTGGCCCTCACCCTCGGAGCGGTGCACGAGAAGAAGGGCGCGCCCCGGGATGCGATCGGCTGGTTCGAGAAGGCGAGGCGGCTCGACCCGGCCGCCGCGCCGCGGGCGCTCGGCGCGCTCGATCGCCTGTACCGTGCCTCGTCGCAGCACGCGGAGCTGGGGGACGTGCTCGAGGCGGAGGCGAGCCTGGCCACCGGGGCGGAGCGCGTCGCGTTGCTCATGCGCCTGGGAGTCATCTGCGAGGAGGCCCTCTCCGATCCGGGACGCGCCGCCCGCGCCTACGAGGCGCTGGTGGAGGAGGATCCCCGTCAGGCGCCGGCGCTCAGGGCCCTGGAGCGGATCTACGAGGCCAAGGGGAGCCTGGAGCTCCTCGCCAGCAACCTCTCCATGCAGAGGGATCTCGCCAGCGACCCGCCCACCAAGCTGCGCCTCACCGCGCGCATGGCGGCGACCGCTCAGGCGCTGGGCGGGGCTGAGGCTGCGGTGGAGCTCTGGCGCGAGACCCTGGGCCTCGACCCCAGGCACGAGAGGGCCCTCTCGTCGCTGGAGGAGCTCTTCGAGAGCCTGGAGCGGTGGCAGGACCTGGCCGAGCTGCTCCGCGGGCGGCTGGCAATCGTGGGACCGACCACTGCCAACGCCCTCGCTGCCGCCCTGTCGATCGACGAGCAGGATTCGGAG
>Ga0209342_10002251_pt1 | contig 20970 bp, 39 predicted proteins | sample RifCSP16_2_FD_184023 | JGI IMG/M metagenome (GOLD analysis project Ga0209342, IMG submission 184023) | Soil microbial communities from Rifle, Colorado - Rifle CSP2_sed 16_2 (SPAdes) (version 2) | ecosystem: Environmental > Terrestrial > Deep subsurface > Rock core/Sediment | place: Rifle... | reverse complement strand
GTATGGAGCCAACTGCGGATGCCGTCACGGAGTTTCTATCTCTCTGCCGTGACCATGAGGCCATTGACGGGTGTCTCATGTGGGTTGCCGACCAAAAGAACCGGGTTCCCCTCTTGTGGGATGCATTTGCATCGTTCGACTGGGACAGTGCTGGCCCACCGCCCCCTCCTCCAGAAAAGGCATTGTGGAAAGGGCGCATAGTGGCTAGGTTGGGGCTCAACAAACGAAAAGAACCGAACGTGAGTTCGGCCAGGCTTGGTGTCTTGAAGTTCAACACCGTGGTGGATGTATTAGAAGTACGTGGCGACTGGGCCAGAATCAGAGATGGCTGGGTCGCGATTAGGTATCAGTATGGAGGTATGTATCTTACCCTGTTGGCGGAGGTAGTGTGATGGCTTGGATAAGCAACATGCTTGACTGGGCATTCATGCCAGAGGAACAAGACGAGGACGGCTTTGTAGCCATCCTCAATTCTGTCAAGGCCAACAGCGAGAAGATGCCTCCCGAGGTTCGGGACGATCTAGTCCTTCAGTTCCTCATTGAGAACACCCGGGACATTCGGCTGATCAGGAAGTCCAACCAAGCCATGCAGTCCCGGATCACCTTCAACCTCTCCGCCGGCATCGTTGTCTGCGTCATTCTGGTCGTCCACTTCGTCAGTACTGGGTGGCTGGCTGATCTCTGGAGCAGCATCCTCCGGTAGGCCGGCATTGACCTGAGACAACGCCGTGCTCAGTATGCTGATCAGCAACTGCTTGGTCATGGGACCGACCCAGTTCACAAGTATGTCCCCCTTGGAATCTGCAACAATCATGACCCCCGTTGGGGGTCGTTGCATTAGGATACCAATCTGAGCATCCGTGGCCCCCGGGTACATCTGGCGTAGCTGTGATTTGAGATTCATGGCTTCTCCCTAGTAGATAGATGGTCGTTTGGCATCACATCAAAGAGGTTCTTGAAGAAGATGTCATTGAGAATGCGCCAAGCGCGTAGCTCACTTGCTCCAAAGCCATCTCGGTTGACACTAGATAGCTCCCGGTACGCCAGTTGAGCTGCTCCCAGCGATCGTTCTAACTGTCGCATGTACAACAGCGTGTGCTTGCTATCTTGACTGGTCAGAACAAACTCACGATCTGTATCTTCCGCACACCACTCTAGATTTCTACGCAGGCTCTTACTGATCATGCTCTTGTCCTCTCTCTGTGACGCACCACCAGATAGCCGATGATGAATGCCGCCAGGACAAAGTGGTAATAGAGATGGTCGAAAGGTTTGGCATGGAGCATTACCATTACATTCATATTGGCGGCATAGAATGTATACAGCTCTGCGGTTGAGTCTGCGGCGCCAAGGAAGTATGTTAGGATGAAGCCGAGCCATCCCCAGGATCGACCAGTGGCAAGTAGGACAATGCCCAGCAGCATCAGCACAAGATGCACTCGAGGCATAGATGCCCAGTACATGATGGTTTCTAGAAACCAGATGGTCCAGGGGCTCATGATTCCTCCTCGTGGGTATAGAGGGCCGCATACAAGTCCTGGATCATCATGGCGATGTTGGCCACGTCGGCCGCCTCTCGGGTTACTTGCTTGTGAGTGGCCCTACGGTCGACGGCCTCGATAAGCTCATCAAACTCCCCATTGAGCCTGTCAACCAAGTGATCCATCAGGCTTTTGTTGGTGTGCGAGCTCTCCTCCTCCCAGCCAGAGTCCCATCCCTTGCGCCCCATCCGGCGACCGTGCTCAAGACCGTGCTCCATAGCCTTGATGAATTCTGGGTCGACCGGCCTGGTTCCTACAGGTCCGTGCGAATGTGGTGTAGCCATGTGATCCTCCTATGAATCTATAGACTCTTTCTACGAATCTGATTAATGATATCCTCTAGGCGGATGGGGGTGTAGTCGATCATCTCCACGCTGGCGCAGAAACGCATCCCGCGCATTTGTCCCGGCGGGAGAGATCGGTCATCCGAGAGCTCCACCTGTGGAATGGTGTTGTGCGTATGGCCATGGACGTGTAGTGCACCGTAGTGGCTTTGTGGCCATGACCTCATGGGCCAGTGACAGAGCGTGACTAGAGGCGATCGGTCTCCAACATACTCGATCGGTGACTTGAAGGTGAAGAGCTTGGGTAGGAAGATCACCTGCTCTCCACCAGCCGAGTAATAGGTTCCCTCAATCCAGTCCTTGTCATGGTCGCCGGGCACCAAGTAGATGTGGCCATTCAGCCGGCCAAATAGCATAGCTGCAACGTGGCGCTTGTTGCCCATCATGAAGTCGCCAAGGAAATATACCGTGTCACTGGGACCCACGACTTCATTGTGACGCGTGATGAGCTCCGTCTCCATTTCGTCGACATTGGTGAACGGTCGGTTGCAGTACTTGATGATGTTGGCGTGATCTATGTGATGATCGGCTACAAAGAAGATAGTCATTCTGCCTCCCTATTTCATCCACACCTGCCACGCCATGGCGGCCGTGGTGGTACGGATGATGGCAACACCCATAAAGTATCCCACCGTGCCCCTAAGCGGTATTGGCTTCATGCATTGGATCACCGGGAGAAAGTTTGCGCTGTTGAGCATCTTGCATCTGACGCCATCTGTGTACCGTGCTCTCATAGTGACCGCTCCTTCTCTAAATAGTCAGCTGCTTGTCGTAAGATGTCTGGATCGTCACCAAACTTGCCGAGGCCACGATTGCAAGAGCTACACAGTAGTCCCCGAATTTCACCAGTGACGTGGCTGTGATCAACAGACAGTGCTCGTATAGCACCATCAATAGACATACGTACTCGCTCAGGACGTCCGCAGATAGCACAGAGGCCCTGCTGTTGAGTGTATATAGCTATGTAGTCTTGCTCAGAGAGACCGTAGCGCCTTTGTCTATCGCTCTTTCTCACATTGGCCCTCCTGGTCCCAGCGTGAGCCTTATACCACGAGCGCCAGTTGCTATTATAGCGCTCCCGATTCTCCTGATTCCATTGCTGGGAATAGTGCGATCTGCACATGCCCTTGGTGCGCATGGGCTTGGTACAGCCAGGATGACTACATGTTGTTATCATGCATCTCCTCTAGGAGCAACTCATAGAGGTACGTACTAGCATTGAACAAGATGGCACATAGTGCCTCCTGGGCACTGTCTCGAGCCAGAGGCGCATGCCCTCGGTGAATCAGCCAAAGATCTAGTGTATGTCTGAGAAGAGACTTTAGACATATGGTTTTGCTCTCTGGACCAAATAGCCCTTGCCAGTTATCTGAGTCACGTCTGCCAAGGGCGGTATCCTGATGCTTGCGCATGTACTCGCAGAATCTGAGAAGAACAATTGGCTGCAGTACACCCTCGGGGTCAATTTTGGTAGCGTCGTCATCACGTGTAGCGCCAGTGTCGTATTCGCGCATCGCTCACACTCCCAGAATGACTGGGACCAGTGACAGGGCCTCGTCCCAGTCGTCCAGCACCATACTAGCCAGCTCTGTGACGAAGGGATGCTGGTGTGGATTTGTCTCCTCCATCACTACAAGGATGTATTTGCCGTGAGCCCGTGCAGTGGCGATCTCTACTACTGTGCCGATGGATACTCGATCAGCATGGAGGAAGTTGACCAGGAGCATATCGCACGAGGCTACATCCCACAGATCTCGCATCACAATACCATGACCCGAGACAAGCGGATGCTCACCCTTTTTGTGCACAGCCAAAGCCTCGGTGTCAAACCCGCCCTGGCGCTTGATCTTCCGCTTAATGAAGTCTTTACCTCGGAAGGGGTCTCTCACAGTGATGCCGAGATCGCCCAGTTGTGCGGCAACATCTTGTCGCCACTTGGTAGCCTCTTCCCAGGTCAGACCCGAGATGGGGCCGGCTAAATATACAATCGGCTTCATGGTCATCCTCCAATCAGTGGAGTCTTTTGATGTCGGCACTCTCGAGGCCTACGATGTGATCAGCCCAGCCTTATCGGCCAGGTTGAGAATACGCTCGATCTGTTGCACACTCAGTGCCTTCGTTTTATATGTGTAGCCTCCTACGGGATCGTCTTCGTCCCATGTCGCAAAGGCCACTACGCCGGATCGGAAGTTGAAATTCACTGTCCACTTGCGCTTGGTCTTTGGTATCATTTCTCTGCCTCTAGAGCTGCTACCATGTCGTCCCACTTGGCAGCGTCAAACTTCTCAATGCCGGCCCTCTTCAGAGCTGCGCCGACCTGTTTCGCATCCATGCCTTTCTCACGAGCCAGGACTAGAAGATCGGACTGGCTGTGTTCTTCCCGGGCCAGATTCTGGCGTGCGACCTCGGTCTCGTCCGGCGCCATCTCAGAGCTACCCTTGGCATAGGCAATCAATTCCGATGTCGGAAACTCCCTCATTGCCGATCCCATGGGGAACATCTTGCCCAGTTCGCCTTGCACCTTAGATACACGGCATTCCCATGCCTGGTTCTTGCGCTTGTTCTCGGCGACAAACTCGAAGGCAATATTCATCTCGTACGACAACCCCTTCATAGCGTCGACTGTGGTACCCACCTTGATCATGTCCTGGTCAGATGTGGCGCCGGGTCGCTTCTCGTACTCGTCCTTGGATCTGGCAGTGAAGATGACATACTTGACGCCAATGCCCATCCCGCCCAAGCGTGCATTGAGACGCTTTAGGGGCTTCTTGGCTAGGTTCCAGTCAGCGAACGTCATACTGACATCGTCGGGACCCTTCTTGGCGCTGAAGCGCTTGGCTCGCTCCTCTGCTGCCAGCGAACCAACCTCGGATCGAACTGACCAGATCACCGTGGCGCCGTCCAGACCTACAGTCTCGACCGGAGAGCCGTCCGGGAACTTCACATTGCCGGCAGCGATGTCGTCCAGGGCATCGAGTATTTCGTAGACATCTTTGGTAACCAGACGCAGAAAGGGCTTGATCTCGGGCATGCCAATGCACTGATCGCTATTACCCTCGGTATCGATGAGGAAGACATGCGGGAAGTTGCGAAGAATGGTCTCGGTCTTTCTGGCTCCACTTTCCCCCCACAGAAGCATCTTCAGATTACGGGTCTTTACATTGGATGACAGCTCGTACTTGTTCATTTCGTCTCCTTTTTGGCTTCTCTACGGAGTCTCCAGATGGTTCCTGCAGACACATTAAACTCCTGGGCGAGATCCACTGCCGGCCGAGAGGATTGTACCACAAATCGTTCCTGTTCCGCTGTTAATACTCTCTTGCGGGGTCGGTATGGAACTGCGGTTCTTTGATGTGCTCTCTGTGCCAGATCAAACATGGCATTCATGTCTCCGCCGATAGACTGAATGAACTTCTCAGCTACTCTATTTGGGAGTATGTCTGTGATCCACAAAGCTAGCCTGTCGGCCTGGTCTTCCGGATCGGCCTTGGTGAAGATCTCTGACGTCTGGTCGGACATCTTGACTAGTGCGACACTGCTCCGTCCCCAGATATACAGCTTGCACGGCTCACGCTCTTTCATCATCTACAACCCCTCCTAGGTCTATAGCTGTCCTTAGCATGGTGAGGCACACTACGCTTACCGGGCCCAGTAGTCGGCGCAGCTCCTTAATGTGCGCCTCGGCTACGTCAGCGTGAAAGTCGTGCAGAAATCCCAGGCTGGTTACTTCATTGACTTGATGACCGTCGACAAGATCCATGATCGCCGCCTTGAGCTGCCAACTGTTGGACTGAGCCCTAACAAGGGCGATGATGGCTCGAGCTCGCTCAGAACAAGGCGCTTTGCTGCCCACAGTGCCTCCAGTCTCTCTTCAATGTTTCGTACCGTCTCAACAAATTCCTTCTCGCCCGGCATGAAGTTGATTGTGTTATTCTCGCCAAACTCTCTGATGGCTCTGCTGCGCTCAATATACAGTCGGAGCTTTTTGTGAGACAGATGGTTAATCTCATCTTGGATTGTGTCAATGCTGTCCCATGGTGTCATGATGTCTCCTCGGTGACATAGGAGTAGCTGATGGTGGCCAGCAGGAGTAGCAATGCTACTCCCCATCCATCAAACGATCCACCGGCCAGAATAGTGATGATGAAAATGATCCATGCTGGACCAACAAACCGTACTGTGTGTTCAGTCTTCATTGTTCATGCTCCTCATTGGCTATGCTGGTGAGTAACTGGCGAATCTTCTGCACACTGTCAGCGTTGTATGATACAAGCTCAGCATCGTCATGGACTTGCAGTAGCCAGTCCGTGAATTCCTCCTCGCCGTCCGCAATCCACCCAGCGCAGTAGCTGTCCTCGGACCATTTCGAGTATAGCTCTGCTAGTGTGCGGTCGCTCATGCCTAGTGCGTCGGAGGCTCTCATTGTTGTCTCCTTCCACAGCATGGGCATGGTGGCTCATGCATCTCACCAATGATCGCGGGTATGACAAACACGCCGACCATGATAGCATAGATAACAGCTAGGACCAGAGCGGTGATCTCCATTGTCTCCTTCTCCCGTGAACCATTTTCCACCCTCGCCATCTACAATCCCGGCTAGGTAGGCTAGTCTTTCCCCGGTCGTTGTCTGCCTTGCCATGTTTGTCCCTCCGAACACATGTCTATGAAGCTGCAGTAGTTGCACAAGAAGCTTGGCTCAGCATCTGGCGGGCTATCCATTTCCTGTGCAAGGACCAACGCATCGCGGCGCTGTACAATCATCTCAGTGATCTCCTCAGAAGAGAGCAGATCTACCTCGTAGAGCACAGCACCCAGATGCGAGTTCTTAGCGGGCTGCGAACAGTTCGGACACCGTAAACCGTCAGGTTCCGGGCGCAACGGCAGCTTGCACGCCCGACACTTGGTGGGTCCCGACAAGTCAATGTACTGGACAGCCGCGCTCTCTACGGGCTTGTCCGACCGGCGCATGAGCTCGGCATAGATGTTGACCTGTAGTATATGTGATCCATAGGGGAGATTTGCGGGGTTTAACCAGCGGGTTGTCTTGAAGTCTACCAGGCGCCTGAGAGCTGGGTAGTACACGTCTCCTCGTCCCTTGATGCCCAGCTTGGCTAGATCAAACTCGTTCTCCGTGACATCACTCGGCTCATCAAGTAGACCATGGACAATCGAGCCCAGCGACACCGCCATCTGCTCATGCGCAAACCTTGGAACCTCGGTGCGCTTCTCCCAATATGACCGTAGTAAGCACCCTGTGAGGTCTGTGACATGGATGTCTGGACGGGACTCCCTGTTACGGTAGATGAAATTGAGTAGCGCATAGTCAAACCCACACCTGTTCTCGCCAGCGGCGGCGCATGCTAGACACTCCTCATGGGGTAGCACGCCATCGGCGTCGCCCTTGTAGCCCGGCACCATACACTTTACAAGCACTCCACCACCTCCGCTTCGTCAGCCCAGAATGCAATGTCTCCGTTGTCGTCCCCTTTGACCCAGTAAACCAGCGGCCCGCATCTGTCCACCGGCTGCAGCTCAGCCTCAACAATGTCGCCGGCATGGAATTCCCGATAGCCGTCTTGCATGTTGACCCCAACGTTAACGAGAATCCTGATCTTGACCTTCGCGGTCTTCATAGCCGCCTCCATCGATACCAGTTGTATCCCGCTGTGGCGCCCAGAGCAATTGCAGCAGCTGCGTATGCCCACTGGTGCGACACTGCCATTGCATAGCCCCACACCACATAGCTGAGAACGGCGAAGATCCACCCCGCCGTCTTTTTCTGACCGACCAGGATCTGGTAGGCCCAGGCGAAGATGACAATTAGGATCCCCGTGATGATATCTAGCATCTCTACCTCCTTGATCTCATGAGCATGATACATTCGCCAGACCGTACCGCCGATCTCCGTGGCGCACAGTTCTGCCCCCAGTAGTTGCGTGTAACACTGCGGCTAACAGATGCAAAGAGCACCGACCTTGCATTGACACGAGACAGTCTACAGCTGCCCCGAAAGTTCTGGCAGACAGAGATCGTGCGCATGACCGCCTCCGGGTAGATACTAGTCGATCTTCGCAATGCCGGCAATCTTATACGTTCCTATGGGTTCGGCCGTGATCTTATACAGAGTGACTGCAAACTGGGCGTTGTATAGCAAGGGACCAGCATGCTCATAGATGTACTCTTCCATATCGCGAGTAACCCGGTCCAGGCCGTCGGAAGGGTCGGCAAACATGCCTTCGTTGCCTAGAAATGCTAGATCCTCAGCGAAGTCATATGCAACCAGAATCTTCTTGGTTGCCGTCTTTGTCGCCGATCTCTTTCTGACTGCTTTCTGCACTGCTGGTTTCTTAGTGTCTCGCTGTGTTGCCATTGTAGCCTCCAAAGAATCTAGCACACATCAGTGTGTCCGGTTAGTATGACATGGTACACAAAGCAAAATATATCATTGCGTTTGTTGCGCACGTGTGAGTGGTTAGTGTTCCCGCTATGGAGTAGAGCACACATGCTACATTCAGATCGGTATTGGTTGTTGCTATACTGACTGACTGATCGCGTCACTCCATCCGCTTTCCTAGAGGCTCTCACAGCTTGTCTTCCATAACGGCACTGACTCTATACACAAGGAGCCCGTACCGCCTGATGGTACCAGGTGCCTGGAAGAGATATTGCCTTGGTCGGATGATTAAGGTATCATACACAGGCAGCCCATCAGCCACATCAAACTGGTCCATGGTCAAGTCGGCCTCTTGCCCAGTAGGAAGCATGTTCCAGTAGTGAGAGTCTCCATTCGTCATCGCACAGCGCAGTAGCTCTCCGCCAAAGAAGTCCTGGACTACCAGTGCGGTGACGGCGCACTGATTGAGGGATGGATGCTTGGGATCCCATCGGTCTCCGCCAGCCGTATCCTCGCTCCACGCTTTCTCTAGGATGCGTCGCAGCTCCTCCAGGGTCATGGGAAGTCCAGCGTGAGCGTCTCGTACTTGCCAGTGCCTTTGTCCCACTTGACCTCCTCGGATATCCCAGTAGGACCATTGCGATTCTTCTCAATCCAGAAGCGGACTGGTACAGCCCTGGCCTGCAGCTTGACCCTGCCGTTCTCGTCGATGTTCTCTTTGAAGATGGCTAGCTTCTTGGCGTCGGGATTGTTCCAGACGTCCCTTGGAAAGATCACCATGGTGGCGTCCTGCTCTAGACTGCCACTATCTCTTAGATCGGCTAGATCTGGCTTGGCATTGACGCCACGCCGGACAATGTCTCTTGACAATTGACTGGCAGCAAAGACTGGCACATTGAACTTGTCCTTCATGGCCATGCTCCGGAGTACGCCCGATGTGAGCGAGACATCGTTCACTCGGTTATCAATGCCATTACGCACAAGCTGAATGTAGTCTACAGTAATGAACCTTGGCGGGAACGACTTCGCCACCGACCGCGCAATACGCTCGATCTCCGCCACAGATGGGTTACCGAGGGTGACAATCTTGATCGGGAGACGCGCAACGTCTTTCGCCGACGCCCGAACCCGCTCCAGCTCCGCGTTCGAGAGTAGTCGAGGATTACGCAGCTTAAAGCTGTCGATGCCTGTCTCGAGAGCGAGAAATCCTCTTGCATAGTCTGCCTCGTCATTCTCCATATTGAACATTATGGCCGCGTTGCCGCGCTTGGCTTGATGGTATGCTTCAAAGCGCAGCCAGGATGACTTGCCATCTCCTGGCCGGCCAGCAATGATCACATAGTCACTCTGGTCAATGTACCCCACGATGTTTTTGATGGTCTGGATCTCTGGCACAAAGGCAGGCTGGATAGCACCGGTGCGTATCTGCTCCATGTGCGGCATGAACGCAGTCAAGATCTCGCCAATTGTCACGCCAACCGACCCACGTGTGCGACGCAGAGCCATCACTCGCCGCTCTGCTTCGTCCAGCAACTCGTCCGCTTGGCCCTGGAAACTTGCTGCGTCTGCAGCAATAAGGGCAGCAGTCTCTCGAAGCAGTCTACGTGTGGAATGTTCCTCTACCTGGCGGACGTACTCCTCAACCAGGCCGCCTTGGCTGTCGAGGAGTAGCTTGAGAAAGTCTTCCCCCCATATACTCCCTTCGCCGATATCCCCGAGATCGCCCGAGGCCCGGAGTGACTCCACAACCGCTCGATAATCCAACGACCCCATTTTATACCGCTCTGTGATGTGGCTCCACACAATTCTCTGGGAGCCAGTGAAGTCCTGCGTAGAGAGGTGAGATGCAGCCTCCATTGCATTACTGTCGTTAAGTACAGTGCCGAGAACGGCGCGTTGCCATCCAATAGATGTGTCATTCATGTCACTCTCCAATCAGGGGTTTGACTAGCGCGTATATGGCTGGATACTGTTTGATGATGCTCTCGAGATCATTGATGCTTTGCACGGTGTCGCTGGATGAGAAGTATATCGGATCGAAATAGCCATGCAACTTCCTCGCCACTAGCTGCTCCTGATCGGGGTCAAGAATAGCAACAAGGGTAGACTGTCCCTCGCCCTTGATGATAGTTGCATTGATGGATGGCATCCGCTCGGGGCGGAGGGTCTGCCTGAGATTGGCGTTGGTGAGGCCTTGGCCGGCCTCTAGAAGAACCTGCACTGCCTCCACAGCCAGCTCGCCCTCTGTAACTGTGTCGCCCCGGGCCAGTACAGATGCAGCAACGTCGTCCAGCACTCTCTGAGCGCTGGTTTCAACTGATCCACGGGCCTCTTCGCCGGTAATCAATCTCTTGAGGACTGGTACCAGCTCGCGCATGTTACTCTTGCCGATTGAGTCCCATACCTCGGGGATCTCGCGCCGTAGCTGGGCTTGGATCCATGGAAAGATGACCTCAGTGAGATCTCGCACCTGGCTCAGTTCAGAGACAGAGATGCCACGGTCTACTGCTAGCTGCTCCATGGTCTTGTATCCGTTGGGGTGCGCAGCGTATAGCCCATTGATGTCGAGCTCCTTTACAATGCGGCCTTTGACCATCACGGAGGCCAGGTCGATACCCTTGGACTGACCTAGCATCTCTGCCAAGAGCATCGCTCTCTGCTCGGGCTTGCTGAACTGTTCAAGGTCCCCCGACCAGGTTAGACTAACCGCTGCAGTGCGCTCCAGTGCTCCCCATATGGCATCCAGTGCTGCGTCTAGCGTCTGAACTTGGTTGTTGTTTGCGATGGATGTGATGTTCTTAGTCATTGTGTGGTATCTCCTTGCATTGGTTTTGCTCCCCGAGACCGATTCTTGCTGGAGAGCTCCAACGAGATCTCGGTGCCGTTCTGTGAATGGGGTATCTGACTAACAATCACGGTGCCTCCTGTTTGTATGTCTTGCGTAGTGCCTCAATATCAATATCCAGGCCTCGGTCAATGATGTACAAGTAGACACTCTTGCGAATGCCTGCTGTCTGTCCTGAGCCATCTCTTTGAGCATTAGCCCATCTGCCCTGGCCGTGGCCTGGAGTGGCCTTCCTGCCTTTGACCCACCCAAGATAGATATAGTTCGCAGCCTTATAGATGGTGCCTTGGTGGTAATGCTCAGCATCGGCGAATGTGATAATGGCACGCGGCTCTGGCAGCCAATTTCGTGTGCCATCATTGTGCAGTTGTGGCCAGTCTCGCCTGAGCATAGTAATGGATCTACCCATGGCGCACGACTCCGAATTGGTGGGAAAGTCATCGGGCATCCACACACGACATAGCTCGACGAGTTCTCCATTGCGTAGAGGCTGTTGTTCTCCTACAAGACCATACTTGGTGTGAAAGACTGGGTACCCATACATGAGAACACCAACACCGTCGTGGTCTGCGTGGCATACCTGGTAGGAAATATTGCGGCCGATGTAAATAGGCCGGCGGAGGTAGTGATGTAGTGTGACTAGCGTGTTGGCCTCATGGTTGTCCATATATGCCAGGGTTAGATCTGCCTTGTGGCATACCTCGCCAGGCGGTTTGTATCTCATGCTTCCTCCAACCGAGCAACTTGTTCATAGTTGTCAATGTAGCACACGAGCACTGCCTGGCGGTACTCCATCCCGGGCCGGTGCAGTACCACGATTGGGGTGCCACCATTCACATCTGTCCATTCCTTCATATGCTCCAAGTACCCGATGACGATCTTGGACTCCTTCTCCTGGACCGTCAGGTTCCTGGCGCCCCAGTGATTGAGGCTCACAACGGCATATGTGGCGGTGCAGTAGGGCTCGTACTGCCACAGGTGGTGGGGTACCTCCAGTCGACTCTTGACGTCTATTGCCCAGCCAAGCTTATTGGGCCAGGTCAAGTCTGGGCCCGTGAGACCGATCAGGGGTTCTCTCTCAAAGAGCTCGTGTGTGATCTTCGTGATCTCTTCTGCAATGCGATTTTCTGCATGACGCGGTCTGGCGCGCATTGAGTCTATTCCTCTAAGAGCCGCGAGAGGTGGAGTATGGCCATGCCTGCGACCAGCTCCACGACCACGACCAAGAGAGACTGGCTGATTGGGCCTGTGAGAGTCGGTTATTTCTCAACAATACCCGGCGGATGACTGGCGAGCGCTGCAAGAGCATCTGAGCCGTATGAGGGAGTGGGGTCGGGACGGTGATCAATAAGAAGTGTTGCTCGGTCACGTAGCCTCCAGATGGTTAGCCCAACAATGTTCTCGACTTGGCCTGTGATATCAAGTGCATCTTTGAGATATGGGTAGCAGTCGTGGCATGACCCTGTTGTGTCGTACCCACATGCGTTGGCACGCTCGAGTAATGGACAGTAGTACTTTCGGATACAGTTTTGGAGCTGCCATGGATTCAGCGGGGACTCCAAATCCATCTCTGCGAATTCCTCTTTGGGGATTTTCATGCCTCCTCCACCACCCATTATAATGGCTAGATGCCGGTCTGTCCAGCGTCAGGGCTACCCGAATAGCCTTGTCTGGCCCTACATATGGTGGTCTGCGGGCGATCTTAGCATGATGCCTGGATGAGTTGCACCACTGATGACTAGGAACAATATTGTCAACGGTATACCCGCCACCTTGACTGACAGGTACCACATGGTCCTGGGATAGACGATGTCTATTCACTAGTTGTCCACACCAGTAGCAGCGCTGGTCATGAGCCTCAACAATTAAGGACCACTCTTCTGACGTAAGGGTGGCCCTCAGACCTTTTTTCTTAAACTTGTACCGGCGGATGGCCATGGATCGCTCAAGCCCGGCCGGTGCCATTCGGAGATACCTGTTAATCACCAGAGCCTTATTAACGACTACGGCTCCACCAGCGATTGAATAGTCTGGATCCAGACCTGGATCCACGTTTGAGACCCATCTGCGATACTACACAGTGATAATCCCGTACACGACTAACAGACCGATTGTGTAGCCCATCAACAGACGTGCCAGATTTTCTACTGCCGCTGATATCCCATGTGCCTATAAAGATGAAGAGCATTCTGACCTGTGGCCCATGCGCGTGACTCTTTGATCGTGAGAATATGAGAATACGTAGAATGTGTGACAACGGGACTGAGGCCTATACCCTCTCTTGCTAGAGATGCCCATGAGTTGAGCAACAAGGAATGAACTATGTCCCGGAGGCAATCTATGCTCATACATCAGAGAAATATCTCCCAGCAGTACTAGAGATCACCGTGCAGTGACTACTATGACTGCAGCGTACTCGACGTATGTTACTGTCTGGGCGTGATAGAGAGAACTCTGGCCATAGACGTCTGCCTGAATAACTGCCGCTGGAGGGTCTCATCCGCGTTGAGGCTCGCCAGAACATGATCACCGCGTAGTACTCGATTGGTGGCGACGAGACCAACTCCAGCGCGCATGAGGATGTATATATCCACCAGCATATGACTTATACAGACCCATGTGTCCATGACGGCTCTTGCTTCGTGCTCTCCCACGGCGCGCGGCCCGCCAAAACATGATCACTTCTCATTGACCATCTTGCGCAGGACGGCATTGCGTCGTCTGAGAATGATAACATCATCCTCGAGCTCGTCATAGGCGATCTCGAGCTTCTCGATGTCCTCCAGAACGTCTGCTAGTTCCTCGGTGTGGTGTGTCTCAAGTGCCGATCGGACCTTATTGGCGATGGGTGTTTTGTGCTTCATGTATTCTCCTTATTGGTAGTGACAAATACGGTAACCGCGCAGGCAGATACCATGTCCAGGAGCGACTGTCGTCTATAGACTCCTCGAGTGGACCATCTCTTGCCCATGCTCTGGATGGACCGTCGTAGCTAGACCTATGTGTGGACCGTGATACAGCCCGTTGATTAATACTAGATCGTACAGGATGTTTCACGGTAATGGATATCCTGTGATGCCACATCCTGGCCGGCGTTCAATCTTGTGCATGTATTCCTCTGAGTAGCATCCAGGCCAGCCAGCGATCCTCCACCAGCCCAGAAAGAACCACTGGACTGGTATCCAGATAGTGTGGGTACCATAGTAGCTTCCTGCCTGGACAAAGTACTGTTCACCATTGAACCAAAGCTCAGGCATCCAGTGTATCATACTGCACCTCGCATAGCAATGCTTGATCTTGTGGTCGATCTGACCCACGCGGTCTGTTTCGATGAGTGTGGTGATACAGACCGGCCCTCCGTGACCGACCAAGTACATCTAGATTCGACGTCGTTGCTATGACGGCACGAGCTGCGCATATTGCCGATCAGGTATATATAATGTGCTGTATTCCGCCATGGCAACTGATACATTGGGATCTTACTCGTCAACGCGGCTTCGAATGATGGCGCGAGCTTCTGCTTGTGTGTATGCCCTGTAATTATACCGGCCCACTCGGATCATGGTACCTTGAATACCCAACTTACGAGCCCGTTTGCTCACAGCTGTGTGGCCAGAGAAACCAAGAATCTTGGCCAGCTCGGCTGCGGTGACGTGGTCATACTCGCGATAGTGTTCCTGCTCTGCATACTCTCGCAGCTGGTCCAACACGACCTGGTGCTCCTGTTCGCGCTGCCTATTGCGTTGTTCCCGGCCAACTTCTAGGATGTCTGTGATCTCCTCGGTACTAAGCGGGAACGGTGGAGGCACATATACCAGTGGCTGGTGTCCATGATCAGGATGCTCATACAGGTCGGGCTCATCTATTGGCATTTACTCCTCCGAGGTGGCAGGGGTTGGAAACGGGAATCGCTTCCAGTCCCATACATATCCATCATCGTAAACGTCAAACCACGTGACGCCAAAGTGGATGATACCACTAAGACGACGCTCGCCATATCTTGTGCCGTAGCCTTGCAGGCCAGGTAATGTCATAATCAGATAGCTTGGATCGCGGACAGCCAGAGCACGGTGGACATGACTGCGCACAACCACATCCGCATCCGGGAACCCCTCTCTTGCAGCCCACAGGTCATTCCATGCCATCTCGCGAGTTAGTGCGGTTGCAGTGCCAACTGGTGTCTGTGACCCACCGATGTGATGGCGGAAATTGAACAGCGTCTTGTTCACACGCAAGTTGATCACGTCGCCAATTCTTTGTACTGGCAGCTTGTCGGCAATAATGTTCTCAAAGCTCTCGTAGTTGCCAACATGATAATCTGTACCACGCGTAATATACAACGATGGAGCGTTAATCCCCTGGAGAATATCGGCTGCCATATTGATCTGGTGTAGACGGTTGGGTGTTAGTAACTCGGTGCCGCCGCTTTTCTCGCCACGACCATCGATGAGATCGCCGTTGGCAACCACAATGTCGATCGGTCGTAGAAGATCTACAAACCGCGAGAAGTAATTGTATAGCGTCTCGCGATAGGCATGATCACGGTCGTCCGGTCCCAGAACGGGGTTCCACTGAGGTGGTGTCAGTCCTACCTCGTGACCACAATGGAAGTCCCCGATGGCTAATAGCCGCTTGAAGCCTCGGTTGGTGGACTGCTCATCAGATACATATATCACGGTTTCCGACATCGGAATATCGTTGCTCATGTGACTCTCCCTGTATTGGTATGGTCTAGCCTTGTGTATAGAATATCATGGCGATGTCTCCCATGATGCATCGTGTGACGCCGACATCACTCTTCTAGTGTGACGTGCAGAACAGATTGAACTCCAGAGAGTTTTATCTGAGCGGGAAATCATCCCGTGTGTATGGACCTGGTGGGTACTGGGCCATTCATGTTGCTTGTGAGTGTCTGCTACGCTACTGAATGCGGAGTTACTCCACCACCGTATCAGACACCCAGCAATAATCACACTTGGCATCATAGTAGTCTGGGCTGGCCGGCCATCTTGAGAGACTCTGGTATGGGAGCTGTATATTGACACTTGGGATAATTCTCACAACCGAGAAACTGATGGCCGGTCTTATGATTAGTACGAACTATCATCCTAGTAGCAGGTCCGCATTTAAGACAGACGCCGACCTGTTCTCCGATCATGGACATCGCATCCATATTGCCCTCCTAGGCACTTCCCATAATCTTACACCCACACGACTGCTTAGACACGTACCATGTGATAGATCCATAGCGATTGAGCGCGGTGCCGAGCCCCATCTGGAATGATCCTCAGACCGGCCGTAGCTCTCATGGCGACCGGACGATTGTGAAGTGTCTAGTACTATTCTAGTTCTAAATACCCTAGATGTCAACCGGTGTATTCGTCGCATCAGGTAGATTGCGCTCCCTCTTGGTCGCGGTTGGTGCTTTAGTCTGGGCGATTCCACATGCTGGGCAAGTTACGTGTTCATGGCCAAGATAGCGCCAAACACCTCTGCAGATATGGAACCACATTGTAAGCTGCTTCTTTGTCATTGTGGCCTTGTGGCAAAGATGGCAATGAAGGCAAACATTAGCTCTGGCCTATCGTGTCCCGGAATAGAGTATAACATTGTTCTGCTGGTGCTTAGGCCTGGTCTGCCTAGCCGATGACTGTACCATCGATAGTGGCAATGAGATACCGGTCCACGTGCCAGATTGCTGATGCTATGGTTATACCGAGTCAAGATTATATCCGAGAGAAATCATCCTAGTCTGAATCGGTGCACAGCCATACTGAAAATGGTACCTTGCATACTCATGATAGATACCGAGCTGGAGCAAGTTTCCCTGGAAGGGTTGTAGTCTTGACCACGATCGTGATCTCACTCTACCAGAAGAGCTTGATAGACTATGGTTCATAACATAACGTAAACGTAGATGAGGCATCCTATTCATAGGGTACACGCATCATCCGTGCCTGTATAGGTGTTGTCGGAAAGTCGTAGACGGAGAGAGCCTGATATACACCATATTTAGGACAGTAGTACCACCGTAGCGCAGGGCTCGGGCAGGAGTGTGTACTGGACCTGGTTTGAGCAGAGGAGCTTGACAGATGATGATGTATAGGAAAGAGATACCGTCTCCAAAAGAGATGCTGTCCTGTCATGTCCACTGCCTGATCGTATTGACTGCACTCTTGTCAGCCAAGATCCACTCATCGATATCCTTGAAGCCATTGGGTGGAAACCGTAAGGTTCCAGGGATCTCTTGTGCTCGACGCTGAGCCTGTGCTCGGCCGGTGTCGTCATTGTCACCGACAACTATCACCTGCGCCAGAGCAAGCAGGTTGGACCACGCCGGGTCGAATGATCCCTCTCCAGAGTTAGTAGAGCACGCCAGAAACCCTAGCTGGTCCAGCAGCATTGCTGGGATCTCGCCCTTTAGGTAGAAAACTATTCCAGGTGTGTATGCAACGGTATCATGATTGAAGAGGGCCATCTTGGATCCTGCCTCGGACAGAAACCGATCTCGGCTCGAGCTTGGGTGGGTATTCCTCTTCTTAATGGCAACCAGCTCGCCCATGATAAAAGTTGGGATACATAGGTAGCTGCCGTCCTGGCCCAGGCGGAACTTCTCAATGGTAGCATCATTTAGTCCGCGTGAGCGAGCATAGTCTCTTCCAATAGTCTGCAGTGGATAGCGTGACATGGCCTGCTTATCAAACCGCTTACGAGTTTCCGGCATCGAAAACTGCACCACGGACATTGCCTTTCTGGTCAGGACCTCAGCTGCCCGGTACACATCCTTGCCGTTAGTGGGACTGTATCCCGGTACCCAGAGGTACCCTGCCAGATCTATTACATCTCCGTTTGCAGAGCAGTTGCCGTGACAGAAGAATCGATCTTCTCCATCGGGACCCTTAAATACCGAGAAGCTGGGCGTGTTGTGGGCATGGATATGCATTGGTAGCGGGCAGACAATCTTGTGCCGGTCGCCAAGATCGACACCAACACGACTCAGTATATCCGCGATGGTAAATAGTCGCCTGATATCGCTAAGGTTTATGATAGCTCCGGAATAACATAGCATGATAGCATCTCCTGGGTGTTATTAGGCTCAACATAGCAGGATAGCTTAGCGGCCAGCATGGCAATAATGGTATGCCTGCACTGGGTATACGGGGTATGATGTCGGCCCGCACGGGATCTTCCACATGTAATCTTCTCTCGTCCCGCACCCGCAAACCACCTAGATCCGACCCTAGAGCGCAGGTGACCACTGGCAATAGACACCATCATCATGCTCTGGCAACTTCTGCTGCGGCTAGAGGTAAACGCCATGAATCTTTCCAAACATTGGTGGGGCAAACTGCTTGGTTCTTACACAGACCGGGCACGCAGCCGACCCAGCAGGCGTAGTGATCCACCCAGGCGCATGTTGATCAATGAGCATATCTGTATCGGCGTCGGTCCGGGTAATAGTAGCCTCCTTACCACACCGACAAACCAAGTGAATCTCAGTGGGTCCCACGTGACACCCGTGTCCCTTGCGAACCTTCTTGTAGTGTCGCACTGGTCTGTCAGACATCGTATCCAGCCGATGACATCATGGTAGGTATGTAGTCTACCATCACAGAGTCCCAATAGCAAGCTGTGCATGCCCTCCAGGATTTACTCCACTTTGACAACGCCATGCCAAAAGCGTGACTCCGGCAGACATGTGGAGAGATCGCTCCATAATACATAGCGGTGATCATGGTGTCCCACATCTCGATGTCATCTCCGGCACATAGTTGCCTACGTTGGATGTCCAAAGGCCGTCACTGCATCTACCGGCAGACACACTCCAGTATGACAAATATCTATTGATAACTCGACTGTGACCTACATAGGGCGAGATGGCACCATACAGTAGTGCTGTTGTCATCATTATTGTTGGCTCCTATGATAACTACCAGCGTGTAACTATATCTCTCTATCGGCGTGTGTCTCCTCAGACCACCAGTGTGAGCGATAGTTGGCTGTGCAATAACTGTATCCTCGCCAGCACTCCTGCCTGCGAGGGGTGTATGATACAGTACGGCCAATAACATAGCTCCGTTGGCCTCTAGACTGGATTGCGCTAGGGCCATGTATTGCTAATGGCATGAATGGGGGTCTTGACACGGTGTCAATCATAGCCTATAATTATACCATGAATAACAACCGATTGCCCGAGGAAGAGAATCGTGTCCGGCTGGATGACCCCGAGGCTCATATCATGGTCGATGGTCGGCGTCAGCTCCACCTGACCAAAGCCGAGCGTAAGGCTCTCAAGCGACGCCAGATTATCGAAGGCGCCGTTGCTCTGTACCTGAACCTGGAGACAAGACGAACCAATCAGGAGATGGCTGCCGAGCTGGGTATCTCTACTAAGACCCTGAAGATTCTTACTAAGGACCCGATGTTCATCGAGCTCTACAACGAGAACTTCATTGAGCTTGGTCATGATCCTCGTCTCAAGGCTATTAAGTCTGGCCTCACCGATTTATTGCCGGGGGCTTTTGAGCAGCTGGCTAGGATCATTGATGATCCGAATGGCGTGCCATGGAATATCCGCAAGTGGGCCATTGGTAAGATCATTGAGCTAAATGGGATCACGCCACCGTCTGATATTCAGGCCTCTGATCGCAAAGAGCTGGCAGACTTTCTTAAGGAGCGTAGTCTTAGTATGACCCAGGTGAACATTAACTTACCACCGGGGTATAATGAGGCCCTGACTAGAATTGAGGCCGGCGATGTCATCGAGGGTCAGTTCTCACAGGTCCAGAATGATCAAGAGCAGAACTACCCACTTGACAATGCCAAGGATGATCCAGACAACAAGTAACTTCTTCACAGAAGAATGATACCCCTGGCCGTAAACGGCTCTCTACTGATAGTCCCCAGCTCCTCTAGAATCTGTAGCTGTCGATCTACCACTGACGTGGATGAGAAGTCTAGCGCCTGCATGATCTCTCGTAGCGTGGGCGGGCGCTGATGCTTCTCAAGATAGCTGGCAATGAATTGGTACACCTCATCTGTACGATCGATACTGTGCATTCATCTCTCCTTCGCGTCTACCTGCCCGGAGCCCGTCTTCGTGACCCTCCTGTTGCCCATCGTTGTACCCATCCCGATAGCCCTCGTCTTGCCCTTCGGCATAGCCATCATGTACCCCATCGTGATAGCCGCTGCTGTGACCATCCTGATATCCTACATCGCACCCATTACGGAATGAATCGTCTCGGCAGATCATACACTCATCCACCCATAGCTCGGGTAATCCACGATTACGGTAGCGTGCAAAGAGTATCCCTCCGCATTCACTACAACGCACCGTTTCAACAACTGGCAGCATGATTAGCCACGATAGTAACCAACAAGATCGAACTCCTCATACCATTCTCTCTCACAGTCCAGACAATGCGTCTCGCGGAACATTGGGTCGACATCATCAGCGAACTCGATGTTCCGAGATCTGCAGAATGGACAGCATGTGCCACGGTATTGACGAGCTGTCATAGATGAGACAGAGCAGCCCCGCTTGTGCGCTGGGGCATCATAGATCCATCCTCTAGAGCTATACCGACATCTACTCTGGTTATGGCTTACTAACGGAGGTAGCATCATAGATAGGATGTGTCCCAATTCCTGATCTGTCTTGCAATCTCGCGAAGCTCTCCTATGATCCAGTGTGTGTCCATAGAGCTTGGATTAAGTGCATCTGCAATAGCGTCAATACGCTTGTCCATTGGGATCGGATATAGGTTGCCGTACTCGTCCATGCGAAAGCGTCTTGGATCATAGTCCACATTACTCATGATGTTCCTCCTCGTGGTTGTCATC
>Ga0209342_10002248_pt1 | contig 20981 bp, 19 predicted proteins | sample RifCSP16_2_FD_184023 | JGI IMG/M metagenome (GOLD analysis project Ga0209342, IMG submission 184023) | Soil microbial communities from Rifle, Colorado - Rifle CSP2_sed 16_2 (SPAdes) (version 2) | ecosystem: Environmental > Terrestrial > Deep subsurface > Rock core/Sediment | place: Rifle... | reverse complement strand
GGGGGGGAGCCGCTCCTCGTCGGTCGACCGCAGGAGCGCCCCCGCCTCCTCCAGTCCCGTCCGGGTCGCTGTCAGCCGCTCCTCGCGTTCGAGCCGCTGGGCCAGCGCGGCCTGCAGGGCCTGCTGCAAGCCGTCGGCCTGGAGCGCCGAGAGCTCGGTTTCGGTCTTCTGCCGCTCGGCCTCGCCTTGTGCCGTCTGCTGAGATACAACTTGAATAGACCTCGTTATCTCATTAATTTTAGAAGAACATTCTCTCTCTGAGAACGACGCTTCCTGGACTTCGCGGGAGGCCGACTGGACCGCGTCCCGCTGGGCGTCCAACGCTTCGCCCGCGGTTTCGTGGGCTCGCCGTGCCGCTTCGAACGTCACGGCACGCTCGGCAAGCTGCCCCTGATGGCGCTTCAGGTTGGCGTCCGCGGTCGCCTGGGCCGCGTGCTCCTGGGCGCGCTGGCGCTCGATCTCGGCCAGCTCGTCCGCGATCTGACGCCCCCGCTCGCGCACGCGGCCCATCGCCTCGCTCACCCGCACGTGCTCGAGCTGAAGCTCGTGCCGCGTCCGATGGCGATCGGTTTCGCGCTCCCGTAGCGCGCCGACCTGCTCTCGCCGAGCGGCGAGCTGGCGCTCCGCCGAGGCGTGGACGTCTCGCGCCTCCTGCGTACGCTCCTCGAATCCGCGCAGCGCCTCGCTCAGCCCCTCGATCTCACGCTGCCGGGCGAGGAGTCCGGCCTCGACGGAGTCCGGGCCATGGAAGCTGACGGCGTGGCGGGTGAACTGGTGCCCTTCGCGGTTGACGAGGATCGTCCCCGGCGGGAGGGCCAGACGGGCCGCAACCGATGGCACGCCTTCCACGGCAAAGCATCCGGCGAGCCAATCGGCAACGAGCGGCCGGGCGGTTGCGTCGGCAAACCGCACGAACGACGCGAGCGGCTGGAGCCCGGGCCGGTCCGCGACCGCCGGGCCGGCCGCACCCGGCGAGAAGACGCTGACCTTCGCCGGCGGCGGATCGTCGAGCAAGGCGCCAAGCGCCTGCGGGCCGACGACCTCGAGGGCGTGCAGCCGCTCGCGCAGCACCGACTCGACGGCCGTCTCCCAGCCGGGTTCGACGGTGATCTTCTGCCACAACCGCCCGAGGCGCTGCAGCCCGTGCTTGGCGAGCCAGGCGTTGACTTCGCTGCCCTCCTCGAGCTGCTCCTGGATGTGCTGGAGCGTCGCGAGCCGGCCGGCGCGGGTATTCGCCTCCCGCTCCAGCTCCTGGAGGCGCGCCAGCGCGGCGCCGCGCGCGGCCTCGAGCACCGGCAGGTCTTCCTGCAGCCCGCGGATCCGGGCAGCGTACGCAGTGGCGTCCGCATCGGCGCTCGCGATCCCTCGGGCGAGGTCGTCCGGGCGCGCGGCGTCGGGCGCCGCGAGTTGTGCACGCTCGGCGACGAGCCGCTCGGCGCGCGCCGCGTGGTTCTGGAGGGTGCGGGCCACGTGCGCCAGGTGTGCCTGCTCGAGCTGCAGCGCCTGCTCGGCACGCGCAATGGCGTCGCGCGACTCGTCGAGCCGCGCCTGCGCGGCGCGGAACGCCTCCTCCATCTCCGGCAGGCGCGCTTCCTCGTCGGCGAGCCTCGCCGCCGCGGCGGCGATCCGGGCCGCGGCCTCGCTGCCGCGCCGCGCCCAGTCCGAGGCGGCCTGATCCAGCTCGGCGCGGCTCTGCTGCGACTGCTCCAGCTGGAGTGCGAGATGGGCGCGGTGCCCCTCCAGCCGCTGGCGGGTCTCGGTCACGAATCGCAGCTCGGCCTCGAGCCTGGAGACCTCCGTATTGACCTCGTAGAGCGCGCCCTGCGCGACGTTGACCGCGTCCGCGGCCGCGTAGTGCTCCACGCGCGCCTGCTCGAGCCGGCTCTCGATCGCGCGGACCCGCGCGGTCTCGGCCTCGAGCTCGGTCGCGACGCGGTCGATCTCCCGCCTCACCCGCTGCGCGTCGTTCTCGGCGTCGCGCTTGCGGAGCAGCCACAGGAGACTCTGCTTGTGCCCGGCCTCGCCCTGCAGCGCCTTGTATTGGCGCGCCACTTCGGCCTGCCGCGCGAGTTTCTCGATCTGCGCCTCGAGCTCGTGCCGGATGTCGTCGACGCGCGACAGGTTCTCGCGGGTGTCGGCGAGGCGGTGCTCGGTCTCGCGGCGGCGCTCCTTGTACTTCGAGACGCCGGCGGCCTCCTCGAGGAAGACCCGCAGCTCCTCGGGCTTCGCCTCGATGACGCGCGAGATCATCCCCTGCTCGATGATCGCGTACGCCCGCGGGCCGAGGCCGGTGCCGAGGAAGATGTCCTGCACGTCGCGGCGCCGGACCTGGGTGTTGTTGATGTAGTACGACGATTCGCCGTCGCGCTGGAGGACGCGCTTCACCGAGATCTCGGCGTACTGCGACCACTGGCCGGCCGCCTTGCCGAGGCTGTTGTCGAACGCGAGCTCGACGCTCGAGCGCGCGACGGCCGAGCGCTGCAGCGTGCCGTTGAAGATGACGTCCTGCATCGACTCGCCGCGGAGCGCGGAGGCCCGCGTCTCCCCGAGCACCCAGCGCACCGCATCGATGATGTTGGACTTGCCGCAGCCGTTGGGGCCGACTACGCCGACCAGCTGGCCGGGGACATCGATGGTCGTCGGCTCGACGAACGACTTGAACCCGGCCAGCTTGATCTGCGTGAGGCGCAACTTACCGACGATCCGGCAGCGGCCGTGTACGCCGCGGTTGTCGATGGTTGTCGGGACGATCCAAGGCGGGCCGTATAATACCACTCCAGAGCGTCGCTTCCGGCGCGATCTAGCGCGTCCCGAGCGCTCAACGCCTGCGCCGATGAACCCAGACCTCGCGAGGCTCCAGCCGTATCCGTTCGAGAAGCTGCGCGCGCTCTTCGCCGGCGTCACGCCGGACGCCCGCTCGACCCCCATCAGTCTCCAGATCGGCGAGCCGAAGCACCCGACGCCCGCCTTCATCAAGGAAGCGCTGACCCGGAGCCTGGACGGGCTCGCCGCGTATCCGCCGACCATCGGCGCGGCGTCGCTGCGGGCGGCGATCGCGAGCTGGCTCGTCCGCCGCTACCGGCTCTCGGCCGTCGATCCCGGGACGCAGGTGCTGCCGATCAACGGCTCCCGCGAGGCGCTGTTCGCGATCGCGCAGGTGGTCGTCGACCGGGCGCGCGACGCACTGGTGCTGTGTCCGAACCCGTTCTATCAGATCTACGAGGGTGCCGCGCTGCTCGCCGGGGCGACTCCGGTGTACGCGAACGCGGAGCGCGCACGGAGCTTCGCCATCGATTACGCCGCCATCCCGCCGGCCGCGTGGTCGCGCGTCCAGCTGCTGTACACCTGCTCGCCGGCGAATCCGACCGGCCACGTGATGACCCTCGAGGAGTGGCAGCGCCTGTTCGAGCTCTCCGACCGGCACGGGTTCGTGATCGCCTCCGACGAGTGCTATTCCGAGCTCTACTTCGACGACGGCCGTCCGCCGCTCGGCGCGCTCGAGGCCGCGGAGCGGCTCGGACGGCGCGACTTTGCCCGGCTGGTGGTCTTCTCGAGCCTCTCGAAGCGCTCGAACGTGCCCGGGATGCGCTCTGGGTTCGTGGCCGGGGACGCCGCGGTGCTCAAAGCGTTTCTCCTGTACCGGACCTACCACGGCAGCGCCATGAGCCCGCCCGTCCAGGCGGCCAGTGAGGCCGCCTGGGGCGACGAGACTCACGTTGCCGCGAATCGGGCCTTGTACCGGGAAAAGTTCGCCGCCGCCCTGCCCGTCATCCAACGGCCGCTCGAGACGGCGATGCCCGAGGGCGGCTTCTACCTCTGGATCGGCACGCCGATCGACGACGCGGCGTTCGCGCGGGGTCTCTACCAGAAATATAATGTCAGCGTCCTGCCGGGCAGCTACCTCGCGCGCGAAGCGCACGGGATCAACCCCGGCCGGCAGCACATCCGCGTCGCGCTGGTCGCGCCGCGGGACGAGTGCCTCGAGGGCGTGCGGCGCATCGCCGAGTTCGCCCGCTCAGTCTGAGAGGGGGTCATGCCGGCACTGCAGGAGCTCATCGAAGCGGCGTGGGAACGCCGCGCGGAGCTTTCCCCCGCCACGGCCGATCCCCGGCTTCGCGAAGCGGTCGACACGGCGCTCGGCAAGCTCGATCGGGGCGAGCTTCGCGTGGCGGAGAAGCTGGCCGGAGCCTGGCACACGCACCAATGGATCAAGAAAGCGGTGCTGTTGTCCTTCCGGTTGAGCGAGAACCAGGTCGTTCCGGGCGCATTCACGCAGTACTACGACAAGGTCCCGGTCAAGTTCGGAGCCTACACGCCGGCCGATTTCGCCGCCGGCGGGTTCCGGGTAGTCCCGCCGGCGGTCGTCCGACGCGGCGCGCATGTCGCACGCAACGTGGTGCTGATGCCGTCCTACGTCAACGTCGGCGCGTACGTCGACGAAGGGACGATGGTCGACACCTGGGCGACGGTCGGCAGCTGCGCGCAGATCGGCAAGAACGTCCATCTGTCCGGCGGGGTGGGCATCGGCGGCGTCCTCGAGCCGCTGCAGGCCAACCCGACCATCATCGAGGACAACTGCTTCATCGGCGCCCGCTCGGAGATCGTCGAGGGCGTGATCGTCGAGGAAAACGCGGTGATCTCGATGGGTGTATACATCGGCGCGAGCACCCGGATCTACGACCGGGCGTCCGGGTCGATCGGGTACGGCCAGGTGCCGGCCGGATCGGTAGTAGTTCCTGGTACCCTACCCTCGGCCGACGGAAAATACAGCCTATATTGCGCCGTAATCGTGAAGCAGGTCGACGCCAAGACGCGCGCGAAGACCAGCATCAACGAGCTGCTCAGAGGGGACTGACGGCTCGCGGCGCGGTCCTTCAGGGGAACCCACCATGGCGATGAAACGGCTCCTCGAGCTGATGTCCGAGAAGAACGCCTCCGACATCTTCGTCTCGGTCGGCGCCCCGATCAGCATCAAGATCAACGGCGTGACCATGCCGATCAACCAGCAGATCGTCACCCCGGACGCGGTGCGCGCGCTGATGGCGGAAATCCTCAACGAGCGGCAGCTCAAGGAGTTCGCTGAGGAGTGGGAGCTCAACACCTCGTACCCCATGCCCGGTCTCGGGAGCTTCCGCGTGAGCTGCTTCATCCAGCGCACGACCCCGGCGCTGGTGGTGCGCTTCATCCCCCGCGACATCCCCGCCTTCGATACGCTGGGCCTGCCGCCGGTGCTGAAGGAGGTCGTGCTCGAGAAGCGCGGGTTGATCCTGATGGTGGGCGCGACCGGCTCGGGCAAGTCGACCTCGCTCGCCGCGATGATCGACTACCGGAACACGAGCACGCCCGGCCACATCATCACGATCGAGGATCCGATCGAGTTCCTCTTCAAGCACAAGCGCTCGATCGTCAACCAGCGCGAGCTCGGGACCGACTCGAAGTCGTATCACGTGGCGCTGAAGAACGCGCTCCGGCAGGCCCCGGACGTGATCCTGATCGGCGAGATCCGCGACCGCGAGTCGATGAGCATGGCGATCGCCTATGCCCAGTCGGGCCACCTCTGCCTCGCCACGCTGCACGCGAACAACAGCTATCACACGCTCAACCGGATCATCAGCTTCTATCCGCTCGAGAGCCGGCCGGCGCTGCTGTCGGATCTTTCCGCGACCCTGCGCGTGATCAGCTCGCAGCGGCTCGTCAAGACCACGAAAGGCAGCCGGTGTCCGGCAGTCGAAGTGCTGCTCAACACCCGCCACATCGCGGAGCTGATCGAGGAAGGCAAGATCAACGAGATCAAGGAGGCGATCGACAAGAGCCTCTCGCCCGGCTCGCAGACCTTCGAGCAGGCGCTGTTCAGGATGTACCGGGAAGGCATCATCACCCAGGAAGAGGCGCTCGCGAACGCCGACTCCGCGAACAACCTCCTGTGGCTGATGAACAACGCCGACCAAGCCGCGATGCAACCTGCGGCGCCGAAACCCGCGGCCGAGCAGCAGGTCGAGCGGGTGCCGGGCGGCGCCTCGTTCAGCGAGTTCAAGCTTACCTTCGACGACAAGGCGGCCTGAAGCGCCGGAAGGCCACCCCCGGCCGCTAGCCGGGAGACTCGCTTCAACGCTAAACTTCGCGCCGGTTCCTTCGGACGCGAACGACTCCCCGCAAATGAGCGACACCCTCGAGCTGGCGCGCGCGCTCATCGCGCGGCGCTCGGTCACGCCCGACGACGGCGGCTGCCAGGAGCTGCTGGCGGCGCGGCTTCGCCCCCTCGGGTTCCACGTCGAGCCACTCGTGAGCAACGGCGTCACCAATCTCTGGGCGCGCCGCGGCACTCAACCTCCGCTTGTCTGCTTCGCTGGCCATACCGACGTCGTGCCCACCGGACCGCTCGGCGAGTGGCGGTCCGATCCGTTCGTCCCGACCGAGCGTGACGGAAAGCTCTTCGGGCGCGGGGCCGCGGACATGAAGACCTCCCTCGCCGCATTCATCACCGCGACCGAGGCCTTCGTCCGCGGGCGACCCGATCACCGCGGCTCCATTGCGATGCTGATCACCTCGGACGAGGAAGGCGTCGCGACCGACGGGACCGTCAAAGTCGTTGAACGTCTGCAGGGGCGCGGCGAGCGCATCGACTACTGTGTCGTGGCGGAGCCGACGTCGGTCGAGCAGCTCGGCGACACGATCAAGAACGGCCGGCGCGGCTCGCTGTCCGGACGCCTGGTCGTGGAGGGCGTCCAGGGCCACGTGGCGTACCCGGACCGGTCGCGCAATCCGATTCATCAACTTGCGCCGGCGCTTGCCGAGCTCGTGACCACCCGGTGGGACCCGGGCACTGCGGACTTCCCGCCGACGAGCTGGCAGGTGTCCAACATCCACGGCGGAACGGGCGCGACGAACGTCATCCCGGGTGAGCTCGAGGTCCAGTTCAACTTCCGGTTCTCGACGGCCAGCACCGCGGAGGGGTTGAAAACCCGGGTGAACGAGATCCTCACGCGCCATGGCCTCGACTACGCGATCGAATGGACGCTCGGCGGCGAGCCGTTCCTCACGCCGCGCGGTGAGCTCGTTTCGGCGACGCTCGCCGCCATCAAGGAAGTCACCGGTGTCGCGGCCGAGGCGTCGACGACCGGGGGGACCTCCGACGGCCGGTTCATCAGACGAATCTGCCCGCAGGTCGTCGAGTTCGGCCCGGTGAACCAGTCCATCCACAGGCTGAACGAGCACATCGAGCTCGCCGCGATCGAGCCGCTGCGACGGATCTACGAACGGGTGCTCGAGAAGCTGCTGGCTTGAAGCGGGCGACGCGGCGCCGCGAGGCCGGACCGCGCACCGTCGGCGGGTGGTGGGGGGAGATCGCGAGCCGGTTCGCGTGGGGCCGGCTCTTTTTCGGCCATGGCACGCACGACGCGCCCGAAGAGGCCGCTTGGCTCCTGTGCCAGGTCTTGCGAATCCCGTTTGATGCGCTTCCCGGGTCTCTCGATCGCCCTGTCGGCGCCGCCGCCGCGCATCGGCTCGAGCACCTGGCGACCCAACGGGTCAAGACCCGGGAACCGCTCGCATACATCCTGCGCGAGGCGTGGCTTGCCGATCACCGGTTCTACGTCGACCGGCGGGTCATCGTGCCCCGGTCCCACATCGCGGAGCTGTTGCCGGACCGGCTCGCGCCGTGGCTGCCGTGGGGCGAGGCGAAGCGAGTGCTCGATCTCTGCACCGGCTCGGGTTGCCTCGCGATCCTCGCCGCCCTCGCCTTTCCCACGGCCCGTGTCGACGCATCGGACGTGTCCGCCGCTGCGCTCGCCGTCGCCCGACGCAATGTGAAGTCGTATCGGCTCGGAAGACGCATCCGGCTCGTGAGATCGGACCTGTTCGCGGCCCTGCCCGGGCGGTACGAGCTCATCCTCTGCAACCCGCCTTATGTTCCGGCAGCCGAGATGCGCAGGCTGCCGGCGGAATACCGCGCCGAGCCGCGCCTGGCGCTCGACGGCGGACGCGACGGACTGGGCTTCGTGCGACGGCTGCTCGCCGAGGCCGCCGATCATCTCGCGCCGGACGGCGTGCTCGTGGTGGAGATTGGCGCAGGTCGCAAGACGGTGGAACGGGCTTTCCCTCGCCTGCCCTTCACTTGGCTCGCGACGCACGCCGGCGAAGGCCTGGTGTTCCTGCTGCGACGCACCGAGCTCGCTGCGCGACGCTAGTGCAACCGGCCGTGCGATTCGCTGCCACCGTGCACAGGGTTAGCGCGTCTGGTTGAAGCGACCGCTCCGACGCGTTTGGCGAGCAGGATCGATTTTCTTATCTTTCTATCGCTAGCCGCTCCACGCGGTCCGGTGCCGACAGCCGGTAGCGGATCCCCCGCCAGCGCACGACGCGCGTAAAAAGGGGCTGGAGCATAAGCACGCCGTGCAGCGCCATCCACGCCGTCGTCGCCCAACGATCCAGCAAGAGAGCCCGGCGGAGCTGTTTGACCGCCTCGTGCCCGAACGCGAGCCGCGCGCATTTCGCCCGCAGGATGGCGCGCACCTGGTTGGTCACAGCTACCGTCAGGAGGGCCGAGGCCGGCAAGATCCACTGCCACACAGACCCGGTCCCGGCCACCCCGCCCAGCAACTGGATCCAGGCCGTCACCGCGGCGAGCACGTATCCCCACGTGAACAACAACGCCAGCGCGTAGATCCGGGGCGCGTAGACCCGCGTGATGAGATATTGGCGATGCGCGAATCGGAACAGCTCCCCGGCCCGGAAGGACACCTCCGACCGCACCAGACATTGCGGCTGGTAGCGCACTTGCTTTCCCAGGTCGCGCGCGAGCTGGGTGACCGGATAGTCGTCCGTGAGCGCCTTTTCCCAGCGCGCGTACAGCCGCCCCGCCCTGGCCGTCTCGACGGTCAGCGCCATGGATCCGCCCCAAGCCTGCGTCGTGCGGCGGTAGGGATCCAGGCACGCGACCGAAGAATTCATCACGCTCGCGAGGTCGGCCCAGAGGCTCACCCGACCCTCGCCTTCGCGCGGCTCCGGAAAGAACCAGCGGTAGCCGGTGCTCACGGCGCGATCGCGGCGACGCAGCGGCTCGACCAGCCGCGCCAGCCAATCGGTACCGGGAACGACGTCGGAATCGACGAACGCGTAGACGTCCGGATCGTCACAGCGCGTCTCGATCGTCTCGAGCCCGGCCAGTTGATTGTGGACCTTCTGGCCTCGGTACGGAGGGGCGGGTCCGGCGACCACCAGGGTCCACTGCGCCGGCGGGTGTGCGGCGAGCGATCGCTGGATCAGGGGGTAAGCGCGATCGTTTCGATCTTCGACGACACAGACCAGATGAAACCGCGGGTAATTCTGGGCAAGCAACGCTTCGAGAACCGCGTGGACGTCGTCATCGTCGCCCTTGAACGGTACGATGACCCAAGCCTTCGGGCGATAGGCGAGATCCGCTTCGTGGGGAGGCCGCCTGAGCCGGCTGTGCACGTACCCGACCAGTACGGCACAGAGCAAGGCCTGCCCCACCCACAGGGACCACAGGATCAGGAGGGGCAGTGCAGGCCAACCTTCTAGCATCGGCGAATTCTACGGGGTCTCCTCCTTTGCCAGCCGGTAACTCGCTCGCCCGGGCGTTACCTCTTGGCTGCCTTGGCTAGTGGGATTTGAATCCACGACAACCGGAATCACAATCCGAATCACCGTCCATGATTCGAAAGGGAGAATCGCGATTTCTTCCAAAGAGGGCGCCTCCGCAAAGGATTGATTCCATTAAGGGCCAAAGTGCCATCTTTGGAAACTTTCGGTCGCGGATCGCCTGTTAGACACCGCCGTCCGCGTGCGCGGGAGCCTTGGGCCACGGCTTGATCTTCGCCAGAGTCTTGGCGAGAGCATCCTTCGCTCTCTCGCGGTCGTAGTCGGCCTGCAGGCCGATCCAGAAGCCTTCCGTCATCCCGAAGAAGCGCGACAGGCGCAGCCCCGTGTCGGCGGTGATCGCGCGCTTGCCGGCGACGATCTCGCCGATGCGCCGCTGCGGCACACCAATCTCCTTCGCCAGCCGGTACTGCGTGATCCCCATCGGCTTGAGAAACTCCTCCAGGAGGATCTCGCCCGGGGTGGGCCGCTACGCGTTCCTGCCGATCTCCCTGGTGATCCCGGCATTCGATATCGCCAAATGACACTGGACCGGTTGTCGCTTATGTGCGGCCGCTAGGTCCTCGTTACCTCGCTCCAGCCCTCATCGAGGCGATCGACGAATCCTTGTAGCCGCATCCGGCGACGAGTTCAGGATTCCCTCCTCCCGCGGAACTCGTGGATCGGGATGCATCGCGCCCCAGAGCCGTGCGCCATGCGCGTCCGAACCCCCGCTCGCCCGATCCTTCGCGAGCGGCGGAGAGGGTGACCGGGTTGATGCGTCCCCCACGCAAGCGGCACCGACACTCGATCACTGCGCCGACGCTCCTCCGGCGGGCTCACTTGTCGCGCTCGCGGCAGGGATCTCGGGTCCGGCTGCCGTTTGCGGCGGCTCGTCGACGAGCGTCACGAGACCCCAGCCAGTCGCAGCGAACACGGCGAAGAGCGCGAGTCCCAACCCGACCTCAAAGAAGCCGCGCTGATCCGTCTTTCCGTGCACAAAGGCCATCTTCATCATCTCCTTTACCTCGAAAGTGTCCATAGTCAGCGCGATGGGCGCCGCCCGAACCACATGCGCGCGAGTAGCCCTGGTCTGAGACAACTCACGCTTAGCTTCCTGTTACTACTTTTCTGACAACTGAACTACGCGCATTCGTAAATCCTGATCTCCGGATCAGCCAAGAGGCAAGGCTTTAACGCGGTAACTACATCTCTTTGGAACAGCTCACTTCCAAGGTAACTCTCGGCATTCGCTTTTGAGTCGAAGCCGTGGAGTACTTGCACATCTTCAGCCCTTAAGAGCAGATCCTTTGATTTGGCACCCGGAATGCTCGAGAGAAAGGGTTGCCGATATTTTGTGTATACGCCTCCTGCTTGCGGCCGCTTCTCAGGGGAAATCTTCATCGTTATCTCAAGAAATGCTTTCGTCATTGTTTGCTCCTAAATTCTCAAAGCGGCGAAACGCGCCGCACGCCGAGCAGCCATGGGGGCGACTCGGGGAACATGGTGGCATCGCAGGAGGAGTAAATCTGTTCTCTAGATAACAGCTATGGGTTCACTCACCGATCAGCTGTTCGATGGTTTGGATCGAGCGGACGCACAGATATTCACGGGAGTACCCCGAAACGCCCTGTTTTCGAAGACGGTTGAGGATGGTGCCCACTACCGGGCGGGTGGCGCCTGATCGTTTCCTTTGCTGTCTGCGCCGCTGACGATCCGACGCAAGTCGAGAGCCTGACGCTTCTTTGTAGTGACAATCTGCTCACACCGCAATTACTTCACGATGCCTTAAGCGTAGGTCCAACGACCGCGTTGAGCGGCCGCACACGCCGCCACTTCGTGCCTGGGAGGCGCGCCACAACGTTTCCTGATCGCTTCTTGAAAAAGCTGCGGCACTGTTATCTGGAGAACAGCGCAGTTCTGGTCGACCTGTCAGATTGCTGTCGCGCTCCCATTGCGGGAGCTTCGGCGCGGCGATTCCGCGCGAACTGACAGGAGACCAAGATGAACAAGGCATATCTCGAGATCACGATGAAGGTGCCCGCGAAGGATCGCGTGAAGGCCGGTGCGGTGTACTCGAAGTACAAACACCCGTTTCTCGCGACGATTCCCGGCGCGGAATCCAAGGAGCTCCTCCTACGTGAAGAGGATGTACAGGTGCTTCACGGATTCGATTCACGAGCCTCAGCAGAAAGCTACCTGAAGAGCGCGCTGTTCGGCAACGATGTCGTGAGAGAGTTGAAGCCCTACCTCTCGGCGGATCCAGAGGTCCGGGTTTACGAACGCCAATAGAACGCTATCCGCCTAACAACCGCGGAAGGAGAAGAATATGAGACAGACGTTGACGCCACGGACGAGCCGTCTCCTGGACATTCAGGGGTTCGACACCGTCGACGCGCAGGAGCTCGCGCGTGTAGCCCCTTGGTTGCGCCTGGCGTTCGGGCTGTGCACTGTGCTTGGCGGCCTGGGGACCGTCCTGGCGTCGCCCGCCATCCTCCTCGTGCTCGCGGCGCTCGCGACGCTTGCGGCGGCATCACCCGTGCACCCATTCGACCTCATCTACAACTACGGTATCCGCCACCTGACCGGGACCGGTCCGCTGCCCAGGCGTGGCGTGCCGTCCCGTGTCGGTTGTGGTATGGGCGCCGTATTCCTGCTGGTCACAGCTTGGGCGTTCTCGGCTGGATACGTAGTCGCCGGCTACGCGCTCGGCGGCATGCTCACGTTCGTAGTGCTTCTCGTGAGCACGACGGATATCTGCATTCCGTCGATGATCTACCGGTCGATCTTCGGCTGGCCGCCTGCCCGCGATGCGCAACAGGAAGGATGATCGCCATGGCGAGAAGCCTGTTCATCTTGGACGACGCGCCCTACGGCACCGAGCGTAGCTACAACGGCGTCCGGCTCGCGGGCGCCCTCTCCAAACGCGAGGGTTTCGAGGGCCACTCGCGACCTGTCGCGGCGATGTTCCGACAAAAGTGAGCGCATCGTGACCAGGGATGTTGCCCCGGAGCTTCGAACAGACTTCGCCCGCCGCGAGGTGGTGCTTCCGGGTGGCGAGGCGTGGCGGCCGTCGCCGATGGCCGGGGCCGAGCGCTACATGCTGGATCGCATCGGCGAGGAGGTCGCGCGCGAGACGTCGATCGTCCGCCATGCGGCTGGGGCGCGGTTCAGCGCGCATACCCACGGCGGCGGCGAGGAGTTCCTCGTGCTCGCCGGCAGCTTTCACGACGACGGCGGCGACTATCCGGAGGGCACCTACGTGCGCAACCCGATCGGAACGGCGCACGCGTCGTGGGCCGGTCCCGACGGTGCGGTGCTGTTCGTCAAGCTGCACCAGTTCACCGCGGCCGATACCCGGCGCGTGGTGATCGACACCCGCGCGGCGCGCTGGCGCGAGGGCCTGGTGCCCGGCCTGACCGTCCTACCGCTCCACGAGCACGGCCCCGAGCGGGTCGCGCTGGTCCGGTGGGCGCCGTCTACCAGGTTCGCGCCGCATCGCCACTGGGGCGGCGAGGAAATCCTCGTGCTCGATGGAGTGTTCGAGGACGAGTACGGCGCGTACCCCAAGGGCAGCTGGCTGCGCAGCCCGCACCTGTCCGCGCACGACCCGTTCGCCGGGCCCGACGGCGCGCTGATCTACGTGAAGACCGGCCACCTCGGCGCCGCGTGACGCCTCCGTGTCGTCTCCTAGTTCCTGGAGCGCGGGGAACAAGCCCGAACACCTCTTCTGTCCCAGTCTGACAGGTCGCCCAGAACTGCGCTGTTCTCTAGATAACAGTGCCGCAGCACATTCAAGAATCGATCAGCTTCGCGATCTCCTCGATCCCGCGAACGCACACGTATTCACGGTTGTATCCGAGCACTCCCTTGTCACGGAGCTTGTTGAGGATCGTACTCACAACCGGTCTGCTCGCTCCCACGAGGTCGGCCAACTCCTGTTGTGTGAGGCGGAGGTGTCGTCCGAAGCCATGGTCGCAGCGAGTGGCGAACCCTCCTGACAACTCGCGGAAGGTCTCGGCTAGCCGTGCCTCGGTTCGTTTGAACGCGAAGCTTTCGAGCCTGCGTTCCATCTGGCGCTGGCGCAGCGCGAGAAGCGAGACAAGTTCCCAGGCGACTGCGGGGTAGTGCAGCAACAGGCGCCGCAACTCGTCGATCGGCGCTCGCCATATGGAAACAGCTCCCTTCGCCCTCGCCGTGTCTTCGGCTGCAGCGGCGCCACTCAGAGCGGGGCCGAAGAAGTCCCCCGCCCCCAACGCCGCCGTGGTGAGAGTCGCGCCGTCATAGCTGACCCTCGCGATGGTCACCTGACCATCGAGCACGCAAAAAACCGTTCGCCCGGGCTCGCCTTGCCGGTAGATCGTGCCGCGGTGCCGAATCGCCACAATCCGAGCCGTCGGACAGTCGCGACGGAGGTCTTCTGGTGGAATTCCTGCCAGAAGCGGGCACCCCTTCAGCTCATTCGGCTTGTTCATTTAGGAAACAGCTCGTTTGGCCGCTTCCAAGTCATTGAATCTGGGGTGGCTAGTGGGATTCGAACCCACGACAACCGGAATCACAATCCGGGACTCTACCCCTGAGCTATAGCCACCATCGTTCGCAAACCTCGGGCCCGCGCGACTGGCGTGCCCGACAGGAATCGAACCTGTAACCCCCAGCTTAGAAGGCTGGTGCTCTATCCGCTTGAGCTACGGGCACTTCCGCCCGGCAGGCCCGGAACTGGTCGGGGTGGAGAGATTCGAACTCCCGACATCTTGCTCCCAAAGCAAGCGCGCTACCAGGCTGCGCCACACCCCGCCGCGAGGAGGGGCGTAGTTTACGCGCGCCGACGAAGGCCGGTCAACGCGGTGCACAAGCGGGCACTTTTGCGCTTGCCGCCGCCCCCCTCTTTCTGGCATAACAGCGCGTTCGTTTTCTTGGCCGGAGGGCGTTCGAGATGTCGATCGATACCCTGCACAAGCAGTTCCCGCCCTACGTGCGGACGAAGGGCGAGGAGTACATGAGCGCCCAGCAGCGCGCGCACTTCAAGCAGGTGCTCGCCGCGCTGCGCGACGATCTATCCGCCGACATCGAGCGCACCGTCCACGCGATGCAGGACGAGGCGACCGTGTTTGCCGACCCGAACGACCGCGCGAGCCAGGAATCGGACATCGCGCTCGAGCTCCGCAACCGCGACCGCGAGCGCAAGCTGATCAAGAAGATCAACCAGACGATCGCGCGGATCGACGCCGAGGACTACGGCTACTGCGACAGCTGCGGGGCCGAGATCGGGCTCCAGCGCCTGGAGGCGCGGCCAACTGCGACGCTCTGCATCGACTGCAAGACGCTCGAGGAGCTGCGGGAGCGTCAGGTCGGGAAGTAGCCGTCCCGACGCCGCAAACGAAAGGGGCCCCGCGAGGCCCCTTTTCCTTTGGGCGGCGCCCGGCCCGACGCGCTACATCGCGTCGGGCGTTCGCCGGCTCGGACGTGCGCAGGCACGTCCTTCGAAACCCCGGCTCACCCCGACGACTCCGCTGCCGCGGGCTGCTGCTCGGTGATCGCTTTCATCGACAGCCGCACACGCCCCTTCTCGTCCGACTCCAGCACCTTCACCTTCACCTGCTGCCCTTCCTTGAGGTGGTCGGAGACGTTGTTGACCCGCTGGTGGCTGATCTGCGAGATGTGCAGCAGCCCGTCCTTGCCGGGCAGGAGACTCACGATCGCGCCGAAATCGAGCAGCCGCAGCACCGTTCCGTTGTAGATCTTGCCGACTTCGACCTCGGCGACGATCTCCTGGATCCTGCGCCTGGCGGCCTCGCCACCCTCGCTGCTCACGCTGGCGATGCTGATCGTCCCGTCGTCGGCGATCTCGATCGTGGTGCCGGTCTCCTCCTGGATGCCGCGCACCACCACGCCGCCCTTGCCGATGACGTCGCGGATCTTCTCGGGGTTGATCTTGATCTTGATGATCCGCGGCGCGAAGGTCGAGACCTCGGCGCGCGAGCCTTCGAGCGCCTGCTTCATGTGGGCGAGGATGTGCAGCCGGCCTTCATGGGCCTGGGCGAGCGCGATCTGCATGATCTCCTTGGTGATCCCCTCGATCTTGATGTCCATCTGCAGCGCGGTGATGCCCCGCTCGGTCCCCGCGACCTTGAAATCCATGTCGCCGAGGTGGTCCTCGTCGCCGAGAATGTCGCTGAGCACCGCGAACCGCTTGCCTTCCTTGATGAGTCCCATCGCGATGCCCGCAACGTGCGCCTTCATCGGCACGCCGGCATCCATCAGCGCGAGGCTCCCGCCGCACACCGAAGCCATCGATGACGACCCGTTGGACTCGGTGATCTCGGACACGACGCGGATCGAGTAGGCGAACTCCTCCTGGCTCGGCAGCATCGCCACGAGCGCCCGCTTGGCGAGCCGGCCGTGGCCGATCTCGCGGCGCTTCGGCGGTCCCATGCGGCCGGTCTCGCCGGTCGCGTACGGCGGCATGTTGTAGTGGAGCATGAAGCGCTCCTTGTATTCGCCCTGGACCGCGTCGACGATCTGCTCGTCGCGGCCGGTCCCGAGCGTCGCGATGACGAGCGCCTGGGTCTCGCCGCGCGTGAAGAGCGCCGAGCCGTGCGTGCGCGGCAGCACGCCCGCGCGGGCCGAGATCGGGCGCACGGTGCGCGTGTCGCGGCCGTCGATGCGCGGCTCCCCGTCGAGGATCTGGCTGCGGACGATCTTCGCTTCGAGGTTGAACAGGAGGTCCTTGACCTGGCCCGGGTCGGGCGGAGCCTCGGCGCCCGCGAGCGTCTCCAGCGTGCGCTTGCGGATCGCCTCCAGCCGCGCGTTGCGGGCCTGCTTCTCCTTGATGCGGAACGCCTCCCGGAGATCGTTCTCCGCGAGCTCCGTCACCTTGGCGATCAGCGTCGCCTCCTTCGTCGGGGTCTGCCAATCCCAGCCCGGCCGGCCGGCCTCGTCGGCGAGCTCGTTGATCGCGCTGATCGCGGTCTGCATCTCGCGGTGGCCGAAGACCACCGCGCCCAGCATCACCTCCTCGGACAGCTCCTGGGCCTCGGACTCGACCATCAGCACCGCGTGCTCCGTTCCCGCCACGACCAGGTTCAGCTTCGACTCCTTGAGCTGCGTCGCCGTGGGGTTGAGCACGTACTGTCCGTCGAGGTAGCCCACGCGCGCCGCGCCGATCGGACCGTTGAACGGAATGCCGGAGAGCGCGAACGCGGCAGAGCACCCGATCATCGCCGGGATGTCGGGATCGACCTCCGGGTTCACCGACATCACCGTCGCGACGACCTGCAGCTCGTGGTAGAAGCCGTCCGGGAAGAGCGGCCGGATCGGCCGATCGATGAGCCGCGAGGTCAGGGTGTCCTTCTCGGAGGGCTTGCCCTCGCGCTTGAAGAAGCCGCCCGGGATCTTGCCCGCGGCGTAGTATTTCTCGACGTAGTCGACCGTGAGCGGGAGGAAGTCCACGTTGAGACGGGGCGTCTTGGACGCGACCACGCTGCAGAGCACGACCGAGTCGTCCATGCTGACGAGGACCGAGCCGGACGCCTGGCGCGCGATCTCGCCGGTCTCGAGCGTTACCTGGTGGGCGCCGTACGTGAATGTCTTCTTGACGGGGTTCAATGCCATCTCCTTCCGAGTCGGAGCGCCGGCAGCACACCTTCCGGTGCGACGGGACGTGGCAGGCGGGGGGAAACGGGTTGCGGGAGCCGACGCCTCCGGAGGGGGTCCAGCGGACGCGGGCGATCGTTACTTGCGCAGGCCAAGTTGCTCGATCAGTGCGCGGTAGTTGTCGGCGTCGGTGCGCTTGAGGTAGTCGAGCATCTTGCGCCGCTCGCTCACCATCCTGAGAAGCCCGCGCCGGGAGTGGTGGTCCTTCACGTGGGTCTTGAAGTGATCGGTCAAGCCGTTGATGCGCGCCGTGAGGAGCGCGATCTGCACCTCCGGCGAGCCGGTGTCGCCGGCCTGTCGTCGGTGGGTCTCGATGATCTTCGCCTTGTCGGCGGTCGTGACGGCCATCCATGCCTCCTGGGAAACGGCGGATTTTAGCCCGAGATCAATGCCTTTCACAAGGTTTACGCAGCGGTGCGAACGGCCTCGGGCGAAGCCGCGTCCTGCCGCACCAGCCGGTGCGGCCGTAGCGCGCCGCTGTCGATCTCGCCGATCCCGATGAACGCGCCGTCGGCGTGGTACACGCGAAACCGGCCACCGGCGGTCAGCGCTGGCGCTGCCACGGTCTGTCCGCAGCGAAATCTCGCTGCCTCGGGCTCCGCAACGGCCACCGCTGGGAGGTGTCCCACCAAGGCGTCGAGGGGCTGCAGGCGCGCATCGCGCGCATCGGAACCGAGCGCCTCGAGCGCGCGCAACCCCACCGCGTCGGCGATCGAGAACCGGCCGACGGCCGTGCGCCTCAGACCGGCGACGTGCGCGCCGCAACCCAGCTCGCGCCCCACGTCTTCGGCCAGGGTGCGCACGTAAGTGCCCTTGCTGCATCGGACCGTCACGTCGAGACTGTCGCCGCCGAATCGGCGCAGCGCGAGCTCGTGGATCGTGACCGATCGCGGCGGCCGCTCGACCGGTTCGCCGGCCCGCGCGTACTTGTACAAGGGACGACCCTCGTGCTTCAGCGCGGAGTACGCCGGCGGCACCTGGGAGATACGCCCGCGAAATCGCGCCAGGACCCGTTCGACTTCAGCCGTTCCGACCGCGACCGGGCGCCGCTCGACGATCTCGCCTTCGGCGTCGCCGGTCGTCGTGGTCACGCCGAGCGCGATCTGGGCCGCGTAGGTCTTGTCGGCATCCAGCAGCTCGGCGCCGAATTTCGTCGCTTCGCCGAACAGGCACGGCAGGAGGCCGGTCGCGAGCGGATCGAGCGTCCCGCTGTGCCCACCCTTCTCCGCCCGGAAGAGACGCCGCGCCGCCTGCAGGGCGGCATTCGAGCTCATCCCCGGCGACTTGTCGAGGAGGAGGCACCCGTCGACCCGGCGCCACGGGATGCGCGGGCGACCCGCCCTCACCTGGACCGCCGCTTGCGACGCGGAGCCTGGCGCGCGACGTCGCTCGCCACGGCTTCCTCGATCAGGTGCGTGAGCCGGATGCCCGACTCCACCGACGCGTCATAGAAAAAATGGAGCTCCGGCACGTTGTGGGTCTTGAGCCGCGCACCGAGCATCGTGCGCAGGAAACCGGCGGCGCGCGCGAGCCCCTGCAGCGTCTCCTCGCGACGCTCCGCCTCCGCGAGCGAGGTGAAGAACACTTTCGCGTGCGCCAGGTCCGACGAGACCTCCACGCCGGTCAGCGTGATCATGCCGACGCGCGGATCCTTGAGCTCGATCCGCAGGATCTCCGACAGCTCGCGCTGGATCTGGTCGGCGACGCGGCGGCGTCGCTGGGGGTTGGCCACGGTCGCTTGTGGCTCGGACTCGCTAGAGCGTCCGCGCGACTTCCTGGACCTCGTAGGCCTCGAGCTGGTCGCCGACCTTGATGTCGCTGTAGCTCCTGATCGAGAGGCCGCACTCGAAGCCCGACTTGACCTCCCGCACGTCGTCCTTGAACCGCTTGAGCGACTCGAGCTCGCCGTCATGGATGACGACGTTGTCGCGCAGCACCCGCACGCGCGCATTGCGGCGGATGAGCCCCTCGGTGACGTAGCACCCGGCGACCGTCCCGATCTTCGAGATCCGGAACACCTGCCGCACCTCCACCAGGCCGAGCACCGCTTCCTTCTTCTCCGGCGTGAGCATCCCGGACAGCGCGGCCTTCACCTCGTCCACCGCCTCGTAGATGATGTCGTAGTAGCGGATGTCCACGCCCGAGGTTTCAGCGAGCTTGCGGGCGGTCGCGTCGGCGCGGGTGTTGAAGCCGATGATGACCGCTTTCGACGCCAGCGCGAGGTTCACGTCGGACTCGGTGATCGCGCCCACGCCGGCATGCACGATGTTGATCCGCACCTCGTCGGTCGACAGGCGCGACAGCGCGTGCGCGAGCGCCTCCTGCGAGCCCTGGACGTCGGCCTTGATGACCAGTGCGAGAACCTTGACCTCGGCGTCCTTGAGGCTCTCGAACATGTCCTCGAGCTTCGCCGCCTGCCGCTTCGCGAGCTTCACGTCCCGGAACTTGCCCTGGCGGAACAGCGCGATCTCGCGCGCCTTGCGCTCGTCGCCGAGCGCCATCATCTCGTCGCCCGCGTTCGGCACCTCCGACAGCCCCTGGATCTCGACCGGGATCGATGGCCCCGCTTCCTGGACCGGCCGGCCGGCCTCGTCGAGCATTGCGCGCACGCGCCCGAACACTGCGCCGGCGAGGATGACGTCGCCGCGCTTGAGCGTGCCGGCCTGAACGAGCACCGTGGCGACCGGGCCGCGACCTCTGTCCAGACGCGCCTCGATCACGGTGCCTTTGGCGAGCGCGTTCACCGGCGCCTTGAGCTCGAGGACCTCGGCCTGCAACAGGACCTGCTCGAGGAGGTCGTCGATGCCCTGGCCGGTCTTCGCGGACACCGGAACGAACGGCGAGTCGCCGCCGTATTCCTCGGGCACGACGCTCTGTGCGACGAGCTCCTGCTTGACCCGCTCGGGGTTGGCGTCGTTCTTGTCGATCTTGTTCAGCGCCACCACCAGCGGCACATTCGCCGCCTTCGCATGCGAGATCGCCTCGATCGTCTGCGGCATCACGCCGTCGTCCGCCGCCACCACCAGGACCACCAGATCGGTGACCTTGGCGCCGCGCGCCCGCATCGACGTGAACGCCTCGTGGCCCGGGGTATCGAGGAACGTGACCACCCCGCGCGGCGTCGTCACGTGATACGCGCCGATGTGTTGGGTGATGCCGCCCGCCTCGCCCGCGGCGACCTTCGTCCGGCGGATGTAGTCGAGCAGCGACGTCTTGCCGTGATCGACGTGGCCCATGACCGTCACGACCGGTGGCCGGGGCTCGAGCTCGCCCTCGGCCTCGGTCTGCTGCACCTCCGCGTCGAGATACGCTTCGGGGTCGGAGAGCTTCGCGGCGATCGCGGTGTGGCCGATCTCCTGGACCACGATCATCGCCGTCTCCTGGTCGAGCACCTGATTGATCGTCACCATCTGGCCGAGCTTCATCAGCACCTTGATGACCTCGGCCGCCTTCACCGACATCTTGTGGGCGAGGTCGGCGACGGTGATCGTCTCGGGGACGTGCACCTCGCGGACCAGCGGCTCGGCCGGGGCAGTGAAGGTCTTGGCAGTCGCGTCCTCCGCGTGCCGGTGGCGCCCGCTCTTCGGGTGATGCCAGCCGGCGCCGCCCGTCGCGTCGCCGCGGGTCTTGATCGTGCGCTTCTTGGCGCCGTCGTCCTTCCAGACGGTGACCTGCTTTTCGGGCTTCTTGGCCTTCTTCTGGACCGCTTCGGCGGTCTTGGGTTTGTG
>Ga0209342_10002247_pt1 | contig 20984 bp, 19 predicted proteins | sample RifCSP16_2_FD_184023 | JGI IMG/M metagenome (GOLD analysis project Ga0209342, IMG submission 184023) | Soil microbial communities from Rifle, Colorado - Rifle CSP2_sed 16_2 (SPAdes) (version 2) | ecosystem: Environmental > Terrestrial > Deep subsurface > Rock core/Sediment | place: Rifle... | reverse complement strand
CAAGGGCATTGGCGGGTTCATCCTCTTTGGAGGCGAAAGGGAGGAGATCAGGGCATTCATTGAAAGGCTCCAGTCCCTGTCAGAGATCCCGCTGTTTATTGCGTCAGATATTGAAAGGGGTGTGGGGCAACAGATCAATGGCTGCGTCACATTTCCCTGCCAGATGGCCGTTCGCGCGGCAATTTGGGAAGAGAGCCCGGAAGATGTTGCGATTCTAAGAGAGAGTATCAAGGCGATTGCTAATGAGGCGATGGATGTCGGGATTAACATGCCCCTTATCCCTGTCCTGGATGTAAATCAGAATCCTGATAATCCTATCATCTGTACGAGGGCATTCTCTGATGCCCCGGAAGACGTCTCATGGTTTGGTCTTGAATACATCGGGATGTTAGAGGGTTCAGGGCTTCTGAGCTGTGCCAAACACTTCCCGGGCCATGGGGATACCGCCATAGACTCTCATATCTCCCTGCCGGGGATAGACAAGTCTCTCCAGGAATTGATGGACAGGGATATCCTCCCATTCAGGGAGGCTGTGCAGGCAGGGGTGAGCAGCATCATGGTAGGGCACCTGCACATCCAGGCCCTTGATTCAATTCCTGCAAGCCTGTCCCGCAAGGTCATTACCGGTTTGTTGAGAGAAGGACTTGGCTTTCATGGCCTGGTCCTTACAGATGCCCTGAATATGTCCGCTCTCTCCGGAATAGAGAACCTTGCGGCAAGGTGTATTCATGCAGGGGTGGATCTCCTGCTCCATCCATCAGATGCGGAGCTGACTGTGAGGGAACTGACATCGGCGATCCAATCAAAGGTATTGGATGAAGGAGAGATAGACGCGGCGATTGAGCGTATCCTCAAGGCAAAGTCAAGGATTCATCAGATCAGGGGGGCCAAGGTTGATTACAGTAAACACGATACCCTTTCGAGACAGATTACAGAGATGTCCATTACCCTGGTAAAGCACAAGGGAGGGATAGTGCCAATCACAGAGAATAGTCAGATGAGCGTGGTCGTTGCCGGAGAGGAGAAATTTTACATGCCGCACCTTTATTTCCCCATCACGCAAATCCCCCTTAATCCCCCTTTACTAAAGGGGGAAAAAGGGGGATTATCCTCGCCAGATGCAATAACCATCATTTCTATCTTTTCAGAGACCGCAGCCTGGAGAGGGAGGTCAGGGATAGATGAACAGGAAAGAGAACGGATCCGTAACCTGATCCGGAAGGCAAAAAGTTCCATCGTTATTTCTTTCGGCAGCCCCTATGTCCTGAGCCATTTCAGAGAGGCGGACATCCTGATTGCGGCCTACGATGCGAGAGAGCAGACCCAGGAGGCCGTTATCAGATGCTTAAAGGGAGAGTTGGAGTTTAAAGGTCAATTGCCGGTGAACATATTCCTGTCATGCTGAACTCGTTTCATTATCTGATTGGGCACTGGAATAATTTATTTTCCTCTCCCTCAGGGAGAAGATTAAGGTGAGGGTGGGGTCTCAACATGTCATCGAGGTCTCAGAACCACCAGCCCCTGTTTCTCAGCGATATAGCCTTTAAATTCCTCATCAATCACTTTCCGGTGAGACATTCGTGATGAGGCATGCCGCAGAAATATCCCATCTTCAGTTGTGATAACGATCCCCACATGGGAGACGTCCAGTTCGTCTACATCGGAATAGACCCCCGCATAATCCCCTGTCTTCAACCTTCCCAGGATCAGGTTATCCAATGCGTTGACAGGGATGTAGTGGATTTCTCTTTCCTTAGGGGGGATGCCAGGGATGATGGGAGTCCCGTCCCCTTTCAGATTCAGTCTTTTATGTACGCTTATTATCTTCGGCCCGCCGATGACAGCGGTTACATCTTCGATGGTCCCTGCATTATATTCCGGCCAGTCCGTAAAGAAGTGATTCCTCATCTCAAAAGAGACCTCGCCCCTGCGGTATCTCACGCCTTTGAGATTCTCTGTAAATTCAGAAAAAGAGCCGGACAGGCGCATGGCCTCGACATAGTCAATCAAGGTAAAGCAATCAACCCCTGCCAAGTTAAGCACAAGTATCTCAGGAGTATGGGCATCCCCCACAAGCGTTGATCCCTGATACGCCACACCAAGAAATTGCTCAGAGAGGAACCCGATCCTCTCACCAACATCCCTGATCAGAGAGGAGTTATGAAGGAGTCGGTCTAATTCTTCTATGGTCCATTTGCCTAAGTGGGTCTGCATTTTTTCAGTCATGTAAAGTTTGATGGAGTCGTAAAGAGTCGTCATTCCCGCGAAAGCGGGAATCCAGAGGGAAAAGTACTGGATTCCGGGTCAAGCCCGGAATGACAGCTACGCAAAGTGAAAAATTCAGATCCTTCGCTTTGCTCAGGATAAATGTAACTCAATTTAAAATTTTATTGTAGTTACATTTAGTTTATGCTAATTTCCTGTAAAAACGCAAGGAGTCTATGCATTCGTCCAGGGATTATCTGAAGGTATTCCGCAGCCGCAACATCTCGGTCTTGCTGTTCTTAGGCTTTTCTTCAGGCCTGCCATTGGTCCTGACCTCCGGGACCTTGCAGGCGTGGATGACCGTGGATGGTGTGGACCTCCGCGCCATCGGCATCTTCTCTCTGGTTGGTTTACCCTATACGCTGAAGTTCCTATGGTCTCCGATCATGGATCGTTTTGTCCCCCCTCTGCTTGGGAGGCGACGGGGGTGGATCGTCCTCACCCAGATTGCCATCATGCTGGGCATCGCGGCTATGAGTTTTAATTCCCCCAGGAACGCCTTATGGCTCATGGGGGTGATCGCCCTGATCGTTGCCTTCACCTCTGCCTCGCAGGATATTGTGGCGGATGCCTACCGCTCTGATATCCTCCATGAACAGGAGCGCGGACTGGGGGCCGCTGTATTTGTGACCGGCTACCGGATTGCGATGCTTGTGGGGGGGGCTGTGGCGCTCATCCTCTCGGACCAGATCGGCTGGCAGAGGACCTATCTCCTCATGGCCGGATTGATGACCCTGGGGATGTTGGCCGCATTCTTCGGGAACGAACCTCAGGATGATGGAACTCATCCTAAAACCTTACAGGAGGCTGTGTGGGGACCTTTGCACGATTTCTTTTCCAGACCGGCTGCTGCGATAATACTCCTTCTGATTGTCCTGTATAAACTCTGTGATGCCTATGCAGGGACGATGACTACGCCATTTCTCCTGCGGGGGGTCGGTTTCTCAGCAACAGAGGTGGGGACGATCAATAAAGGGCTGGGATTAGTCTCTGTGATTTTTGGCGCCATGGCAGGAGGGACCCTGATGGTCCGCCTCGGCCTCTTCCGCTCTCTGATGATATTTGGTATATTGCAGGCATTGTCTAACCTCTCCTTTATCTTGTTAGCATGGATCGGGAAGAGCTATGGGATGCTGATCTTTGCAGTGGCCTTCGAGAATCTGAGCAGCGGCATGGGGACCGCCTCCTTTGTCTCCCTGCTGATGGCCCTCTGCAACCAGCGCTACAGCGCTACACAGTATGCCCTGCTCTCATCCCTCTCTGCCTTAGGGCGGACCTTCATCGCCCCCACCTCCGGCTATGTGGTGGAATCCCTGGGATGGGCACTCTTCTTTTTGATAACTGCATTATCAGCGATCCCGGGCTTATGGCTGCTGTGGCACTACCGGTCAGTGATAACTGAATTGAGACATGATACAATCGAGCCTGCGATTTCAGAGAAGTAGTTGCCCGATTTATCGGGCTCAAGGGGGATTTTCGCATGGAAATTATTGACATCCATACACACGGCATAGGCGGCTATGATACCCGGAAGGCCACCGAGGAAGCGATCCTCAGGATGGCTGAGATACATGGCTCTTCCGGAGTCTCTGCGATCCTGCCCACCATCTACCCCGACACCATTCAGGTGATGCGGGAGAACATGATGGTAGTCAAACGGGCGATGGATATAAAGGGGGGTGGAGGGGATTCTCCCGCAGCCGTCCTCGGCGTCCATCTCGAAGGTCCGTTCCTGAATCCCGAAAAATGCGGCGCCCTGAATGCAGCAATATTTATCGAACCCACGGAACATCAGCTAAATGAACTCCTCGACGGCCTGGAAGATGTCGTAAAGATCATCACCATTGCCCCTGAGCTGGCTGGGGCAACAAGAGTAATCCGCAAGATCTCGGATAGGGGAATCATCGCGAGCATGGGACACTCCGACGCAACCTACAGCGAGGCCGAGACCGGCTTTCATGCAGGCGCCAGGGGGATCACCCATATCTTCAACGCCATGCGGGGCCTTCATCACAGAGAGCCTGGCATTGCTGGTTTTGGATTGCTCAATCAGGATATCTTTATTGAAGTGATCGCAGACCCCTTTCACCTCAACCCAAAGACCCTGGATCTGATCTTCAGGATAAAAAATCCTGACAGGATCATCCTCATCTCCGACTCGGTCAAAGGGACAAAAACTTCGGAGTGTGAAAAAGGGCAGGGCGTTGTGGATGACTCGGGAAGACTACAGGGCGGCGCCATGACCATTGCAGAATCCTCTCAGAGATTGATTGAACTTGGATTTGATGAAGGTACTATCAGAAAGTGCATATCGAAAAATCCTGAGATCTACCTGGTGTAGAATTCTTTACACTGTCAGGCTACTGCTTCTATAGCGTCTCCCTCATATTCTGGAAACATAATAATGGCAGGATGAACACCAAAAGCTTTTGCGATCTGTTCCGCTCGTCTTTTGCCGATTTCCACCTTTTCGTTTTCTAAAAGACTGATATTAGTCGCGCGGATGCCGCAACGTTCTGCAAGCTCAGCCTGAGTCCAGCCTTTCAACTCACGAAGCATGCGGATGACTTCCCCTGTGGTAAGCACAGCATGAGGTTTTGCCGAAACAAATTCTACCTTCCTGCGATATTGCATAAATCCTCCTAATAGTTGTGAGGCGTTATTTCTAAAACAAATACCGTAACCGTATTGCGTTCCACTGTATAGATGACCCTGTATTGCAGACTTAACCGTGATGAACGCTGTCCTGAGCGGTCTCCTTTCAGTTTTTCGTCATGGAATCCGGAAAACTCTTTTAACTTCTCAGGACCATGCCGGAATACGATGTTCTTCCAAAGCTCATATTTATTGACGATTACTCCCGGTAATTTCTGGCATGTTTTCGCAATATTACGATGCTCTCGGATACGCCACATTATTAAATATAATAATATATCAAATATTATAAGTCAAGAAATCTGTTAGATTCTCAGACGCTGGAGAGAAGATATCTTCTTCAGATATTTAGACTGCGGCATCTTAAGAGGTACATCTTAGCATGCGAGGGATCATATTTAAAATCAGGCTACCCCGGAGGCGCGGCCAGTCGGAATCCAAATTCCCTGCCAAGGTCATCCTGCGTAAATCTGTAACGGATTAAGGTGCGGACACCCCATGCTTTATTGAGCATAGAACCACCACGCGACGGACGGTATTGACTCCCTGGTGCCCCCTTTGGGTTATCTTTGGGACTGGTCCTGTAATATTCAGCTTCATAATAGTCACCAACCCACTCCTGGACATTACCGCACATGTCATAGATCCCAAGTCCATTGGCCTTCTTCTGTCCCACAGGGTGGGTCTTTCCATCCGAGTTGCCGCGACTCCAGGCATAGTCGTCTAATTCATTCTCGTTACTCATCCCTGCCCACTTCTCCTTCTTCCCTCCGCTTCTTGCGGCATACTCCCATTCTGCCTCTGTGGGAAGACGGTACTTCCCTCCACTCCTGCGGTTTAACCTCCGCATAAATTCCTGTACGGCTTTATAGCTGACATTTTCCACTGGGCAATCCTCACACTTTATATGGAACGATGGATTATCCCCCATGATCTTGCTCCACTCCCCCTGCGTTACTTCATACCTGCCCATATAGAAATCATCCACGCAGACCTGGTGCAGCGGCTTCTCATCAGGGTCGCCATCCCCAAAGATATCCCCCATGTCAAAGCATCCCCCCTTTATAAGGACCATCCCCTTCTTTATAGGAGAGTCGGGGTGAGTAGTCTCCTTCTGAGGAGATTTATTTCCCTGTTCAGGTGACTCAGCCTGTGTAACAGCCTGAGCTGTGATTAAAAAACAGGAGATGGAGAACAGCAATATGTAATCATGAAATATTCTTCTCATGCCCTTTTGTCCACCGGCATCCATATCGGCTGTCCAGAAGTCCGGGATGATGAGCGCCCTGCAGGGGCTAAGTTTGAGTTGTTAGCGTGACAAGGGGAGCGGTGGCAGGGTTATTTTCCCCAGGACTACGTTATGTTTTGCCCCTGTGACCGAGGGGATGTTTCCGGGTCCGTGGTTTAACGTTTGATAGCCCAGGATGGCGAAACTCATGGCCTCCTTGGCCTGGGGTGGGATGCCGTAAATGGATATCTCGTTTATGGCAGCACCGTCGTTCTTAAACATGCTGTGAATGAGTTCTACAAGGAATTTATTATTGATGCCGCCGCCGGTCAGGATAATCTCGTCAAGCTTAAATTTAAGGAGGACGTTATGGATTGTGATGGCTGTGAGGTGGGTAAAGGTTGCCACTATATCGCGGGCGTGGGATGGAGAGGCAGATTTTAAATCTGTCCCCTTTCTTGTCAAAATGTCCTTTACCATTTGAGTCCCGAAGGTTTCCCTTCCAGTTGATTTTGGCGGAACCTTTCTGAAATAGGGATGGGAGAGGAGTTTGTTGAGGAGCCTCATGACCGGCCTGCCTGACCTCGCAAAAGATCCATTCCTGTCGTAAGACCTTTTCCCTTTTGAATAAAGCTTCATCGCCTCGTCTATCAGGGAGTTTCCAGGCCCGATGTCAAAGGCGACTGTGTCCTCCATCTTTTCCCGGACGATGGTTACGTTGGCGATCCCCCCGATGTTTAATATGGCCCTCACCTGTCCAGGTTTTCTAAAGAGAAGATAGTCTGTCAACGGGACGAGGGGGGCCCCCTGTCCGCCTGCGGCCATATCCGCTGTCCTGAAATCTGAGACGGTCAGGATCCCTGTCCTCTCTGCAATCACTGCGGCCTCGCCGATCTGGAGGGTGGAGCCTGTTTTTGTCGGGGTTGGAGGGATATGGTAGAGGGTCTGGCCGTGGGAGGCTATGGCATCAATATCCTCAGGCCTGAATCCCGCGGCCTTGAGGAGGGACAGCACGGCCCCGGCAAAGACCTCCCCCAGTTTAAAGTTGAGCCTGCAGATCAGTTCCGTGTTGCCATTGAAGGCCCGCCTGATTTCATCCCTGAGAGGCTTGCGGTAGGGGAGGTGGAGGTGGTGGAGCAAGGAGATAGGTATACCCCCCTTTTCTAAAGGGGGGATGGGGGGATTATGGCTAATCTCCACCAGGGCCGCATCCACGCCGTCGTGGGAGGTCCCGGACATGAGTCCGATGATACGGACACTGCGGACGTTATGTTTCACCTGAAAGTCCTCTTAACGGCCCGATAAATCGGGCAGCGACATCCAGGAGCCCAATAAATTGGGCAACAACATCCATGGCTTGTAGTTGCCCAATTTATTGGGCTCCTGGCAACTAACGGGGTGGGGATTATCATTCTTCGAGGGCCTTCCGCAGGGAACCGGCGGCCCTTTCCAGCAAGCCCTTTGCCTCTTCACGGCTCAGCCCCTTCAGGTGCATCAGAATGGCGGTCTTCGCATTGCCGCCTGAGCGACCCAGCAGCGCCTCTGCCTCTTCAGTCCTGCGCCCTGTAACCTCCCGGATGATCCTTACGGCACGGGTTCTCAATTTCTTGTTCGAAGGAACCACGTCTACCATGTAGCCCTTGTAGACCTTGCCCAACTGGATCATCGCGGCGGTTGATATCATGTTTAGGACGATCTTTGTAGCGGTCCCGGCCTTCAGCCTTGTAGAACCTGCAACGATCTCCGGCCCGGCCAGGAGTTTGATGATCCCATCAAGGAAGTTATGCTCAACATCATTGCAGGTGAGAAGCCAGCATTTGGCCCCGCGTCTCTTCGCCTCTTTAAGGGCCGCGAGGGTGAAGGGGGTTGTGCCGCTTGCCGTGATGCCGATGAGCATATCCCTGTCAGAAACATCAGCGACAGCCTCAATCCCTGCCTCCTCATTATCCTCAGCTCCTTCAATTGCTTCGGTGAGCGCCCTGTTACCGCCGGCGATTATACCCCTGATCACATCCGGGGAGACACTGAAGGTAGGCGGGATCTCTGATGCGTCCAGGACTCCAAGCCTTCCGCTGGTCCCAGCGCCTATATAGATCAGCCTGCCGCCTGACCTGATGGCATTGACTGCATCCCTGACGGCCATTGAAATGGAGTCCGAGGCGGCCCTGACCGCCTCTGTCACAAGAAGGTTCTCCTCATTCATGATCCGGATGATCTCCTGGATGGAGAGGGCGTCGATCTCTTTAGAATGGGGGTTTGTCTCTTCAGTGATCATCACAATAGGATATTATCAATCAGCCTTGTCCTGCCGATTTGTGCCGCGATGGCGATGACAGTCCCTTGACCGGCTTCCCTGACCTCTTCCAGTGTCTCAGGATGGGCGATGACGGCGTACTCTAATTGCACAGAGGGTTCACGCCTGAGGACTTCGAGGATGACCTTCCGCAGGCCCTCTGCTGAGTGTTCTCCCTTGTCAAACTGTGAACGGACCTCCTGAAGAGAGCGATAGAGGACCGCGGCAGAGCGCCTCTCATCCGGGCTTAAATACTGATTCCTTGAGCTCATGGCAAGGCCGTCCGCTTCCCGCACTGTAGGGAGCACTATCACATCGACTCCTAAATGGAGGTCCTGGGTCATCCTCCTGATGATGACGGTCTGCTGATAATCTTTCTGGCCGAAAAAGGCCATATGAGGCCGCACGATATTAAAGAGCTTTAAGACGATGGTTGCGACACCGCGGAAGTGGCTGGGCCGTGTCCTTCCGCACATCACATTGGAAAGGCCTTCTACCTCGACATAGGTTCTGTACCCTTCCGGATAGATAGCAGAGGGGGAAGGGGTAAAGAGGGTGTCCACATCCGCGGTGCGTGTTATTTCCGTATCCCCCCTGGGGTCTCTCGGATATTCCTTGTAATCTTCTTTGGGGCCGAATTGTGCGGGATTCACGAATATGGAGACGACCAGATGCTCGGACGCCTCCCTGGCCTGTTGCATCAGGCTGAGATGTCCTTCGTGAAGCGCACCCATGGTGGGGACGAATCCTATGGCCCTGCCTTCATGCCGGAGCTGCATCGCATAATGATGCATTTCATCAATATCTTCTATGATTTTCATCTTTTCAACACTCCCGGTAGACATCCACTTTATGACCGTCCCTGATCTGATGGAGAAGTTCCACGGCCGTCTTATTGAATTTAGGGTGCAGCATATCCGGCGCTATTTCGGCAAGGGGCACGAGGACAAATCCCCTCGTGTGCATGTGGGGGTGAGGGATGATCAGCTCATTGTCTTCAATGATCTCCCCCCCATAGAGGAGGATATCCAGGTCTATGATCCTCGGTCCCCAGGGCATGGTCCTGACCCTCCCCATCTGCTCCTCAATGGCCTGACAGCGGTCAAGAAGCTCTTTGGGGGTGAGGCGCGTCATAATTTCTACGACGGCGTTGAGGAACCAGTCCTGGCCGACATAGCCTATCGGGTCAGTGCTGTACAGCGACGATTTCTTTTCTACGATGATATCAGGCGGGTTGTCGAGGAGACGTATGGCCTCTAAGATATTTTTCTTCCGATCTCCGATATTGGAGCCGAGGCTGATAAAAACGTCTCCCAACGTATCCCCTCTAAAAGAGATTAAAACTCAAACCCGATATCTGATAGTCTTCTCCTGACTTCATCCAGGATTCGCTTCTCATCTGAGGCATCCTTTGCCAAAAAGGTGGCCGAGAACCGGACATAGCCGCCCACATCATCCCACGGCACAGAGGAGATCAGCTTTTCCCTGATCAGGAATTCAGAGAAAGACTCTGCAGAGTCAAAGACCACCCCTGATTTTGTCCTCCGCGGGACCTTGACATAAAGATAGAAAGAGCCCTTGGGCATCCTTGCGGAAAACCCTATGGCATGGAGTGTCTCCACAAGGGCCCTCAATCTCCGCTCATATTTTTTGCCGATCTCTGCGGTGATCTCAGGATGTTCCATGGCATAGATCCCGGCCTTTTGTATTGCCTTAAACTGGCCTGAATCATAGTTGTCTTTTACAAATCCATAGGAGGCCACAGCCTTCTCATTGCCGGCGACAAAGGCCATACGCCATCCGGTCATATTGAATGCCTTGGACAGCGAATGGATCTCTATCCCGACCTCTTTGGCTCCGGGGATGGAGAGAAAACTGAGAGGCTTCCCTTCGAAGTTAAGGGCCGCGTATGCCGCATCATGGACGACAACGATCTGGTGTTCCATCGCAAAGCTGACGACCTTCTCAAAGAATTCCTTTGTAGCCGCACCGCCGGTGGGGTTGTTCGGATAATTGAGATAGAGAAGTTTTGCATGCCGGAGTATCGTCCTGTCAATGGCATCCAGGTCAGGCAGAAAGCCGTTCTCCTCCCTCAGCGGGAGATGGACGACCTCCCCCCCATACCACGTTGTATGAGTCCCCATCACCGGATAGCCGGGCACCGTCATCAGGGTGATATCCCCCGGATTGATAAATGCGGCTGGCATCATGGCGAGCGCGGGTTTGGACCCAATCGCGTGGATGATCTCCTTTTCCGGGTGAATCCCTTTGACCCCGTACACCTGTTCCAGATATTTTGCCGCGGCCTCTTTGAATTCGATGATGCCATTGTCTGCATAGCCGCGGTTCTCCCAGCGTGCGCACTCCCTCTGCATCGTCTCTACCACGCCAGGAAAGGCCATGTCATCCGGCTCTCCAACGCCGAGGTCAATCAGCTCCCCCCCTGGATTGGCCTTGAGTGCGGCTGCTTTGGCGCGTTTGATCTTCTCAAACTTGTATATCTTATCTTCAATCCCAAATCTCTTTCCCCCGATGCGTTCTGCAAATATAGATTGCAGGAAATTTTCTGACATCCGTGTACTCCTCCACAAATTTAAATTTTTAATCCTAATACATCCATCATGTCATACAGGCCCGGCTCCTGGTGGACTACCCACTGGGCCGCCCTCACTGCACCCCTGGCAAAATTGTCGCGGCTGTGTGCCCTGTGCGTGATCTCTATCCGCTCCCCTGTGCCGCAAAACATGACGGTATGATCCCCGACAATATCCCCGGCCCTTACAGACTGGATGCCGATCTCCTTCTTATCCCGTTCTCCAATCATCCCGTGCCGGCTGAACCTCCCGACGGCATCGAGGTCCCGTCCGAGGGTCTTTGCAAGGATCTGGGCCATCTTCATGGCTGTCCCGCTGGGGGCATCTTTTTTTAGTCTGTGGTGCGCCTCGACGATCTCGACATCATAATCATCTCCCAGGACCTTGGCGACATCCTGCAGTACCCTGAATATGAGATTGACGCCGACACTCATGTTGGGCGAAAAGACACAGGGGACCTTCTCTGCGAGTCTCCTGAGTTTTTCCTCCTCCTCTTTGGTAAGGCCGGTGGACCCGATTACCATGGCCTTGCCCATCTCAGCAGCCTTTTCCATGTTGGAAAGGGCGGCCTGAGGCGATGTGAAGTCTATCACGACATCACCCCTGTCTAAGATATTTTCAAGACCATAGACGATCCGTACCTTTATGGGACCACACCCTGCGGACTCTCCTGCATCCCGTCCGAAGAGGGGATGTCCTTCGCGTTCAATGGCGCCGACGACCTCGATCCCGTCAGTCTGATGGATGGTCCGTATGATGCTGGTCCCCATGCGGCCGGCTGCGCCGGTAACGATTGCCTTAATCACAATGTCTCCTTAATTCCCCGGATTATATCAATCCATAGCCCTTCAATGCCTGTCGTAGTTTCTCCCTGTTCCCTTCTGACATCGGGCACAACGGCAGTCGCATCTCTTCAGTACACCTGCCCATCATCGCAAGGGCCGTCTTAACAGGGATGGGGTTTGTCTCAATAAAAAGGATTTGATGGAGATCAAATATCTCGTAATGGATATCCCTTGCACGGGTGATCTCCCCCCGATGAAAGGCATCCCACATGTCCGCCATCTTTTTGGGGACGATGTTGGCGGTCACGGAGATCATCCCCTTTCCCCCTGCCGCCAGTATCGGGAAATTGATGGCATCTTCTCCGGAGAGTATCGCCATCCTCTCCCCGCAGAGCCGGTATATCTCACAGACCTGTGTCATGGAGCCGCTGGCCTCTTTCACAGCGACGATATTCTCTATCTCAGCGAGCCGTGCAATGGTTGACGGGAGCAGATTGACCCCTGTCCTCCCCGGCACATTATAGGGGATCAGGGGGATCTCCACCTCCCTTGCGATCTCCTTAAAATGTCTGTACAGCCCCTCCTGGGTCGGCTTGTTGTAATAGGGGGTAATCAGGAGCGCTGCGTCTGCTCCGCACTCCTTAGCGTATCTCGTAAGGTATATCGCCTCTTCAGTGCTGTTGGACCCTGTACCGGCGATCACAGGGACCCTCCCTCCTGCGGCCTCCACACTGAGTCGCACCAGCCGGTTATGCTCCTCGTGTGACAGGGTAGCCGACTCTCCGGTGGTGCCGCACGGGACAATGCCATCCGTCCCGTTAGTGATATGAAATTCGATCAGATCCCCAAAGGCCTTTTCATCAATTTTGCCGTCCTTGAATGGCGTTATGATGGCGACTATAGAACCCTGAAACATCGTATCCTCCGTCATTCTCTCCATGATGCCCGATAAATCGGGCAACTACAAAGTGACCTCTCCGGTATAGACTTCAACGGCGGGGCCCGTCATATAGACATGATTGTCTTTGTCTGACCAGTGGATCAGGAGGTCTCCGCCGGACAGATGGACAGTGACCTTTCTGTCTGCGAGACTGTTTATATGTGCAGCGACGGCAGTGGCACAGGCCCCTGTGCCGCAGGCGAGCGTCTCTCCTGCACCTCTCTCCCAGACGCGGACATAGATATTGCTCCTGTCCGTTATCCTGACAAACTCCACGTTGATGCGCTTGGGGAAGAGGGGATGATTCTCGATAACAGGGCCATATTTTTCCACAGGGAATGACTGAATATCCTCTACGAAGATTATGGCATGAGGATTTCCCATCGAGACACAGGTAATAAGAAACTCCCTGTCAAGCGCCTTCAGTGGGTATTCCCTGACCTTCCCCTCTAAATTTACCGGGATCGAAGGGGCATCGAGTATCGGTTCGCCCATATCCACCTGGATCAGGTCCCCCTCTTTTACCGGCCTGATGATCCCGGCGAGGGTCTCAATCGTCAGTTCTCTCTTGTCTGAGAGCCGTCTGTCCCAGATATATTTTGCAAGGCACCGGATCCCGTTGCCGCACATCTCGACGTTGGAACCGTCTGCATTGAATATCTCCATCTTAAAATCCGCGCTCTTTGACGGACGGAGGATCAGCGCCTGATCAAACCCTATCCCGAATCTGCGGTCAGAGTAGTTCTTGCAGAAGGGGGCCAGAGACGGCAGTGCCTCCTGATGAATGGCATTGATCAGCACAAAATCATTGCCCAGCCCGTGCATCTTTGTAAATTGAAGTTTCATCTAAGAATCCTCGATCAAATCCCCCTTGCCCCCTTTTCTAAAGGGGGCAAAAGCTAATCTCCCCCTTTTATAAAGGGGGATTAAGGGGGATTTCCCTGCCTATTCGCCCCGGATCAGGTCTTCGTAGCTCTCCCGTTTTCGGATAACCCGGTACTGATCTCCCTCCACCAGCACTTCAGCGCTCCTCGGCCTGGAGTTGTAATTAGACGACATGGTAAACCCATAGGCCCCTGCGCTCATCACGGCTAAGTATTCTCCAGGTTCAGGTCTGAGCATCTTCCTGTCCTTAGCTAAGAAATCCCCGGATTCGCAGATTGGCCCGACTATATCCGCCATGATGCCGGCGGCCTGTCTCTTTCTCACTGGGAGTATCTCATGATGGGCGTCATAGAGGCTCGGTCTGATGAGGTCATTCATCCCTGCGTCAACGATCACGAAATTCTTGACCTCGCTCGATTTGAGATACAATACCTGGGTGACAAGGATCCCGGCATTGCCTACGATCACCCTCCCGGGTTCGAATATCAATGTACAGTCAAGCCCTTTTATCATGGGGAGGAGGGCTGCGCCGAGATCCCTCGGGTGGGGAGGCTCTTCTTCGCTATACCGGATCCCGAGCCCGCCGCCCGCATCGATATATTTTATCCTGATCCCCTCTTCCTTCAATCGTGCCACCAGGTCTAAGATCTTTTCCATCGCCGCGACAAAGGGTTTTATCTCTGTGATCTGAGATCCTATATGCTTATGAATGCCCACCACCTCGATATGGGGGAGGGCAGAGGCCAACTGGTATTCCTGGAGCGCCTGTTTTATGTCTATTCCGAACTTGCTCTTCTTAAGCCCGGTCGAGATGTAGGGGTGCGTCTTTGGATCTATATCCGGATTGACCCGCAATGCAACCCTGGCCTTCAGGCCCAGTCCCCCTGCAACCTCATTGATCTTTTTCAGCTCCAGAGGGGATTCGACATTGAACATCAGGACATTCGAGCGCAGGGCATAAGCGATCTCCTCGCCGGTCTTACCGAGCCCTGCAAAGACGATCTTTTGAGGGTCAATGCCTGCCTTTAAGGCCCTGAAGAGTTCGCCGCCGGAGACGATATCCGCCCCGCTGCCTTCTTTCGCAAAGAGACCCAGTATGGAGAGATTGGAGTTGGCCTTCACGGCGAAACAGACCATGTGCGGGACCTCAGCAAAGGCCGAATCGAATGCACTGTAATGAGACCTCAGAGTGCTGGAACTGTAGATGTAGGCCGGAGTCCCCACCTCTTCGGCGATCTTCTTTACAGGGACCTGTTCACAGTAGAGCTCATTGCCTACATAATTAAACTGATGCATAAATCTTTATTCTCCCCCTCTTCTTGCTTCTTGTCTCTTGCTTCTGACTTCTGACTTCTAATACGCCTCTTCCGGAGTGATCTCAACGAACATAAGATTGTTCGGATTCAACTGCTCCAGGATATTGCTGAAGGAGGCGCTCAGATGGATGCACTTTATCTTAAAGGGATGAAGAGTGTCCCCGATGCCAAGATCAAAGAGGGCGCTGAGCGCCGCAGGTGTTGTCTCCCGGAGATTTTCAAAATTGATGACGATGTCCATCTTTGCCTTTTCTGCGGCCGCAATGATCCTGGTTTTTAACTCGAGGGCATTGATCTTGTCCATAGTCCCGTCGAGTTCGACCAGGAGGGCCTGCAATTTGGGGCTCTTCCTCACCCTGATTAACAGATTGCTTCCGGCAGTGCTCACCTGCTCGGAGACGGTTCCGATCTTTTCCCGTATCGTGTTGACGGCGTTGGGGATCAGCCCTTCTGTCTCTATGGCCGGGAGACTTCCCTGGAGCGTTCTTAATGTCCTCGCGAGCGGGGAGATGCTCCCCTCAGGCACCCGGTGCACGATCCGCCTGTAGGCCCGATTGACAAAGAGACGTTCAATCAGGAGATATTTGGAAGGGAGATACCGGAAGCTCGGCAGCACCCTCTTTAAGATAGACGGCACAGAATAGAATTTGTGATAGGCCCAGAAGAACCCTTCCTGCAAGGTCTCAGGACTTATCAGCCTGGGCTTGAATACGACATGCCTTCCATCATAGTGTGACCAGTCCCTGTCAATGATCCTCCCCTCTTCATCCATCTTCTTATACAGTCCGGTACCCGGGAGGGGCGTCAGGATGTTAAACATGGCCAGTTCGATCCTGTTTTCCTCTAAAAACTCTATGGTCCGCTCAAAGGAGGACTCATCATCATGGTCAAATCCGAATATCATCCCGGTCTGGATCATGATCCCGTAGTCATGGAATCTTTTGAACTCCTCTCTGAACTTCGCTACCTTGTTAAATCTCTTATTGGCTGAGATCAGATTTTCCTCGGAGATGCTCTCGACCCCGATGAACAGGGCGGTACAGCCGCTCTTTGCCGCAAGCTCCAGCAGTTCGGGATCCCTGGTCATGGTCAGGCTTGCCTGGCTTCCCCAGTGTATCTTCAGCGGGATCAGCGCCTTAAAGAGCTTTTTTGCGTAGGCCTTATTGCCTGCGATATTATCATCCACAAACACGACATACCCTGTGTTTAATCTCCTCACCTCTTCGACCACCTCTTCCACAGGCCTCAGACGGTACTGGTTGCCTCCGAATATGGTCACTGTGCAGAAATCGCAGTCAAAGGGGCATCCGCGGCTGGTCTGTACGCAGTTTGTTGTCCAGTAGGATTTGCGGTTTAACAATTCCCTTCTCGGTATTGGAAGGCCCACAAGTTCCGGGAGGTCTGTCTCCCTGTAGAATGGTTTTAGTTCTCCGCGCCGCAGGTCCTCGATGAGGAGGGGCCATGTCCGCTCGGCCTCTCCCACCACAACACTGTCTGCATGTTCTTTGGCCTCCTCCGGGCACATGCTCGCATGGATCCCGCCGATTACAACCTTGACGCCCCTGGCCCTGAATTTGGCCGCGATCTCATAGGCCCTCGGTGCAAGGTAGGTCATGGTAGAGATGCCGACAAGGTCTGCCTCCACGTTAAAATTGACATCCTCTACGACCTCATCCAATATCTTCACCTCGATGTCAGGCGGTGTATGGGCAGCAATCGTTGGAAGACTGAGCTTTGGGAACCAGAAAGCCCGGACGTCTTCCCTGGAGTAGGCATAGATAGATTTTTTGTTTTCAGGTGAAATTAAAAGAACTTTCATTCTCCCCCCTTGTAGTTAGTTGCTATGTTAAACTGTTTTGGCGGTATCGGGTCTCCCTTTCTGCCGCAGGACGACATCATCAAAAGGAGTAAAAGGACTGTTAGGGACAAGAGATACAAGCCCCTCATGGCTGGATCTCTTCGATCTCCCTGATCCTCTTTAAGACCGCCTCTCTGGCCGTTCCGCCAACTATATTTCGCAGATTTACCCCCCGTTGGGGTGTTAAAATCCGGTACAGATCCTTCTCAAACTTGCCGGAAAACGCCTTCAGTTCGGAAATCCTGAGTGTCTCTATCTTTTTGTTATTCTCGATGCAGTAGGCGACCATCTTTCCTGTGATCTCATGCGCCGTCCTGAAGGGGATCCCCTTTTTGACAAGATAATCTGCGACATCTGTCGCCCACATATAGCCCCTTGCAGCCGCCTCTGCGGTCACATCCTTCCTGACAACCATGCCGGATATGACCGCGGGATAGATCTCCAGGATGGAGATCAGCGTATCAATGCTGTCGAAGAGGGCCTCTTTATCCTCCTGCATATCCCTGTTATAGGTCAGGGGCAATCCCTTCATGGTGGTTAGAAGCGAGAAGAGATTTCCGTAGAGCCTGCCGCTCTTCCCCCGGATCAGCTCCGGCACATCAGGATTTTTCTTCTGCGGCATCATGCTGGAGCCGGTGCAGAACTCATCCGGGAGCTCTATAAAACCAAATTCCCGGCTTGACCAGAGGATCAGGTCTTCGCTGAGCCTGGAGAGGTGCATCCCGATGATGGCGCAATCTGCAAGGAATTCTATGACAAAATCCCTGTCACTGACCGCATCCATACTGTTCTGGGTCACACGGCTGAAGCCTAACAGTTCTGCGACGTACGCCCTGTCCACCTGGAAAGACGTCCCTGCAATAGCCCCGGATCCCAGGGGCATGGTATTGACCCGCTTGAGTGAGTCCAGGAGCCTCTCCCTGTCGCGATCGAGCATCTCCCGGTATGCCAGGAGGTAGTGGGAGAAGAGCACAGGCTGTGCCGGTTGTAAATGGGTATAGCCCGGCATGATGATATCAATATGGGCGCGGGCCTTGTCCACGATCGCCTTCTGAAACTTGAAGATACTGCCAGTCATCTCCCGGATGATGTCACGGAGATAGAGCCTGAGGTCCAGGGCGATCTGGTCATTCCGGCTCCGTGCGGTATGGAGCTTCTCGCCTACAGGGCCGATCTTCTCAATCAGCCTCTTCTCAATATTCATGTGGATATCTTCCAGTTCTACAGAAAAGAGGAACGCCTCATTTTCTATCGCCTTTCCGATATCCTCCAGCCCCCGCAGAATGGCCGCAAGCTCCCCCTTCTTGAGGACGCCTATCTTGCTGAGCATCTTTGCATGGGCGATACTCCCCTCGATGTCATATTTGTAGAGGCGCTTATCAAAGGAGATTGACTCGGTGAATTCTTCGATTCCTTTTTCTGTTGGCCTCGAAAATCTGCCGCCCCAGAGCTTTTTCTTTTCCATTTTACCTTTCAAGTAAACCTAAGCCCAATAAATTGGACAACTACGGAGCCCGATAAATCGGGCAACTACTACTGGTTTCTTCCGGCCTGCATCTTTAGCCGGAGGGCATTGATCTTTATAAAACCCTCGGCATCCTTTGGATTAAAGGCGGCCCCCTTCTCGAAGGTCACTATCTCAGGTCTGTACAATGAAACAGATGATTTTCTGCCGGCGATTGTACAGCTTCCCTTATAGAGTTTCAGCCGTGCTGTCCCGGTCACATTCTCCTGGGAGGTGTCCATGGCAGACTGCAGCATTCTCATCTCCGGGGAGAACCAGTAGCCGTAGTAGACGAGTTCTGCATACCTTGGGATCAGGGAATCCCTTAAGTGCATGACCTCACGGTCCATCGTGATCGATTCTACAGCCCGGTGTGCGATGTGGAGGATCGTCCCGCCGGGGGTTTCATAGACCCCCCTTGACTTGATGCCGATGTATCTGTTCTCCACAACATCCACCCTGCCGATCCCATGGGCCCCGCCAATCTTGTTCAACTCTGACAGGAGTGATGCAGGGGACAGCCTGCGTCCGTTGATCCCCACAGGGACCCCTTTTTCAAAATCAATCTCTAAATGAAGTGGTTCATCCGGGGCGGCCTCAGGGGAGATCGTGAGCACAAACATATCCTCCGGATAGGCAGTCCATGGGTCTTCAAGCACCCCTCCCTCATAGCTGATATGGAACAGATTGGCATCACAGCTATAGGGCTTCTCCTTAGTCACAGGGACGTCAATGCCATGCTTCTTTGCATACTCAATGAGCTCAGTCCTGGAGCTAAATTCCCACTCCCTCCAGGGGGCGATGACCCTCAGCCCGGGTTCCAGCGCCATATAGGTAAACTCAAATCTGACCTGATCGTTCCCCTTTCCGGTAGCCCCGTGGGAGACGGCATCGGCCCCTTCCCTCCTTGCCGCCTCGACCTGCTTTTTAGCGATCAGGGGCCGGGCCAGGGACGTTCCCATCAGGTACACCCCTTCGTAGACCGCATTGGCCTTTAGCGCAGGGAAAATATAGTCACGGACAAACTCCTCCCGCACATCCTCAACGATAGCCTTGCTGGCGCCTGTTTTTAACGCCTTCTCTTTGATGGCCTTGAGGTTTTCACTCTGGCCCAGATCTGCCACAAAGGCGATGACCTCACAGCCATATTTTTCAATAAGCCATTGGATAATGACTGATGTATCCAGCCCGCCGGAATAGGCGAGCACTACCTTTTTTATCTTGTTCATTCGAAAATCTCCGTTACCCGTCATTCTGAGCGTAGCGAAGAATCTGACGAACGAAGTGCATCAGACCCTTCGCCTTCGGCTCAGGGTGACATTGTCAAAGTAGTTTGTGCCCCGTCATCACCGCATCAGCATCTCTAACAGGGCCTTTTGCATGTGGAGCCTGTTCTCTGCCTGATCAAAGATGACTGACCTGGGCGATTCCATCATCTCTTCTGTGATCTCTTCCCCCCGGTGCGCCGGGAGGCAGTGCATGATGATCGCGTCTTCCTTTGCCCTGTTCATCAGCTCCCGGTTTATCTGATATTGCTGGAAGATGCCCCTTCGATCCTCCTCTTCCTTCTCCTGCCCCATACTGGTCCAGACATCGGTATAGACCACATCTGCATCCTTCACCGCCTCAAAAGGTTCGTGCAATATCTCGATACTGGCCCCGCTCTCCTTTGCCCATATCCCTGCCCTCTCCACAATGGCCTTATCTGGTTCATATCCCCCTGGAGTTGCAATCCTGATCTTCATCCCCATTGCGGCCGCCCCCTCGATCAGGGAATGGGCCACGTTGTTTCCGTCCCCGATATAGGCCATCCGGATGCCGCAGACCCTCCCTTTCTTCTCCAGGATGGTCAGCAGATCTGAGAGGATCTGACAAGGGTGGTGGAGATCCGTCAGGCCGTTGATCACAGGGATGCTTGAATATTTTGCCCACTCGACGATCATCGGATGATCATAAGTGCGGATCACGATGGCATCCAGATATCTTGCAAAGACCTGTGCCGTGTCCCGGGCTTCTTCCCCACGTCCCATCTGGATCTGATTGGGGGAGAGGTATATCGAATGTCCGCCTAATTGAGCAATCGCTACTTCAAAGGATAGCCGTGTCCGTGTAGACTGTTTTTCGAACAAAAGACCCAGGTTCTTCCCTTTGAGGGGGTGGAACTCAACCCCGCTCTTCTGCATAGACTTCAGTTCCTTAGCCCTGATGAGCAGGGACTCAATCTCCTTTGTGGTGAGGTCACCTATGGACAGAAAATCTCTTTTCATTTATTGGCCCGCAATACTCGGAAAGACTTCAGACAGGATATCTATCAAGGCGTCAATGTCTACCGGATTTATATCCAATGGCGGGAGAAACCTCAATACCCTTTCCATGGTGCAGTTTATCACCACCCCTTTTTTGATACACTCCTGGACGATGTCGTCCCCTTTTATGCTTAACTCCATCCCGATCAGGAGTCCCTTTCCCCGGACATTCCTGATGATCTGAGGGTGTTTGTCCTTTAGGCGGTTCAGCTCCTCTGTAAGATATTTCCCCATCCTCCTGCAGTTATCCAGGAGCATCTCATCTTCTGTCAGGGTCTTGATGACCTCTATAGCGGCAGAGCATACCAGCGGGGTGCCGCCGAATGTTGAGGCATGCGTCCCCGGGGTGAATGCC
>Ga0209342_10002243_pt1 | contig 21022 bp, 19 predicted proteins | sample RifCSP16_2_FD_184023 | JGI IMG/M metagenome (GOLD analysis project Ga0209342, IMG submission 184023) | Soil microbial communities from Rifle, Colorado - Rifle CSP2_sed 16_2 (SPAdes) (version 2) | ecosystem: Environmental > Terrestrial > Deep subsurface > Rock core/Sediment | place: Rifle... | reverse complement strand
CATCGCCATCGACGAGCTGGTCGAGGTGACCCCGAGCGCCATCCGCCTGCGCAAGCGCGCCCTCTCCCAGCACGACCGCCGCCGCGAGCGCGGCCGCGAGGACGAACTGCGGCGCTCAGTCGAGGCCGGCGCCTAGCCCTTCGCTCGGCGCGCCGCGAGCGGCGCTTCGGCGGACTCCTAGTCCTGGCTCGCGGGGTGGACGGCACCGAAGGCCGCCACGCGCTCAGAGATCCGGGCGAGCCGCTCGATGTTAGCATCGGGTGGAACGTTGTCCGAGACCCCGAGGATCAGTCGCTCGCCAGTGCCCAGGTCGCCAAAGACCGAGTCCAGGTACGCCGCAAACTGAGGCTCGCTCATGGAGTCGTTGAGTAGGGCCACGGACGGGATCCCACCCCATATGGTCGTCGTTCTGCCCATCCCGCGGCGCAGCTCGGCGAGGGAGTTGTGGGTCATCGGTTCCGGACACACCGACTCCGCGACATCCAGCTGACATCCGGGGAAGAAAGGCAGCAGGTGGTGGTTCTCCCCGTCGGCGTGACTCGCGAGCAGCTTGCCGTTCTCGCGCAGGCGATCGCCGGTGGTCCGGAGCCAGGGCACGATCTCGTCACGGAAGAACGTGGGCCACGTCACTTGCTGATCGTAGTTGGCCCCCCACCACACGACCTCCGCTTCGGACTGGAGAAGCGCCTCCAGGGCTGCCTCGAAGAACGGGATCAGTCGATCGGCGAACCGGTGGAGGGTCGCCGGCTCGTCCATGTAGAGGTAGATGAACGATTCCATGTCCATCAGATCGTGCAGGATCAGGTGAACGGGCGAAGCGGCGATCGGGCCGTTGGCGAGCGCCAGTCCGTGCTCGCCGATGCGGGCGCGGAATGCCGAGTAGGCCGCCGGCGTCGGTACGACCTCGAGGTGCTCGAACACCTGGACCACCGCTTCGAGGTCTGCCGGGGTTTCGACGGGCCGCTTCCTCACGAACGGAATCGACATCCCGTCGCGCTGCATGGCGGGGGTCATCTCCAGCACCGCCGTGACGTCGCCCGCCGCTGTCCGGATAGTCGTATGGAAGAACCCGCCGTCAGCCGCGAACTCGACCGGGAGGGCGGACACCTCCACCCGATACGGGAAGTCCGGGTGGTTTTCGATCCCGAAACCGCGGAGCATCCAATCATGTGGGATCCGCGGCGTGGTGAAGTCTCCGCGGACGGCGTGGCAGGCAAAGCCGAAGTGCCTCGCGAGGTCCACTGTATTCGCGTCGAGAAGCTCGGCGGGCAGCGAGCCTCGAGCTCGCTGGGCGATCAGCCAGAGATCCATCCTCGGCGCCCACGGCAGACCGTCGGTGGGCGTTCCCGCGATCGCCGCCAGCATTCGTTCGCGAACATTCATGGGGCACCTCGCGCTGCTGTACTGCCGGGACTCACTCAGCCATCGGAGACCTGACATAACCCGGTTGCGTGGCCGCCCTGCGTACGCCGGCCCAGTCGCGTTTCGCAGATACGTCCGCCGCCACCGATGCGCCATATCCAGTATCGTCCACGTGCGTCGAGCCAGCTCGAGTGAGGAGCGGGATGAGCATCACGCGTCTGCACCACGCGGGATTGACGGTCGCCAACCTGGAGCGTTCTCTCGATTTCTACGTGGGCCTTCTCGGATTCGAGGTGCTCTCGCGCCGCGTCATCGACCGGCCGTGGCTCGCGCAGCTCCTCGGTCTCGACGCGGCGGTGGTGCACGCCGTCGACTTGGCCGTCCCAGGTACGGACCAGGTGCTCCAGCTGTTCCGGTTCACGGTCCCTTCGGCCGCGCCGGTAGACCCCGGCATGACGAACCCGGGAAGCGTTCACGTCGCATTCATCGTCGAGGGCCTGCGGGCGCTGTTCGAACGGCTAGTAGCGGCTGGCGCCGCGCCGCTGGCACCGCCCGTCTCGATCACTTCCGGGGCCAACGCTGGCGGCCTGCTCGCCTGCCTCCGAGACCCCGATGGGGTGGTGGTCGAGTTCTATGAGGCACCCAGCCCGCCGACGGCGGGATCAGGCTGAGCGGAGGAGGGACGACATGGTCAAGCCGGGAACGTACGAGGAGATCATGCATCGCTCGTCGACCTTCGTTGACGAATACACCATAAGCCTGCAGTTTCCCGCCTGCGACTGGTCGGGCTACTTCCTGTTCGCGCCGCTCAAGGGCGACGGGCCGTGCCAGGCGGTGAACCTGGGGGTGTGCATCGGTCTCGCAAAGGGCGCGGAGCACAACGTCCCGCAATGGACCGGCGACCCGGACCGGCTGTTCGTGATCACGTCGGTCATCTGCGACGGGGTCAGCTACAGAATGCTCGACGACACGTCCTTTTCCCGCCGCGACCTGATCTACGCACGACAAGGGCTGGATCTGCAGGTCGCCGACGTCGTTCGCGTGCGGGGTGCCTGGCCGTATTTCGAGATGTACTTCCGCGACCGGACCCATGACATCACCTACGAACTCGAGGGTCGGGCGCGCTATGCACACTGGGTACCGGACCACGTCCAGGCGGACAACCTGTACTCCTATGTCTGCTTCCCCGACTTCGAATTCAGCGGGCTGATCACGGTCAAGGGCACGGCCCACGAGGTGAGCGGGACGGGTGGTTTCGATCACGTCGCCGCACGGAACATCGGCAGCCCGAGCAGTCCCGGGGTCGGCTTCTGGCACTACGATCCGGTGATGTGGAGCGATGGCCACGTCTCCAACGGCCTGTTCTACCTCGGACGGCAGGGAGAGCCGTACATCCGGAGCGGCGTCATGACCGTGCCCGATGGCGGATACCATCCGGCCGATCGTTTCACCATCGAGTACCTCGAGCTGGGCGAAGGCACGGCGAACGCGGGCTCCTCCGGCCCGCCCCAGGTCGTCCCGCGGCGCTGGCGGGCCACGATGGAGGCCGCGCACGGCACCCTCACGTATTCCACCACGCCCATGCTCGTGCGCGACCCAGACGGGTCGCCGCTCATCGAGCCCAACGTGGTGTTCCTCGCAGAGGGCGAGTTCCGCAGCACGACGGGAGAGGTGCTGCATCTGACCGGAAAGGGACACAACGAATACATGGGCGCCGCGTTCGATCCGTCGCGCATGGAGCGCGATCCGTCGTAGGAGACCCCTTGTCGACCGGGGTCGGGCGACCCGCTAGGTCTTCAATCGGTTGACGACGTCGACGGCGGAGGCGGCATCGGGCGCGTGCCCGTCGGCACCGATCTGGGCGGCGAACTCGGCGGTCACGGGGGCGCCGCCAACGATCACCTTGACGTCGCCGAGGCCGGCGGCTCGAACCGCGCTGACGACCTCCTTCATGCCGACCATGGTCGTGGTCAGGAGCGCGCTGATACCGACGATCCGGGCGCGATGTTCCCGCGCGGCGTCGACGAAGCGTTCGGGGGCCACGTCCGTGCCAAGATCGATGACCTCGATGTTGGCGCCCTTCCACATCATCGAGACGAGGTTCTTGCCGATGTCGTGGAGATCGCCCTTGACGGTTCCGATCACGGCGGTCGTTTCGGGTGTGATCCCGGCCCCGGCGAGGATCGGCTCGAGCAGTGCCGCCGACTCCTTCATCGCCCGCGCACTGATGAGCATCTCGGGGACATAGATCTCGTTGGCGCTGAAGCGTGCGCCCACCGCGGCCATGGCCGCGGTCATGGCGTCGAGGATCGCCTGGGGGTCCACCCCATCATCGATCGCCTCACCCGTGCTGCGAACCGCAGTAGCCCGGTCGCCCACCTCGATGGCGGCGGTGAGTGCCCGAAGGTCGGCCATGCGCTCGGTCTCCTTGGCTCGCCCAGCAAACCGCGCTCGGGGCGGTCGATGACGCCAAAGACCAGCGAATGGACAGGTGGCCAAATGGCTTGACCTTTGGCAGGACGAAGGCTATCATCCGACTCATTCAGCGTCAACCCTCCAGCGGGGCGGCCCCCCGTGGGCGATCCTGTCCACGGCGCTCGCCCCGACCACGTATCGGAACTCCGCGGGTCCACCCGGCGCGGTCGCCCGGCGGCGGATCCACGCAGTCCAGGCGTGGACCGATGGGAGGCTACGGATGGCCATGTCGACCACGTGGCGCGACTTCGATCTGACTCAACGCCTGTCGAAGATCCGTCGGACCTTCGAGATGGCCGACGTCACCTCGGTCGACGACGTCCCGATCCTGGCCAATACTCCCTGCTACTTCGCCTTCTCGACCTACGACAAGCCGGATGACTACTTTGCGGATCCCGCCAGCATGGTTCGTTACCAGGAGGAGGGCTACCAGAGGCACCTCGCTGAGATCAACGATGACGTCGTGCCCTACTTCATGCCCTGGTATGGGACGGGTGTGCTGGCCTCCGCCTTCGGGTGCCAGATAGCGATCGCCGCGGGCGCGGGGAACGACCCGAGCGTCGTCGCTCCGTGCATCACCTCCGCTGCCGATGTGACCGCGCTTCGGATGCCGGACCCGAACAGGGACGGGTGGATGCCTCGGGTCCTGGCCACGATCGACTATGCGCGCTCTCACAGCGACCTGCCCGTAGGCCTGACCGACATGCAGGGACCCCTCGACACACTGGGCCAGATGTGTGGGCAGGTCCAGCTGTTCACGTGGATGATCGACGAACCGGCGATGGTCCACGACCTGCTCGACATGGTCACGGATGCCTTCATCGGGTGGGTTCGTACCCAGAAGGACCACATCGGCGAAGCCCTGGACCAGAGCAACGGCCTGCAGGGGGTCGGCGGCTCCGCCATCGGCGTGTGGGAGTCGGACGACGACATGACCATGCTCAGCCCTCAGATGTACGGTGAGTTCGTGGCACCCCGTGTCTCGCGCATCTTCGATGCGTTCGGCGGAGGCAGCATCCACTTCTGCGGCAGGGGTTATCAGCATCTGGAGACGATCCTGAAGTCGCCCGGTGTCCGCGTGGTCAACACGTCACCCATGGGCAAGTTCAAGGAGCTCGGTGTGTTCCGGCGCAGGCTCGGTGGGAGCGTCTCCCTCCAGCTGCAGGACATCGCACCGGTCGATCCAGAGGGTTACTACCGCCGGTTGTTCGCCGAGTTGGACGACCTGCGGGGAGTGATGGTCGCGCCGTTCGTCGTGGACGGCATCGGCATGGATGCAGACGGTGGCTACGTCACGCGTCGGGACGATCCGTTCGAGACCGCGAGGCGCTTGGTCGCCGTCGTCCGAGAGTGCATCGCGATGAAGTTGGCCGGTCAGTCGCTGATCTGACCGGGTCGCGCGACGGGCGCGCCGTTGGTTCACTCCAGTCATCGTCGAGCGGAGGTCGGAAACGGTGGACGACTCCTCGGTGGGGGACGGCGTGCGGTCGATGACGCCTCGCGAACGGGTTCTCGTCGCGCTCGACCATCGTGAACCGGATCGGGTACCCATCGAGTTCGGGTCGCCGCAGGTGTCAAGCGTGCTCCTCGGCAAGCCGTACGGCTATGAGGCCCTGTGCGACTACCTGGGGGTCTCCGACTACCCCACACCGGAGATCAACGTCTACCTGAGCTCCGTCAAGAACGTCGATGCGCGGATCATGCGGCGCTTCGGGGCGGACCTGCGCTGGGTCATGGCCGGCGGGCCCGACGTCGAGCGGGCGCCGGATGGGACGTACGTCGACGCCTGGGGACTCGTCCTCACGCCCGCCGGTTCCTTCAACACGTTCGTGGATGCGAAGGCTCCTCTTCGCGGCGCCTCCACGCCAGAAGACCTTAGGAGCTACCCCCACTGGCCCGACCTGGCCGATCCTCGCATCACCGCGGGCAAGGGCCAGGACGCGCGACGACACCATGACGATGGCTTCGCCGTCGTCGCCTCGCTTGGTCCGGGCGGTCGCATCTTCCACACGTATGCCTGGTTGCGCGGATTCGACACGTGGCTGATGGACATGTACGAGAACCAGCGCCTGTACCACGCACTCGCCGAGCGCATCCTCGAGGTGAGCACCGGATATGTTGAGCGGTTCCTGCCCGCCGTCGCCGAGTTTGCCGATGTCGTGTACATGGCCGACGACCTCGGCACGCAGCGAAGCACAATCATGAGTCGGGACGCCTATGTCACGTTCTGCAAGCCATACCACAAGCGCTGGATCGAGGCAGTCCGTCGCGTGGCCCCCCACGCGAAGATCCTGATGCACTCGTGCGGCGCCGTCTCGTCCTTGATCCCGGACCTGATCGAGATCGGCGTCGACGTCCTCAATCCGGTGCAGCCCAAGGCGACCGGCATGGAGCCAGGCCGGGTGAAGCGCGAGTTCGGCGCGGACCTCTCGTTCCTGGGCGGGCTGGATATCCAGGAACTCCTGCCCTTCGGTACTCCGGACGAGATCCGCGACGGTGTGCGGCAGCTCCTCGAGGCGTATGCTCCGGGCGGTGGATACGTGTTCGCGCCGGCACACGAGATCCTCCCGGAAGTCGGACCGGCGAACATCGTGGCCATGTTCGACGCCGCCCTGGAATTCGGGCGCTACCCGGACGGCGCCTAGCACCGGCGCTGGTTCCAGGACCGGTCGGTGGCACAGGACTGGCCGGCGAAGGCGTGGCGCCGGCGGTCAGGCCATGAACGCCCCGCCGTCGATGTTGTAGGCCTGGCCCGTGACCACCGCGGCTTCGGGGCTGGCCAGGTAGACCGCCAGGGGCGCGATCTCGTGGGGCTCCAACCGCCGGCCGATGGGCGTCAGCGTCGCCTCGAACTCCGCCACGGACTTGCCGAGTCGCCGTGCGTCGTATTCGATGCGTCGGTCGTTCGTGCGCGTGTGCACCGGTCCGGGGCAGATCGCGTTCACCGTGACGCCCAGGCTGGCCGTCTCGATGGCCAGGCTGCGGGTCAGGCCCAGCAGGCCGTGCTTGCTGGCCGAGTAGGCTGCGCCATGGAACGTCCCGATCTTGCCGGCGATCGAGGCGATCTGGACGATACGCCCGTAGTGACGCTCGATCATGGACGGCAAGACGTACTTGCAGAGCAGGTAGGGCACGGTCAGGTTGACGTACAGCGTGCGTTCCCAGAAGTCATCATCGAACTCGACGACCGCTCGCGGGTCGGCGCTACTGCCGATCGCCGCGTTGTTCACCAGGATATCGACGTGCCCCAGGGTGGCGATCGCCTGATCGAAGACGCGCCGCGCTGCGCCGCGTTCCGCGAGATCGGCGGCGAAGCTGGTACAGCGCCCTCCCTCGCGGGCGATCTCGTCTTCCAGGCGTTCGAGTTCCACCACGTCCCGACCGGTGGCAGCCACCTGGGCGCCCTCGGCGACCAGTGCCAGCGCGATCGCCCGGCCCATGCCACGGCTGGCGCCGGTGACAAGGGCGGTCTGGTCCTGCAGGCGAGTCATGCTCCGTACCGACCGTGCTCCATGCCGGCGGCCGTGAAGGCGTGGATGTTCTCGTACGGTGCCGAACAGGTGAAGAAGTCGGTGGTCGACAGGATCAGGTTGCCCCGGGGCTTGGCCTTCTCGACGACTTGTCCCACGCGCTCGCTCACCTGTTCGGGCGTCGCGGTCACCATGAACTCGACCTGATCGATGTTGCCGCGCAGGGCCATGCTGGGCTTGAGCACCTGCAATGCTGCGTCGAGGTCGACGTCGCCGAACGGCGGCGGCACCAGATAGCCCAGACAGTCGATATCCATCTCGTTGTACAGATGCATGATCTTGGCCGCCGGACCGCAGTTGTGATAAATGATCGGGATGCCGACGGCGTGGAGGGCGTTGATCACGCGGTTCTCGTAGCCCATAACCTGGCTCTCGAAGAACCGGGGACCGACCGTGCTGCTGGCCAGGTTCGCGGCGACCTCGACGACGTCGGCTCCGTTCTCGATGCACTTCAGGTCCCGGCGGATGACCCACTCCACGAAGAACTCCATCATCTCGCGGTAGAAGCCCTCATCGATGGCCGGATCGGTCATCAGCTCCTCCAGGCTGCGGAACACCGCCGCCTGGTTGAAGGCGCCGTTGGTGCAGGTGGCGACGAGGCCTTTGTCACCGGTCGCCACCTTCGCCCGCCTGATCAAGCGGCAGTCCATGGCGTCGGCAGGCGGCATGTACTTCCTGAGCAGCTCGAAGTCCGCGCTCGTCTTGATCAGATACTCCTCGGGCGCGGACACGATGAGGTACTTCGAGGTTCGCTTGTACACCTCGACGAGGCGGAGTTGACCGCCGGGCGTCGTGATGGTCACCGTCCTGCGCTTGTCGTCGCCCTTGCGCTCGTCCGAGACGGTCACGTCCCAGTCGTCCCAGGCGCGCAGGATGGTCCCGTCGGCCTGCGTGGTCCGGGCGTTCCAGAAATCCCAGACGGTGCCCAGCGAATGCAGCACGTCGAAGCCGAAGTGGTCGCAGTACTCGACGAACTTCTCGATCGGATCGAAATCGGGTGGGTCGAAGAACGTGTCCATGTCGGGCACGTAGTCGAACATCTCGTAGACGGCGTTGTAGTAGAGGAACGGGGCGATCGGAACTCGGTCTGCCCGCTCACCGTGCAACGTGCGCAGGAGTCGCTCGCGGCCGTTCATCGTCTTCCTCCAGTGCGGATCCGGTGGCCCGCTCGTCAGCGACGGATGCGAGCCGAGTCGCCGTTGGCGAAGGCGCGCACCTGCGCGGCCGTCGCCATGGTCGTATCGCCGGGGTACGTCGTGAGCAGGGCGCCGTGGGCCCAACCCAGCATGAGGGCTTCCTGCGGCGACGCGCCGGTGAGGAGGCCGTAGAAGAGTCCGGCCGCGAAGCCGTCCCCCCCGCCCACGCGATCGAGCACATCCAGCTCGCACGTCGGGGCGATGTGGACCTGACCGTCGATCCAGGCCACGGCGCCCCAACCGTGTCGGTTGGCCGAATGGACCTCGCGCAACGTCGTTGCCACGACCCGGATGCGCGGGAACCGCTCCACGACCCGATCGATCATCTCGAGGTACCCGCTCGGGTCGAGCGCGGAACCCGACGCCATCTCGGGACCGCAGATGCCCAACCCCTTCTGGAGGTCCTCCTCATTGCCCACCAGGATGTCCACGTTCTCCACGATGCGCCGCAGGACCGTCTGCGCTTGATCCTCGCCACCCCGCGCAGCCCATAGCTTTTGCCGGTAGTTCACGTCGAAGGAGACGACCGCATCGGCGGACCTGGCTGCCTGCATGCCCTCCACGATCAGGTCCGCGGTGGTATCCGAGAGGGCCGCGAAGATCCCGCCACTGTGGAACCAGCGCACGCCGGCGCCGAAGACCTCGGGCCAGTCGAAATCGCCCGGTTTCAGCTGTGCGGCCGCCTCGTTCGCGCGGTTGTAGAAGACCACGGGCGCCCGCACGCCGTGGCCTCGGTCGCTGTAGACGGTGGCGATGTTCGGGCCGCTCACTCCGTCATGACGGAACTGCTTGTAGAAGGGCTTGACGCCCATGGCCCTGACCCGCTCGGCGACCAGATCGCCGATCGGATAGTCGACCATCGCCGTCGCCATGCCGGTCTGGAGGCCAAAACAGTCCGCCAGGCTGGCGACGACGTTGAACTCGCCGCCGCTGACGTGGATCGTGCACTCGGTCGCCTTGCGAAAGGGGACCACTCCTGGATCGAGGCGTATGACCAGGGCGCCCAGGGACACCAGATCGAGCGCTTCGCGTGGACGGTCGGCAAGGCCCGTCGTCATGACATCCCGCCGACCGCCTCGACGGCTTCGTCGGGCGCATCCTGGTTGGGCGCCACGATCGAGAGCCACACGAGTGGTTCCGGTCCGGGCACCTGGATCCCGTGGAGGACACCGCGCGGCACGTACAGGATGCTGGACGGGCCGGCACGGACCTCGGGGTCCTCGCCGATCGAAAAGGCGCCGCCGCCGCCGATCACGATCAGGACCTCGTCCGCCCCCGGATGACGATGCGGTGCGTGTGGCTCTTCGCCTGGCATCACACGGAGCAGGACCACCCTGACGGTATCGGAGGCGACGAGGGGCTTGCGCCACGGTCCGGGGCCTAGCTCCTGTTCGATCTCCTGGAGGTCGAGCGACGCCAGGTTCAGTGCTTCGTCGACTGACACATGGGGCACGGAAGATGACCTTTCCCGCTCTTGATCAGGCCGCCCTGAGTCGGCCCTGATGCCGGCTCATGGCAGACGAGGGCCCGGCGAGCGGCCGCCGTCGTTCCTGGCTGCGATCGGGAACCCGATCGGTGCGTGCTCGGCCTGCGACCTGTAGATGGCGGCGGCGATCTCGACCGACTTACGGCCTTCCTCCCCCGACACGAGCGGGGCGCGACGCGCGGCGATCGCCTCGAGGAACTCCTCGACCTGGAGCCGGTGGTAGTGGGTCGCGATATCGATGCGGGCGGTGCGGCCCCGGTCCTGCCGCTGCCAGCGGCGCAGGAGATGCTCCTCGCCGGGGATCGTCCAGATGTCGTTGATGGGCGGTGGAACCTTCGTCGTCTCGCCGGCGACGAACGAGGATCCCGTCTCCGTCTGCACGCCGACCGATGCACCCGTCTGGCCATGGACGTGGATCCGGCCGTGCAGCCCGGGATCCTGCGAGTTGCTCACGACGATCGAGCCGAGGGCGCCGCTGGAGAACCGGAGCACCGCGATGGCCGTATCCTCGACCTCGATGTAGGCGTGGTTCAGGTTCGCCCAGTAGCCGAACAATTCCTCCGCCGGGCCCATGAACCACTGCAGCAGGTCCAGGTGGTGGCTGACCTGGTTCAGCAACACGCCTCCGCCTTCGCCGGCCCAGGTGCCGCGCCACGGGTCGCTCCGGTAGTAGTCCGCGCCACGCCAACCAAGGACCACCAGCGTGGCCAGGACCGGTTTCCCGATGCGCCCTTCGGAGATGGCCTGCCGGACGCGCTGGACCGGCTCGTAGAACCGGCGCTGGCTCACCACACCGAGCGTCACCCCGTGTGCGGCGGCAGCGTCGATCATCGCATCGCAGTCGGCCAGGCTCACGGCCATCGGCTTCTCGACCAGCACGTGCAATCCGGCCTCGGCGGCGAGGATCGACAGCCTGGCGTGCGTCGGGTGCGGGGTGCAGATGCTGACCATCTGGACGTCCGTGTCCGTCAGCAGCCGCTCGAGGCTCGGGTATGACCGAACGTGGTATCGCTCCGCGAACGCCTTGACCCGATCCGGGTCGTCGTCGTAGACGCCCACGAACCGGGATCGGGGCAAGGACGCCAACGCCTCGGCATGGGTCGGGGCGACTCTGCCGAGCCCGATGAGAGCCGTTCCGATGGGCTCCGCGGCTCGCCCCTCGCGCTTGGTGGAGCGGGCCGCGGTCTTGCCCGACCCGGGCTGCTGAGCAGCCACTACTGGGCGCCCACGAACAGCCCGGCCGTCGTATCCGAACCCTCTGGGACCACGTCGATGTCGAGCATCAAGCCACCGGGTGGCAGGCTCGACGTCAAGAGCGAAACCTGTCGTTCGGTGAGCACGCCGAGCACGATCAACGGCTTCTTCTCCATGATCGTCCGCATCCGCGAGAGGAGCTTCTCGATCGGCGGCCCCGACGGGTCGAGCGTCATCTCGATGGCCCCCAGACGAGGCAGGTCAAGGACCCACTCGGCCAGTGCGCCTGTGGAGTGGGTGTGCATGACGTGGTAGTCGAAGGCGTCCACCACTGCCGAGATCGAGGGCAGGAGGAACTCTCGGAACAGCGCATGCGAAAGGTTCAGCGCGTAGTCCTCCTGCATCCGGATCGTCGTGCCGGGACTCCACAGGCCGTACTGATTGCAGTACCCACCGGCCACCGTGGGAAGCGCAGCCAGTTGGACCCTGGCCCAGTGGATGTACAGCTCCGTGATTTGACCAAGCAGGGACTTCACCTCCGCAGGATGGTCATAGAGCTCGAGATAGCATCGCTCGGCGCCCATCATCGCGATCATCAAATCGCCGGGCCCCCGACTGATCATGTCGAGCGTGGGGATGCACTGGGTCGGGTAGTAGCGGTCCACGATGTAGGCCAGGAACTCGAGCAGCTTGTCGAGCCAGTCCAACCGCGGCGCGAAGCCCTGGCCGGGCAGTGAGTGCCAGTCCTCACCGAGATACTCGACCGGCCAGACCGTCTGCGACACCGTTGACACCCTCAGGCCGCAGCCCACGATGCCCACGAGCCAAGGCACCCGGTGGTAGGGGAATAGCGTGTTAAACGTCGCCCGACCCCTGGTCGGCGAGCTTCCCACGGGCATCATCGGCGCGGGCTGCAGGCGGTCGGGCGTGAGTGCCCGGGGCTCCAGCAGCATCCCGTCGCGGTCGAGCCATTCCGATGGCAGTGCCGGTACGTGGCGGAACCGTTGGGCGAGCCCGCAGTCATCGTTGACGATGGGTCGGCCTGCCCGGCGATCCCACCAAGCCGCGTGGAGATCGATCAGGTCCTGCTCCGTCGCTCCCGATCCACTCTCCATCGGACCTCTCAGTGCGATGACTCGCTTCTCCAAGTTCGATCGCCCGTTCGGTCAAGCGCCAGGCTGGCCGGACACCTCTGGTCTAGCGGCCGTTCTCGCGACCGCCTGCAGGTAACGCTGCTGCCCGTTATCCAGGTGGCGCCGCATGGCCAGTTGGGCCGCCACTGGATCGCGACGGATGATCGCCTCGGCCACCGCCTTCAGGTCGACCATGCCCAGGACCTCCCACTCGGGCTCCTGGCCCGTCAGGGATCGGCTGTCCAGCAACGCGGTACTGAGGCTGGCCACGATCGCCGAGAGCAGCTGGTTATGCGCCGCCGTGATGATCAATGCATGCAGCTGCAGGTCCCTGGCCCTGACGTCGTCCGGGTCGACCGCGCCGGTGGGATAGCCGGCCAGCCAATCGCGAACCTCGTCAAGCTCGGCCGGCGTCGCCCGGGCCGCCGCGAACGCGGCGGCGCCCCCCTCGAGGAGTCCCCGGACCTCGAACAACCAACCAAGACCGGTGTCGCTGGCGAGCATGACCCGTGCCGGTCGAAGAAGGAACCCAGCTTCGGCATCGCGCACGTAGGTGCCGTCACCCTGCCTGGAGTCGAGGATGCCCATCATGGTCAGGGCGCGAATAGCCTCTCGAAGCGTCGGCCTGCTGACACCGAGCCGTGCCCCGAGCTCCCGCTCGGGTGGCAGCCTCTGGCCGGCCACGAGCACTCCCTCGATGATCAGACGCTCGATCTGGTCGACTGCGTGTTCGGCGAGGCCGCGACGGTCGACCGCCGTGAATGGGTCCACGACAAGCATCGTGCCCTCGGACTAAAGGACAGGTGGCCAAATGGCTTGACCTTTAGAGTAGGCGAAGCTTATCATCCGGTTCGCGGCAACGTCAACGGGGCCACGGCCTCATGACGCTCGAAGAGGACTCCGGATGAGATATCGTACATGGTATCGTCTGGCGCTCGAGGGGGCCATCGGGTGTGAGCCGAGTCGCGAGGAGGGGCCCACTGTGGCCTACGATCCGTCCGCCCAGATGTCGGCGCGAGCCTTGGCGCACGCGCCGGGCACGATGCGATGAACATGGGCGCGCCCCTGGTCGACACCGTCGCCGGCCGCGGCCCCTTCGATCTGAGCGGGCGAGTCGCCGTCGTCACCGGTGCTGCCTCGGGTCTGGGCCATTCGATCGCGGCGGGTATGGCGGGCCACGGCGCGATCGTGGTCGGGGCGGACATCAATGACGCGGGCCTCGAGGCCACGGTGCAGAGGATCCGGCGTGCCGGCGGCACTGCCATCGGTGTCCACTGTGACGTCTCGGATGAGGCGTCGGTGGACGCTCTCTATGCGCGTGTGGACGCCCAGTACGGACACGTCGACATCCTCGTCAACGATGCTTTCACGCCGCTCACGCGCGAGGCCCCGGAGGCCTACTCCCTCGAGGCGTGGGAGCGGTCCATCCGGGTCAACCTGACGGGCTACTTCCTGTGTGCCCGTGGGGCCGGGAAGCGGATGATCGGGCAAGGTCGAGGCGGCAGCATCGTCAACATCAGCTCCATCGCCGGCAGTTCGGGGATGGGACGCGGGAACTTCGTGTACTCCGTCTCGAAGCATGGAGTCATCGGCCTGACACGCGAGCTGGCGATCGAGTGGGCCAAACATCGGATCCGCGTCAACGCGATCCAGCCTTGCCAGTTCCTGACGCCCGGACTTCAGGCCTTCATCGATGCCGCTCCCGACCCGCAGGCCGTCATCGAGCGCTTCCTGCGGGGTATCCCGCTCGACCGTCTCGGCGACCCCGAGCGAGATATCGTCGGGCCGGTTGTGTTCCTTGCGTCCGATGCCGCCGCGATGGTCACCGGCGTCGTGCTTCCCGTGGACGGTGGCAACCTCGCCTTCAACGCGGGAGGCAGCAAGACATGGTAGGCCCGCGCGACGGCGACGACGAGCGCGACGTCCCGCCCATGCCTGGACTGGGCACCCATCCGCTGCAGCTGGCGACGGCCGATGGCGCGCCTGTCCGGACTGCGGCCCTCGTGGACGGGCGCGGTGCCCGTCTCCTGAAGCTCGTGATCAGCGTGCCCGAGACGGGCCTGCTGATCCTCTTGCTCGTAGCCTTCGCCGGGTTCACGCTCGTCAACAGCGGGTTTGCGAGCGGCCCGAACATCCAGTCGCTGTTCCTCACCATCGTCTACACGGGGATCGTCGCGGTCGGCCAGGCCGTGCTGATGATCGCCGGCGAGTTCGACCTGTCGGTCGGCTCCGTGGCCGGCATGGGAGCGATCATCGCGGGCGTCCTCATGACGGAGGCGGGCTTGCCCGTGCCTCTGGCCATGGTGGGCGGAGTCCTGTGCGGAGGGCTGGTCGGGCTTGCGAACGGCGTCCTGACGGTGAAGGTCGGGATCCCTGCATTCGTCACCACCCTGAGTATGCTGTTCGTGGCCAAGGGGATCGGATACGTGCTCAGCGGTGGCGATCCCGTCTACCCGCTGCCCAAGGACGTCGGGGTCCTCGCTCGCACGGACATCCTTGGGCTATCGTCGTCGATCTGGGTCTTCCTGCTGCTCGTGGTCGTCGTGGACCTGACCATGCGGCATACCACATGGGGGCGGGTCGTCTACGCTACCGGCGGCAATCCGCTCACGACCCGCCTCGCCGGCATCAGGACGGCCCGCGTCAAGATCCTCGCCTTCACCCTGTGCGGATCGCTGGCGAGCTTCGGCGGGATCGTGCTCGTGAGCCGTCTCCAGCGCGCGGACGCGTCGATCGGCCTGGGCTGGGAGCTCAACGTGATCGCCGCGTGCGTCGTCGGAGGCGTTGCCTTGGGCGGGGGGGCCGGCACGATCGCCGGGGCGTTCCTTGGCCTCGTGCTCCTGCAGGGGGTCGTCCAGGGGATCGTCATCATCGGCGTGGATGCGTTACTCCAGCCGGTCGTGGCGGGGATCGTCCTCGTCGCGGCGGTCGGCTTCGACCTCTCTCGCCGGCGCCGGTTCACGTGACAACCACGGCGCTGGGCGCCCCACTCAAGCAAGATCGGAGGTAGGCCGAGGAAGTGCGCCGAAGCAGAGTCTATTCCCTGGGACCAACGCCCTGTGAGCCGGTCCAGAACCGTGCCAGGGTCATCCGTCACTCACTGAGGAGGATCTTGCAATGATCGGGAAGCAACTCGTACCGCCACGACTGTTGATCGTGGCGATCATCGTGGTGTTCGCGACGGCCGCATGCGCCGCGCCGGCAGCCACGACCGCGCCGACGGCCACGACCGGGCCGGCAGCCACGACCGGGCCGACAGCCACCGCTGCGACCAACCCGAACGCGAACTCCGTCTACAGCCCGCTGGCCACGGCCCCCTGCGACGTCAGCGGTAAGAACATCTATTTCCTCTCCGTGCTGAAGGGGCACCCAACGCTGCGTCTATGGCAGCAGGGCTTCCTCGACCAGGCAAACATCCTCGGCTACAAGACTGCGACGATCGCCTCGCCTGATACCGCCGACTGGGCCGCTTCGGTCGCCCTTGGCGAGCAGATCTTCGCGACCGAAACCGCGGGCGATTACGCCATGGTCTTCGGCTTCGTTGATCCGACCCAGAAGGACCTCATCAAGAAGTTCGGCGACGCGGGTGTCCCGGTCGTGATCGGTCACGTCATGGTGCCGGAGGGCACGTATCCCGGCCTCAAGGGCTGGGCCGCCTTCGACCCGGTGAAGTGGGCCGCCTCCGCCGCGGATGCCATCGGCGCGAAGATCGGCGGCACGGGCGCCGTCGCGATCACCGAGGGCTCGTTCAACGCCGTGGAAGACGCGGTGGCCAAGGGCTTCGCCGACCAGATGAAGGCCAAGTTCCCGAACGTCAAGGTGCTCCCGCCGCAGGAAGAGGGGTTCGATCCCCCGGTCGCGATCTCCAAGGCGGTCGCCATCCTCCAGGCCAACCCCGACGTCGTCGGTGCCATCTCCACCACCGGCGCCGGGCCGGTCACCTGGGCCGGCGCGGCGGACCAGACCGGTCGCACCGTGTACTCGATCGGGCCGGACATGACCCGACCGAACCTGGACGCGGTCCGTGACGGCAAGGTCTACGGGCTTGCCGCCCAGCCGGGCTACGAGGAGCACGAGCTGGCGGTCGACATGGCCACCACGCTCTTGTGTGGCGGTACCGTGAAGTACGCCAACGAGCTTCCAGCTCCGATCGTCCTCAAGGACGGGCTTGCCCCGTACTACGTGATCGTCGACCGGATCGACGCCCGCAAGTAATCGAAGCCCGGTGGGCGCGGCGGGCTCGTCCCGTCAGCGCCCAGCGGGGCTCCACCTGACCCATTAGAACCCCGAGGAATGTCGTGGACCTCATGAGCGACCAGCTCGTTCCGACCCCGGCAGGGTTGGCGTCGGCCCAGGTCCAGACGCCGTCGGCGTACGCGCTGGAGATGGAATCGATCGTCAAGACCTTCGGAGGGGTGCACGCGCTGCGCGGCGTCTCACTGCAGGTCCGGCGCGGCGAGATCCACGGCCTCATCGGCCAGAACGGCGCCGGCAAGTCCACGCTCATGAAGATCCTCGACGGGTACTATCCGTTCGGCTCCTTTGTGGGCGTCGTCAAGGTCGCCGGGAGGGAGGTCCAGCTCGGGTCCCCGCGGGACGCGCAGGCCGTCGGCATCGCCATCGTCCCCCAGGAGACGACGGTCGTAGAGGCGCTGAGCGTCACAGAGAACGTACTGCTCGCCGAGCTTGCCCAGCACCCCATCCAGCTGTTCGGTCGGAACCGGTCAAGTGCGCGGGCCGCCGCGTTCCTCGCCGAGAACCGTATCCCGCTCGACCCCGACGCCCGTGTCGCGACCTTGAGCATGCACAAGAAGCAGCTCGTGATGATCGCGCGAGCGCTGTACACGAAGCCAGAGGTCCTCGTCCTGGACGAGCCCACCTCCTCGCTGACGTCCGACGAGATCGACAACCTGTTCGCGATCGTGCGGTCGCTCCGGGGCAACGGCCTCACCTGCCTGTTCATCACGCACAAGCTCGACGAGATCCTGGCGCTGTGCGATCGCGTCACGATCCTGCGTGACGGGCTGACCGCGGGAGAGTATGCCCGCGCCGAGTTCGACGCCGATCGCCTCATCACCGACATGATCGGCCGCAAGCTCGGGGAGCTCTACCCGCCCCGACCGTCGCTGGCCGCAGACGCGCCCGAGGTGCTGCGTGTCGAGGGTCTCGCTGTCGAGAACCCACGCATCCCCGGGACGGAAATCCTCCACGACGTGAGCTTCACGCTCCACGCGGGTGAGATCCTCGGCCTGGGCGGCCTGGTCGGCTCCGGCCGGAGCGAGCTGGTCACGGCGCTCTACGGCCAGACGCGGATCCTGCGCGGCCAGGTCATCCTCGATGGCAAGCCGGTGCGGCCCTCCGGTGCGAGGGAAGCGATGGCTGCGGGCATCGGGCTGGTGACCGAGGATCGCAAGAAGGAGGGGCTCCTCTTCAACCTCAACATCCGCGAGAACGTCACGCTCAACGTCCTCGACGAGGTCTCCCGCGGCATCCTGCTCGACCGGGGCCGGGAGCGGCATTTGGCTCGCGAGACCGTGAGGGACCTGTCGGTGAGCGCGCCCTCGACCGCGACGAAGGTGACCAACCTCAGCGGCGGCAACCAACAGAAGGTCGTCCTCGGCAAGGTCCTCCTCCCCAAGCCCAAGGTCCTCCTGCTGGACGAACCGACCAAGGGCGTGGACATCGCCTCCAAGGCCGACATCTACCGCCTCATGACCGACCTTGCCAGGTCCGGCGTTGCGCTCATCTTCATCTCGTCCGAATTCCCGGAGCTCATCGCGCTCAGCCACCGCGTGGTCGTTCTGGCCGGCGGGACCGTACGCGAGACGCTTGATGGGGTCGCCACCAGCGAGAAGCGCCTGATGCGCTCCGTGTCTCTTCTCGAGCAGGCCGTCGAAGGCATGCCGCAGGGCATCAGCGACAGCGAGGGTTGAGGTGAGCGCAGTCGGTGTCGCTCGCGTACCGGCGCCCGAATCCCCCTTACGCGCCCGCGCGCGTGCCTTCATGTCCGCTCCGGAGCTGAAGCGGCTCCTCGTGCTGGTCGTCATCATCGTGGCGTTCACGTTCATGAACCCCGCCTTCTTCCGGTCCGGGAGCTTCGCTGCCATCGTCCAGGCGATGGCGTTCATCGGCATCGTCGCCGTGGGCCAGACGCTGCTGATCATCGCCGGCGAATTCGACCTCTCGGTCGGCTCCACAGCGGCTCTCGTCTCCATCGTGGTCGCCGTCCTCATGACGCAGTGGAACGTCGATCCGGTCGTCGCGATGCTCGCCGGGCTGGCGGTCGGCGGTGTCGTGGGTCTCGTGAACGCGACCGTCGTGCTGCGTCTGCGGATCCCCTCGTTCATCGCCACGATCGCGATGCTCGGCATCGCGCGAGGGCTCGCGGTCTGGCTCTCCTCCGCCAAGGCGATCCGCGTGCCCCAGCTGGCCCAGTTCAGCGATCTTGACCGCGTGGTGTCCTTCAGCGTCGTCCTGATGATCGTCTTCGTCCTGGCCGGCCACTTCCTCGTGGTGCGGACCAACTTCGGCCGGCTCATGTGCGCGACGGGCGGCAATGCGGAGGCCGCGCGGGTCGCCGGGGTCAAGACGCTGCGCGTCAAGGCGATCCTGTTCGTCACCAGCGGCCTGCTCGCCGGACTCTCGGGCATCCTCTCCAACATCCACTTCGGGTCCACCACGATCGCGACTGGAAGCGGCTGGGAGCTCGCCGCGGTCGCCGCCGTGGTCGTCGGAGGCACGAGTCTCTGGGGGGGTGGCGGTACGCTGATCGGAACACTCATCGGCCTGACGATCCTGCAGACGATCACGAGCGGCCTCGTGGTCGTCAAGATCGACCCGTGGTGGCAGACGATCTTGATCGGCGCGATCATGCTGGCATCGGTATCCATCGACACCCTGCGCCGCCGGGCCAGGCCGGCATGAGCAGCCAGGCGCCGCACGTCGGGCGGGTCGCCGGCAAGGTCGCGATCGTCACCGGCGCGACCTCGGGGATCGGCCGTGCCACGGCGGTCCTGCTCGCCCGCGAAGGCGCGTCCGTCGTGGCCGCTGGCCGGCGCGAGGAGCTGGGCGCCGAGCTCGTCGAGCAGCTGACCGCCGAGGGCCTGTCGATCCACTTCATCCGCACGGATGTCTCGAAGCGCGAGGACGTCGAGCGTCTCGTCCGCGGGGCGGTCGCCCGCTTCGGCCGCCTCGACATCGTCGTGAACGATGCCGCGATGTTCCTCTACCGCGGTGTCGAGGACTGCACCGAGGACGAGTGGGACAAGGTCATCGACACCAACCTCAAGAGCGTGTACCTCGTGTGTCACGACGCGATCCCCCACCTGCGCGCGGCGGGCGGCGGTGCCATCGTCAACGTCTCATCGGTCCATGCCTACGCCACGATGGAGCGCGTGGCCGCGTACGCGGCGAGCAAGGGCGGCATCATCGCCTTGAGCCGGCAGATGGCGCTCGACTACACGAGGGACCGGATCCGCGTCAACGCCCTAATCGTGGGCGGCGTGGACACGGCGATGGCCCACGAGCACGCCGCAGCCCTCGGCCAGACCCTCGCGGACACCGGCTTTCCGACCGACGAGCGCGTGCTGGGTCGGGCGGCACGACCGGAGGAGATCGCCACGGGGATCCTCTTCCTCGTGACACCTGACGCATCGTTCGTGACCGGATCGCCGATCTTCATCGACGGCGGGCTGCTCGCCAGGCTCTAGCCGCGAGTCACGCCCTGCCGGGTACTTCGTCGATGGCGCCCCATCGCGCCCGCATCGTGACCGAGACGGACCCGCCGGGCGGAAGTGCGCGCACGGCCCCGGCGGCCACCGCGTCGTCGAGCGAGCGTCCCGGCGCGGTCGAGGGTTCCACCGCGAACGTGTCGCAGGTGCCCCAGAATGCCACGCCGTCCGCCTGGTAGTCCTGCCATAGCAGAACGAAGGGGAAGTCGCGCTCGTCCCAGAGGAAGCTGAACGCCCGGCCGATCCGCGGGGCCGTGATCCGGACACCCCCGCGCCGCAGGACGAGCGTGGTCTGCTCGTGGCGTCCATCCGGCACCTCGGGGATCGCCGTGACGTCGCGCGCGCCTCCCCCCGCCATCGGCGCCATGGGGAACGAGAAGACCGCCCCGGGGACGAGGGAGTTGTGCACCTCGTCGAACACGGGCGCCGGGACCTCGGCAGAGACGGCGTCGATTTCGAACCGGCCGCCGGCGAAGGTGGCCCGGTCGAAACACGGGTGGTGACCCCACACGTAGGGTGCAGGCACCGGGCAGAGGTTCTCGGCCCGCTCGGACACGACGAGCTCGGCGCCCACAATCTCGAGCCGTCTCGTGAGGCGGAAGGGGGTCCGCACCATGACCACCGACGCCTCCACGGTGGATGCGTCGCGGTGCGTGACCACCCACGGCAGCCGCATGGCCTCGCCATGGAGGAGCGACACGGCGGGCCCGACGGCGCCCTCGACCATGCCCGGGTACCCGGTCGTGGGGAACATCTCGAACCAGCCGCCGACGAACAGGTCGATGAACGACTCGATGGACGGGTCGCCGGATGGCCCGAGGGCGCGCCGGAACTCGCCGGGGACGAACCCGGCTCGCTGCCACAGGGCGTTCGCTCGGGCGGCGGCATCGACGATGCCGGTGATCGAGAAACCGGC
>Ga0209342_10002242_pt1 | contig 21023 bp, 18 predicted proteins | sample RifCSP16_2_FD_184023 | JGI IMG/M metagenome (GOLD analysis project Ga0209342, IMG submission 184023) | Soil microbial communities from Rifle, Colorado - Rifle CSP2_sed 16_2 (SPAdes) (version 2) | ecosystem: Environmental > Terrestrial > Deep subsurface > Rock core/Sediment | place: Rifle... | reverse complement strand
TGTACACGCCGAAGGTCGGCGGCGTGTTGTAGAGCGACCTGTTCTCGGCGGCCGTGCGCAGCTGGAAGATCTTGGGGATGTCCCGGCGGCCCCGGTTCACCAGCTCCTTCGCGACCACCACCACCACCACGCCGGAGGGCCCGATGTTCTTCTGGGCGCCGGCGTAGACGAGGCCGAAGCGCGTGACGTCGAACCTGCGCCACAGGAAGTCGCTCGACATGTCCGCGACGAGCGGGGCTCCAGCCGCGCTCGGGAACGGGCGCGCGGCGTCCACCTCGTACTCCACGCCGTGGATGGTCTCGTTCGAGGTCACGTGGACGTAGGCCGCGTGTGGATCGACGGCGACCTCGGCGGGCAGTGGCACGCGGAGGTAGCTCTTCTCGCTGCCCTCCGCGGTCGCGGTCGTGCAGGCGAGGCGCGCCTCGCCCCCGAGCATCGCGGCGGCGATCCTGGCCTCCGCGAGCGCCTTCTCGCCCCACGCGCCGGTGACGACGTAGGCGGCGCTCCGGCCCCTCTCGATGAGGTTCATCGGGAGCTGGGCGAACATCTGCGAGGCTCCGCCCTGGAGGAAGAGCACCTCGTAGGTGTCCGGGACGGAGAGGAGGTCGCGGACGAGCGAGAGCGCCTCGTCGTGGACGGCCTCGTAGTCCTTCCCGCGGTGGCTGTGCTCCATCACCGACATCCCGCTCCCCGCCAGGTCGAGCAGCTCGTCGCGGGCGCGCTCGAGCGCTGGGAGGGGGAGGGCGGCCGGGCCCGCGTTGAAGTTCCTGGCTCGCGTCATGAGCGCAGCACACCACGATTCCGGGGCGAGGTCACGCGCCCTCGACCCATCGGCGCGTCGCTTGATCGGGGCGCGCCGACGGGTGCCCCGGGTGGACCCGGCCAGGCCGCGATCCGACGCGGCCTGGCCTGACGGGCAGCCTCTCAGGTCCGGATCTCGCGCTCGCTCACCTGGCGCAGCGTCTCCGAGGTCTCGGTGCCGCGCAGGTGCTGCGCGAGGTCCGAGAGGCTTATCACCCCGACCAGGCGACCCGCGTCGTCCAGGCACATGATCCGCGACTTGTGCTTCTCGGCCATCGCGCGCTGGGCCTCGATGACGTCGTCCTTCGGGCGGCACGCGACGACCTCCTCGGTCATGACGTCCTCGACGAGCGTGTCTCCGGACCTCTTCTCCGCGACGAGGCGGATGGCGATGTCACGGTCCGTCAGCGTGCCGAGCACCTTCTTCGACTGATCGCAGACGGGCAAGAACCCCAGGTTCTCGTCACGCATCTTGCGGGCCGCGTCCTCCACCGTGTCCCTGGGCGATACGGACTCCAGATCTCGCTTCATGATCTCCTCGCACCGCATGGTCACCTCCGCACGAGCGAACGAATGGAGAGCCCCGGACGACGGCATGTCGGCCCGCGACTCGACATCAAACGTGGGGGCGCCCCCGCGCGCTTGCACGATCCGGCCGGCGCGGCGAGCGGTCGGCGGCCCGGAGATCAGGTCGGGCGGCCCCCGGCGCTCAGCAACTCGCTCGACCGCCGCCTGCGTGCGTCAGGGCCGGAACGGGCTGCCCTGGACGAGGCGCTCGGGATCGCGCGTCCGCTCGATGACCTCGGCGGCGAGCCCCCGGTCGACCAGCGCGAGGTCGTCGGCGGAGAGGATCCCCACCAGCCTCTTCGCCTGGTCGAGCACCATGACGCGCCGGATGGAGCGCTCCTCCATGAGGCGCGCGGCGTCGTGGAGCGGCTCGTCCTCGAAGCAGTAGAAGATCTGGGGCGTCATCGAAGTGCGGACGGTCGCCCGCGCCGGGTCCTGGCCATCGGCGACGCCGCGGACGACGATGTCGCGATCGGTGATCATGCCGACGAGGCGGTCGTGCTCGCACACCGGGAGCGCGCCGATGCCGAGCGCCTTCATCTTGCGCGCCGCGGCCTGCAGCGGCTCGCCGGGCTCGATCGTCTCTGCACGGCGGGTCATCGCGTCCTTGACCAGCATGGTTCAGGTCCTCCCGCGGACGGCCTGGACCGTCCACGCCCGGTTCGAGATTCCCTCGCCACCGCTCACGCGTACGCGGTGTGGCCGTCGCAGAGGCCGAAGCAACGCAGGACGCGCGACTGCTGAAGGGTGAGGCCGCGGAACACGATCTGCGTCGCGCGCAGCTCACGGAGAGTGCGCGCGAGCGGTGCCAGCGCCGCGTCGTGGAAGTCGCGCACGTCCGTGAAGTCCAGCGTGAGCTGGGCGAGGGGCGAGAACTCCATCGCCACGTCGTGGAGGCGCTCCGCTTCCGCCGCGCCGAACCGGGTCCCGAGCTTCAGCAGCACCGTGCTCCGCGCCGCCACGATCCGCATTTAGGCAGCCTCCTTGTGCAGGTTCACGATAGGCCTTCATCCGCCACCTGGCCCAATGGCCGTTTGGGGTCCGGACAAGTGGTCGCAAGGTAGGGGGCCTGCCGTGCCGGATGGCGGACGTTCGGCAGGACGCACGGCCGCGATCGTGGCGGCTGGACGTCCCGGATGGAGCTCGTCCTGCCTTGCAGGCAGGCTCTCCAGATGGGTATAAACGCGAGATTTCATTCCCGGAGGAGACTCGCAAACCATGGGCAAGAGGATCGTCATCATCGGCGCAGTGGCACTGGGCCCGAAGGTCGCCTGTCGCGCGCGGCGGCTCGACCCGGAGGCCGACATCCTCCTCGTCGACCGGGACGACCTCATCTCCTACGGCGGCTGCGGGATCCCTTACTACGTCGGCGACGAGGTGAGCGAGCTCGACCAGCTTCGCAAGACCACCTACGACGCGGTCCGGGACGAGGCCTTCTTCCGCGACTACAAGCGCCTCACGGTGAAGACGCGCGTCGAGGCCACCGCCATCGACCGCCGGTCGAGGACCGTGACCCTGCGTCACCTCGACGGCGGGGCCGAGGAGGTCGCGCCCTACGACGCGCTGGTCCTGGCGACCGGCGCGAGCCCCTTCGTGCCGCCGGTGCCGGGCGCCTCGCTCGCAGGCGTGATGACGGTAGCCAACCTGCACGACGCCCAGGCCGCCAAGGACCTCATGAAGTCGGGCAAGGTCCGGTCCGCCGTCATCGTGGGGGCGGGCGCCATCGGCCTGGAGATGGCCGAGGGCATGGCGGACCTGTGGGGCATCGAGACGACGGTGGTGGAGATGCTGCCCCAGATCCTGCCCCAGGCCGTGGGGCAGGACATGGCCCAGATCGCCCAGAACGAGCTGGCGCGCCACGAGGTGCGGGTCATCACGGGCGACAGGCTGCTCGAGGTGCTGGACGACGGCGCCGGACGCGCGTCCGGTGTGCTCATGGAGAAGGGCGGCCGGATCCCCTGTCAGCTCGTGATCATGGCCACCGGCGTCCGACCCAACGCGGCCCTCGCCCGCGAGGCGGGGCTGGCGCTGGGGCCTCATGGCGGCATCCTCGTGGACGATCGGATGCGAACCTCCGACCCGTGCATCTACGCCGGGGGCGACTGCGTCGAGCTGCGCCACCTCGTGAGCGGGGAGTCGGTGCACATGCCGCTCGGCTCGCTCGCCAACAGGCAGGGCCGGGTCATCGGCACGAACGTGGCGGGGGGCAACGCCCTCTTCGCCGGCTCCGTGGGGACGTTCTGCATCAAGCTCTTCGGCGTGGGGGTGGCGCGGGCCGGCCTCACCCTCGCCCAGGCGCGGGCCGCGGGCTTCGATCCGGTCGACGCGCTCATGGGCATGTCCGACCGGGCGCACTTCTACCCGGCCGAGAAGATGATGTTCCTGAAGCTCATCGCCGATCGGCGCACCCGGAAGCTCCTGGGCATCGAGGCCGTGGGCGAGAACCTCGACGCGGTCAAGGCGCGGGTGGACGCGGTCGCCGCCCTGCTGCCGCACGGTCCGACCACCGAGGACGTGTCGAACCTGGAGGTGAGCTACTCGCCGCCGTTCGCCTCGGCCATGGACATCCTGAACGCCTGCGCCAACACGCTGGAGAACATCCTCGACGGCCTGAACAAGCCGATGAGCGCCGGGGAGTTCCTCGAGCGGTTCAAGGGAGGCGGCCTCACGGTGGTGGACATCCGCGCGCCGGGGACTGCGAAGGCCGGGCAGGCGAAACATGGCGCACGCTGGGTGAATATACCGCTCGACACCCTGTCGGAGCGGTGGGCGGAGGTGCCGCGCGACGGGAACGCGGTGCTGTTCTGCTCGTCGGGCCTGCGCTCCTACGAGTCGCAGCGCATCCTCACCGCGAAGGGGATCGATCTGCCGCACGTCCAGGGCGGCTGGTTCGTCCTGCGCTGCCTGGATCCCGACCTGCTAGGCGAGGAGAAGAAAGCCTGACGCCCCAGCGCCCCGGCCCGTGCGGGGAGGGCCCACGGTCGAGGGACGACACGGCGTCCTCCGGGTGGCTACCATTGGCACAGTCCGATGGTCGACCCCTTCATGCCAAACCTCGCTTATCTGGAATGCCCGCGCTGCGGCGCGCGCTACCTCGAGCGGGACCAGCGCGGCGTCTCGCCGCTCGACGGTGGGCCGCGCTGGTTCAGCTGCCACCGCTGCAAGAAGCGGGTGAGGAGCGCGGATTCGCTCGGGCGCGAGACGGCCGGCGCCTCGTGCCCGTGATGGGGTGACTCCGCGGGGTGACGCTCGGTTCAGTCGAAGGTCGCCGAGAAGGTGAGGCCCCCGGCGAACGTCTTCCATGTCGGGCCGAAGCCGCCGGTCTCCTGGTTGAAGCTGAACGCGAACCACCCGGCGAGGCCCATCCCCATGTGGCCGGTCACCCACCACTCCTTGCCCAGGGCCATCCTGGTCCCGAAGCCGGCCGCGGTGTCGAAGCGGTCGGAGAAGTCGCTGAAGCTCACCCACGTCAGCGAGGGCGTGACGCTGACGTACACGTTCTGCGGCATGAAGTAGTAGTCGATGCTCGGGCCGATGCCGAAGAGCGAGAGCGAGAAGTCGCCGCCGGTCGGGATCGAGGTGCCGCGCTGGGTGAGCGTCGGAGAGGCGGCGGCGGCTCCCCAGAAATGGCCGGCGAGGATGAGGTTCTCCCTCAGCGCGCCGCCGACGGCCAGGCCCAGCTCGCCGGCGACGCCGCGCGCGGAGTCGAAGTTGAGTCCCGTCGCGGAAGCCGAGGTCGAGGACCCCAGGTATCCGAGCCCGAGGTCGAAGCGGAGGAAGAAGCCGACGTGCCGGAAGGCGGTCGGATCGTAGTACCTGGCCGGATAGTACGCGGGCGGTCTGGGCGGCGGCGGCGGCGCGTACGCGGGAGGAGGCGGGACGTACCCGGGCGGAGGCGGCGGCGCGTATGCGGGCGGCGCCTGAGGCCTCGGCGGCGCGGGCCGCCTTGGTGCGAGCGAGATGGCGCTCTCCTCCACGTAGCCGACCTTCCCGTCGGGGAGGCGCACCCTCCTGAACCCGTTCACCACATCCTCCGAGACGGAGACCCGGGTGCTCTCGGAGAAGGTGTGGATCACGGGCGACGCGGGGTCGGGAGCGGCATGGACCTCCGCCTCGAATACCTTGATCGTCGCCGGCGCGCCCGTCGCGGCGAGAGGGATGACCAGGAGGGCGAGCGCCAGCAGCGAGATCCCAGTGCGGTTTGTCATCGGCTTCCTCTCGGGCCAGTTAGCGCCGGCCGCAAGCATACGCCAGAGGCGCGGCCGTAGCGGCCCCGCTCGCCTTTCACCGTACGATACGCTGCGGTCAGTTCTGAGCTTCCGGACCAGGAGGCTCCCGCAGGAGCGGCACCGGTCCGCCCTCGATGACGACCAGGAGCGCGTGCGACCCCGGCACGCCAACGACGCGGACACGGAGCGGCAGAGCCGTCAGGTTCTCGACCGAGAGGGAATGAACCGGCTGCTCGGGAAGCAGGGCGGAGTCGGTCCCGCCCGCCACGATGTCCAGGACGGCCACGGAGGAGGTCATGGTTGCACCTACCGCTGTCTCTGCACGCGCGCCTGCGTCGAAACGACCGCTTCCCGCCCTCGCCGCCGCCTCTTGCGGCGGGGCTGTCCTGGCGGGCTCGAGGGCTTTCTCGACGAGCGGGGTGCCTCGACGAAGATGTGCAGCGCGCCGGACTCGGGCACGAACGTCAACGACAACCGAATCAGGCGCTCCGTCCCGTTCTGCACGATGCAGCTTCGGAAGCGACCGTCATGGGGCGGCGTCGTCCACTCGGCGCCCGATTTCACGTCGACGAGAAGCCCGGGGAGATGCGCGTAGGGGCGGACCACCATGGTGGGTCAGTTTCGCCTGATCGGCTGGCTGGGCCGAGCACCCAGTTGGGGCGGCGCGGCGCGTCGTGGTGCTCGGCAGCCCCCACCCCCGGAGAAGGATCGAGAACTGGCGAGCTACAGCTCGGACCCCTACTTAGGGCATCTTCTGATCGAGCGGCACCATCTTCCGGTGCCAGCGCAGCGTCACGACCCCGTCGTCCACCCGCTCCACCCTGGCCAACGTGTGGCCGATGGTCCCGGAGCTCTGGGGCGGTCCCCCCGGCGCCTCCCGCGGAGGGGGCGGCCGGCGCGCCTGGATCGAGTCGGGCGGACGACGGCTCGGTGGGTGATGTCGATGGCCCTCGTGCGCGCGGTGAGCCCGAGTTGCCGGTGGTACCGGAGCTCGACCACGGCGCCTCGCTGGGTGGCTGCGGTGGGGGTGTAGCCCTCCTGGTCGAAGACGAAGTTGCCCTGGGAGAAAGCGATGACGCCGCTCGGCGAGACGAGCTCCAGCGGCTGCACCACGTGGGGATGGTGCCCGAGCACCGCTGAGACGCCATGCTGGAGCAACCAGGCGCCCAGGCGGCGCTGCTCCGCGGTGGGCTCGGGGGAGAGCTCCTCGCCCCAGTGCACCTCGACCAGCACCAGCTCCGCCCCTCGGGCGAGGCGCTCGAGTTGCGCCGCCCGCTCTCGAGTCATGAGGCCGTCAGCCTCGCCGGGCAGTGCGCGGAGCGCCAGGACCTCGACTGCGACGCCGCGGCGGAGGATACGAGCGCTCGCCGTGTGGGTGAGGCCCTCGATGCCCTGGGTCATGAGGAGCGCCCGGGAGAAGGCCGCGTCGGGGGCATCGCAGTGGTTGTTGGCCAGGCTCACCACGTCAAACCGGAGGAGAGCCAGCGCGCCGAGGTGCCGCCGGGGGGCGAAGAAGGAGCGCAGTCCCTCGGGGCGCGTCTCGTCGGAGGTGAAGCAGGACTCCAAATTTCCCACCCGGAGGTCGGCCCGCTCGAGCCAGGGCCTCACCTCGCCAAAGGCGGCCTCGAGCCCGAGGTGATCGAGCGCCCGGGCCGTGCCGCGGCCCAGCATGATGTCGCCCACCGAGGCGATGTCGAGGAGGCCTGTCTCCACCGCGACGTCAGCCAGCGGCGGCGCGACGCCGGGGACGCGATCGAGCTGCCAGCCGGAGAAGGCGAAGCGGTGGACCTCGCGCCCGCTGCGCAGGAGGATCCCGGAGGGCGGGTCGACCCACACGGCGTCGACTCCCTGGAGGCCCGACGACATCCACCGCGCGGCCACCGCCGGGCCGCGCGGGGCGAGGAGCGCGAGGTGGTGGTTGATCCACGGCGTGTGGCCGTAGGACATCCACCCCGAGTCGTGCGGCACGACGCCCCGCTCGTTCTCGTCTCGACGGAGGAACCAGATCAACAGCGCCCGCTTCTCGGCGACGACGATGGGCGCCCAGCCCAGCACCACCATGTCCGGGGTGCTCCGGTAGCGGCGCGGGCCTGAGCGGTCGTGGATCTCCAGCTGGCCTCGGCTCAAGGCGACATCCACCTCGGTATCGAGGCTGGCGGCGCCTCCGCTCCGGTGCATCACCGGGGAGACGCCGAGGAGCGCGAAGAGAAGGCTCGCGAGGAGCACGTCACTCGTCGAGCTGGGGGAAGTGGAGCGGCTTCCGAGGATCCGCGATGAAGACGGGGTGGGTCCAGTCGGGGAGCGGAGGACGGTGCTCGGAGCCGAGGCGCTCTCGCCACTGTTGATCGGTGAGGCGGTCCTTCACGGTCAGCTGGTAGAAGGAGAAGACGGCGCCCCGGCCGATGGCGATCTTCCCGTCGCGGGGGAAGGCGACGTACACCGGGTGGACCCAGCCGGAGGCCACGTGGTGAACGCCACCGGGGCCGGTGAAGATGTCAGCCACGATGCGGGTGTTGTTGTCGCGGAGCAGCATCCACCGGTCCGAGGTGGGGCGGAGGATGAGGGTGTCTTCCCAGAAGTGCTCGAGGTCGCCGCCGATGAACTCGATGAGGTGGTAGTCCTCGGCGCTGAGCTTCTCGCCAGCGAGCTCCTTTCTCGAGATGGCCTCGAGGCGACCGGAGAGCTCCTCGAAGGCGGTCCACGACTTCGTCAGACTCTGGGGGAACAGTCCGCGGGTCCCCAGTCCGGTCCGCAGGCGAGACAGGAGCGCCGTCACCCTCGCGTACAGCTCGACCTCGGGGACGACGTAGCCGCGCTTGTCGATGGATTCCTCCGTGTCTTCGAAGCTCGGGCCGCCCATCTCGGTGACGGCCTGCTTGGCGTACAGGATGGTGTCATGCTTGAGCTCGGCGTAGCTGGCGAGGTAGGTGGACAGGCTCAGCCGGGCGAAGGCGTCGCCCAGCATGAAGCGGGGGCTCTCGGGCGCGGAGGGGGCGATGAGGGGCCCCAGCGCGGCGAGCCAGCCGGCGGCGAAGTCCTCCGTCGAGCGCTGGGCGAGCGTCCGGGGGAGCGCCTCCCCGAGCTTCTTCTGCTGGGCCGCGTAGCCGTCGAAGGCGTCGAACTTCGCGTCGGCGAGGAGAGAGCGGGCCAGGGTCGAGCCGAGGATCGCCGGCACCTCCAGCGCGTCGATGCTGTACTTCCCCGGGACCTGCGGGTCCACCAGACCCTGGAGCAGCACGGCGTCGATGACGGCCCGCTGCGGGAAGAAGTGGAGCGCCTTCTGGCTGTCGAGGGAAGGACCGACGACGCGCTCGGTGAGGGCGCTTTGAATTTGCGGCGGGCGGAGCTTGGCCAGCTCGGCCCTGAGGGCGGCGAAGGACGCGGGGGCCGAGAGAGGACCGACCTCTGCCGCCTTCGCCAGCGCGGGGAAGAGCTCGACGACGCAGAGATCGTCGGGAGGACCGACGAGGAAGCCGATGGTGTCGGACAGCTTCCGCCACCGGGCGAGGGACTCCTTGGGGGACACGGCGAGGGTGAGGAGCACCGCGCTCTGCACCGGGCGATCGGCGGACAGCGACATCATCGCGCGCGACAGCCACATCATTCCCCGGAAGTAGGCCTGGAGGCCGGTCGTCTTCACGTAGTGGCCGCGGGGTTTGTACTGGGTGTAGTCCTCATTGAGGGTCGATTCGAAGATGGTGAGCGGTAGGCGCTCGCTTGCGGCGAGGATGCGGGCGACCTCGGTGCGCACCTTGGCCTTGACGCTGGCGGGGAGTGAGGGGTCCAGGCGCTGCTCGAGGCTCTTGCCGAGGAGCGTGGCGAAGGCGTCCACCTGGGCCGCGGTGTCGACGCCGACGGAGCCCATGTCGTCCGGCGGCGGCCCGGGGAGGCGGAGGGAGACGGCGCCAAGGAAGTACCGGGCCACCTCGAGGAAGACGAGGTTGTCGCTCGCCGCCTCGGCCCACGGTGTGCCCTGGAGGGCGGCCCCTTGACGCCTGGTCTCCGCGGAGAGGATGCCGACGAGCGCGGCGGCCTCCTTGGCCAGGGTCTGCTCCTCGGCGGTGGCCAGGGCGTAGTCGAAGAAGAGGTGGAGGTTGTGGAGCACCACGTCGGGCGTGACGACGCTGGGGACGGCGGAGAGGAAGTGGCGCTTGATGACGAAGCCGTCCGCACCGTCCTCCTCGACGCTCTTGATTAGGAGCGGGCGGTAGCGGTTCTGCTCGTAGAGCTGGAAGAACTCGTCGAAGGCGGTGTTGGCGTCGACCGCCACGCCGTTGGCGGCGAGAGCGTCGGCGGTGGCCTTGGCCGCGAAGAGCTGGGTGAAGTGCTTCCAGGCGGGATCGCTCCTGGGGGCGAGGGGAACGGGGTCGGCCACCGCCTTCACTGCGGCCATCTCGAGAGGCTCGCTGGAGAAGGCCGTGGGCTTCACCCGTGCCGGGATCATGGTGCTGAGCGTGCCGAGCTGCACCCGGGCCTCGGTGGCCTTCTTCACCGGTGCTGGGGCCGCGGCCTCAGCCGAGGAGCGGCACACGACGACCGAGAGACCGAGCAGGATGAAGAGTCGCTTCATGGGATCCCCTCCGCGGACAGACCCGGACGGCGGATCGCGATCACCGTCGGTGTCACGAATCGCGCCGCTGCCGGCCATATTACCAGTGGGCAGAGCCGTTGCCAGCAGCGCCGAGCGGCAGCGAGTGCTCCGGTCGGCTCTGCCACGCCGATCGCGCCCCGGTCCGAACCGGCGGCGATCGAATCGAAGGTGGTGAGGCCGCCGCGCGGTAGTCCCGCTCCCGGACGCGGATCGTGACCTGGCCCGGGCCCAGCAACTCGCCGCCTGCGAGGCCAGCACGCTCACCATCAGCCTCGACGGACTTCAGGATTCGCACGACTGGCTGCGCGGCCGTCCCGGCGCCTTCACCCGCGCGCTGCGCGCCATCGAGGCCACGGCCGAGGTCGGCTTCCCGTTCTTCGACGTGGTCAGGTATGGCTCCAGAGCCTCGACGGCGCGGGCGAAGGACGCGAGGTCGCGGCGGTCGGTCATGGCTCAGGCTCTCCGTTCGCGATCGCCGGTCCGAGCACGCGCCGCCAGATGAAGGCCGCCTGCTCGCCGCCGCGCGCCGGCTCGCCGGAGACGTCGAGCCAGCACTGGATCACGTCGGCCACCGGCACGCCGTCGACGTGCACGGCCGCCCGGAAGAGCGATTCGGGCCAGCGTGCCACCCGGAGGAGCAGATCCGGCTGCTGGCCGCTCGGGGCGATCGCGACGCCCAGGCGCTCGAGCAGCTCGGGCTCGACGCTTCGCACGTAGAGGTGGATGGGCGCCCCGCGGACGTGGCCCACGCCGAGGGCGTCGCAGGCGGAAAAGAGCCCCAGGCATGCCGACGCTTGCTCTGCCTCTTCTCGCAGGTCGGCCAGCGCAGAGCGGAGTCGGTCCAGCGGAGCGCGCCCCGGCAGGATCCACCTGGCTCCGACCCGCTGCTGGGGCCGCTGGGCGGCAGCTCGCCAGCGAGCCATGAGATCCCGGGCGAGGGCGAGGTTGCCGCCGTCATCGATGAAGCCGCCGTCTCTGAGCGCGCTGTAGAGCCGCCAGGCGGCCGGAACCGACACTCGACCCCGGGCGGCGAGCTCGGCGGATGAGCGCAAGGGCTCGCGCGGGACCGAGATCATCTCGGCTGGGAGCATGCGTCCGGCCAGCACCTTCAGGAGCCACTGGTTGAGATCCGAGAAGAGGTCTCGGGGACGGTCCGGTGCCGCGCGTTGGCGTTCGCTCCTGGAGGGCTCGCCTCGGGACGACTCGAGCCCGAGCCCGTGAAAACGGACGAACCCGCGCTCGTCCACTTAACCGAAGGGCTGGTTCGGCGCGACCTCCGCGGCGTACTGCTCGATCGATCGCGCCATCGGCGCCGAGATCGCCGGCGCCCCGACGACCGCCACGAACGGGCCTCGCGAGCACGCGCGCCCTCGAAGGATGGCGTCGGCTAGGAGCGCCTGGATGGCCGACCGGCGTGCGTCACGCGCCTGGCGGAGCAGGATCGGGTAGCGGCGTGCGCCCTTGGCCACCCAGAACTCAACCGGCGCGTTGCCCGGAAGCAGGGACCATCCGGCCGCCTTCAACGCGGAGGCAAGGCGGCGCTCGAGGAGACCCGACGCCTCGGCGCCCTTGACGCTATGAGCGCGACGTCCCATTTCCTGATCAGGATATATTTCCTGTACAGGAAATGACAGTCCCAAGTAGCAGACTGCGGGAACCAAGGCCCGGGAACCAGTCGGAACCAAGCTAGAAACTAAAAACCCCTGGAGTATCCAGGGCTTAAAGTGGAGGCGCCGGGAATCGAACCCGGGTCCGAAAGACTTTCCGTGAATGGCCCTACGCGCGTGTCCCGGAGTGCATACGTGTGCGCCCGCCTCCGGGCCTGCTAGCGCTCACGTCCTCGCCCTTTGATCTCGACCCAGGCAAGGCGGTTCGCTTCCCGCCCGGGTCCAGTCGGTGCTGACGTTCGATCCCGTTACCCGACGCTCACGGGGGAACGCGCGGCGCTTTAGGCCGCGAGAGCCATCGGCTCGTTCGCGTTTCTGCGTGGTCCCGTTTTTACGTGGCCTCGTGACCAACCACGGCGCGCACCATACGCAGTCCATCCTCCGTCGAAACCAGTTCGCCCCCGAAGACGACGACAAACTACGTGCTCTTGTAAGCCTGCCGCCACGGGAGTCAAGCGCAGGGAGCTGCCGATGGTCACCAATGGGCATGACTTGTCACGTAATGTCATAGATACTTTGTGAGCCCAAAAGGGTGTAGGCCGCCAACTATCCATGCCCCACAAGGGGGTGCACAATCCTCCGCGACATATTGTCCCCCGCGATCGTCGGAGGTCGTATGGGCGTGGCACGCGTACTCCTCGCGCTGGAGGAGAGTGATCGACCAGTGGAGCTCGTGCGCACCCTGCGCGACGCCGGGATGGACTCCGACGTGGCGGTGGGCGGGGAGACGATCGCCCGTCTCGCGGCCATGCCGTGCGACGTGCTGGTCGGGCCCGCCCTCGCTTCCGACCGGGGTATCCTCCGAGAGGCGAAGGGCCGATTCCCCGACCTCGAGATCGTCGCCGTGCTCAAGGCCGAGGCTGCCGCCCAGGGGCCCGCCTGCCTGCGCGCGGGCGCCTGCGATCTCGTCCTTTCACCAGTAGTGCCTGGCGATCTCGTCGACGCCGTGTCGCGCGCGCTCGAGCGCCGCCGCGCGCGCGGCCTGGCGAGGGAGTACGTCTCCCTGGCGGGCCAGGCGGCGCTGGGCCAGCTCTCGGCGGCCGTCGCGCACGACCTCTCGAACCCCGTCTCGGTGCTCCTCTCCGCCTGTGGCGCCATGGCCCACGAGATCGAGAAGCTGGGCGAGATCGAGCTGCTCCTCGGAGACGGGGCGCACCGCGCGCGCGGCTGGTGGCAGGCGTCGGGGCGCGCCGCCCTCCAGGAGGCGCTCGCGATCGCGGCCGACGCGGCCGCCGCCACTCAGAGGCTCGACCTGCTCACGCGCGACCTGCGGACCGTCTCGCGCTTCGACCCGTCGCGCGTCGTCCTCGTCGAGGTGACGGCCGTGGTGGCGCTGGTGCAGCGCATGGTCCGCTCGATCGTGAGCGCGCACGCCACGCTCGAGACGCACCTGTCCGCCGGCCTTCACGCGTGGGCGAACACGGGGGCGCTGGCGCTGGCGCTCTCCCAGCTCCTCGTCTGCCGCGCTCAGACGACCGCCGCGCCGGCCGCGCGGGAGACGGTCCGCGTGCGGGCCATCGCGGCGGGGGCGCGCGTGCTCATCGAGATCGAGGTGCCGGGCGTCCCCGCGGCCGGCGTCGCGCTGGCGCGGGATCTCATCGAGGCGCAGGGCGGGACGATCTCCACCCGACCCGGGGCGACGGGCGGGACGGTGTTCCAGATCGCGCTTCGGGGCTGCGCCGCGTAGCGCCTAGGTCTTCGCGAGGCGGATCTTCCGCTCGCTCTTCTCGCGGTCGAAGCTGCAGAGCTCCGCCTCGGGGGCGGCGGGGAGCGACGGTGACCAGGGCGGGTGCATCGCGCAGCGCGCGTCGTAGCAGTGGTGCAGGTCCCACAGGTGCCCCACCGCGTGGATCGCCTCCCGCGCGAGCCGCTTGCGCCAGGTCTCGATCGAGGTCTCCGAGACGCCGCGCGCCGGGAAGCGGGAGAGCGAGACCACCGCCTTCTCGCCTCCGTACTGAGCGTAACTCCAGCAGGGCGGCTCGCCGAGGGGCCCCGGTTGCACCGACAGCTCGGCGCTCGTGAGGTAGAGCACCTTGTCGTCGGCGAAGGTGCGCACCGGCTCCACCTCGTCCAGCAGGGCGAGCGCGTCGTAGCGCCCGTCTCCCCGCTCGGCCTCCACGGGGAGCTGCCGCTGGCCGGCGTGCTCCGTTCCCAGCCCGAACGACTGGAACAGCGTGCGGGAGAGGAAGGCGATGTCGCCCTCGTCGAAGCGCTCGAGCGTGACGATGCGGATCACTTCTTCTTGCTCCCCCGGGACGGCTTCTTCGCCGCGCCCGACTTGGACGTCTTGGTCCCTTTGGCCTCCCGAGCACCGCGCTCGGGGCGCGCTGGAGCCGCCGCCTTCTTCCCCGGCGCGGGCGCCGCGCGCGCGCCTGCCTTGGCCCCCGCCGCGGGGGCCTTCGCCGCCGGCTTCTTCGCGGGCGCCTCGGCCGGGAAGCGGCCTCTTCGAAGGCCCGGCTTCTCCGGCTTCGCCTCGCCGGGCGGCTTGCGCGCCTCGCGGGCCCGCGGCGCAGGAGGGGCCGCCCTCCGGATCCTGGGCGGCTCCTCCTCCTCCTCGACCTCCTCTTCCTCGGGCAAGGGGAGCTCCTCGGGCAGCGGCAGCTCGTCGGGCGCCGGGACCTCCGGCGCCAATCCCTCGCCCTCCACCTCTGTGGCCGCCCCATCTGCGACCGCCCCCTCTGCGGCGGGCTCGGCCCCCTCCTCGCTGTCGGCTGCTCCCTCGGGCAGGGCTTCCACGCCCAGGTCGAGCCCGAGCTCGTCGAGGCCCAGCTCGTCCTCGCTCTCGGCCGCGGGCGCAGGCCTGCGGCGCGGTCGCACGGGGAGCTCGACCGGCTTCGGCGGCGGCTTCAGCTTGAAGGTCACGCCGGCCGGGGGCATGAGCGCGTAGTCGACGTAGTCCTCGGCCAGCGCAGGGGGCACGCCCAGCGAGACGGCCACCTCGTGGACGAGCAGGTGGCGCGCGTTGTCGTACTGCTCGCGCTCCTTCGTGGGGAGGGGACGGATGCGCGAGAGCGCGTGCAGGCCCTTCACCACCTCCGCCACCCCCAGCACGCCGCCGGCGATGAGGCGGTCGGCGTTGTCGCGGTGGCGCACCTTCCAGTCGAGCTCGGGATCGTCGTACTGGGCGGCGAGGTAGTGGAACACGCCCTCGATCTGGTCTCCGGTCGCCACCTTGCGGAGGCCGATGGCCGGCACCTTCCCCTTGGGCACGAGGACGGCCGCCCCGTCCTCCTCTCGCTCCATGCGCACGAGCTCGAGCCGCTGCCCGGCGATCTCCTTCACCTCGACGCCGGTGATCCGGCAGACGCCCTGGTTCGGGTAGACGACGCGGTCGCCGGGGGCGAGATCGCCAGCATCGGCGATGACGCCCTCGACCGCTGGAAGCTGCTCCTTCGGCTCTTCGTGGCGGCCGGGTGGGCCTTTCACGCGATCCCTCCCATAGTTGATCCCCCTTACCACGCGCCCCGGCCAGCGGCAATCGCCGCTTTCATCCCGTCGCCCCGGCGGGGCGATGATGGAGGTCTCACGGGCCAGGGAGACGGCGGCGCACGGCGCTGAGCCAGCGCACGTTGGCCGGGGGGTGCGCCTCGGGGGTGGATCCGCGCAGCGCCGCGAACACGGCGTGCGTCCGGCGCACCGCGGTGGCCGTCGTGAGCAGTGCCAGCAGGGAGAGGGAAGCGCCCACCACGGAGGTCCCCCAGCCCTCCCCGAGCGCCGCGTCGGCCAGCGGAGCGAGCGCGCAGGGGGCCGCCGTCAGCACGATCCGCTCCGCCCGCTGCATGCCGCCGGCGCGCGCCTCCGCCCCGGCGCCCAAGGCCTCGCCGCGCGCCCGCGCATACGACACGACGACCGACGCGGAAGCGCTGGCGAGGGCGGCGTAGAGCCAGGGCGTCGCGCGAAGGTACACGGCGAGCCCGGAGAAGACGAACAGCTCGGCCACGCGATCCAGGGTCGAGTCGAGGAACGCCCCGGCCGGCGTGGCGCGACCTTGGGCCCGGGCGACGCGGCCGTCGACGATATCGAGGCTGGCGGCGGACAGGTACAGCCAGCCACCCAGGGAGAGGTGCCCCAGGCCCAGGAGCGCTCCCGCGACCGCCGTGAGCGCCGCGCTCGCGAGGGTGATGGCGTTGGGTGGCACGCCGAGCCGGATACAGAGGCGCTCCAGCGGTCCCCACAACCAGATCCACCACTCCATGAGCCATTTCCAGGCTCCGCTCGCCGCGCGCGACTCGACGGACGCAGTCCGCGGCCGACCCGTGATGGCGCAGCGAGCGGCGAAGGCGGCCAGGGTCGCCAGGAGGATCGCGCAGAGGGCGGCGAGGGGCAGCACGGCCGCATCCGGACGGAGTGGGAACCGAGTCACGTCTCACAACGTAGACACCCGGCATCCTTACCGCGCGAAGGGGCGCGGCGAGCGGCCGCCTTGGGACCGAACCCTTCGCCCCAGGGCGAGCAGGCCCAGCAGCGCCACCGCCGTCCCACCCGGCGCCCCGGAACCGCAGCCGCACCCCGAGGACGACTGGGAGCACCGCTGGGGGAGCGTCCCCGATCCGGGCCCCCGGCATTCCAGACCCGGGAGGTCTGTGGCGGAGATGGGAGAGGCGGAGTTGGGGTTGGCGGGCGTGGCGCCCGTGCGGTCCCAGGCGCAGACGTTCGTCTCTACGAGCGGTGAGGCCGGATCCGCCGGCGCGGCTCCGATGAGCCAGATCGGACGGGCTGGTGGCGCCTGGTCTGGAGCGACCTCGAGCGAGACCCCCAGCTCGAAGACGTTCGTGCCCCCGCCTGCGTCCACCGCCGGCCCTCTGGGGAGGAGGTACCAGCGCCCCGCCCCGAACGGCGTCTGGGAACCGTCGCAGGCGCTGCACGCCTCGCAGCGCGAGCCGGGGGTGAGGACGAGATCCGGCTGGTTCCCCGAGATGGCCCAGTCGTAGCGGGGCGTCCCCAGCCCTGGCGAGTCGAAGGCGACCGGCTGTCCGTACCGGAAGTAGAGCCCGCCGTCTCCTGTCGCGTCGCCGCTGCGTATGTGGAGGGCGGTCGCGCTGCAGGGGACGTCCACGAAGTACTGCTGGCCGGCGACGGCGCTCGCGCCCGCCTGGCCCGAGACCCCGAAGAACGCCCCCAGGGCGCGCTCCCCGCTGAAGAGCGCCACGGCTCGGTCGGAGCACCCGGCCATGTCGCGCTGGAGGATGGTGCAGTCGGCGAAGTCGAGCGCCGCCTGGGAGAGGCCGCCATCGGCCATCTTCTGCCGCACCGTCCGGGCGTAGCCCTCGAACGTGGGGTGCGGGCCGACGGCCTCGAGCGCCAGGAACAGCGCCTGCGCCACGGCGCGGCCGGACCCGGCGGCGTGCGCGGCGCGGAGCAGCGCCCAGGTGAAGCCGGCCCAGATCTCCCCGTCGTCGTGGACCTCGCCGTCGCGTCCGGGATTGCGGCCGTCGTTGGGGCCGTTGCCGCGGCAGGTCCTGGCGTTGGCGGCCTGCCTGAGGCAGGCGAGGCCGAGCTGCGCGCCGAAGTAGCGCGACAGGCAGGACGCGGAGTCGAGGTCGGCGCCAGACGCGGTGAGCGCCTCGAGGAGGTGCGCGAAGGCGAACGTGTCGGCGGTGCCCTCGTTGAGCGACCCGGGGTCGACGTCGGCCCCGGAGGCGTCGAGCGTCTCCTCGAACCCGGAGGTCGCCTCCACCGCCGCGTGGGTGAGCTCGTGGTAGACGATCTCCCCGTCGTAGGAGAGGTCGACCTGCGACCCCTGGCCGAAGACCATGATCCCGGAGGAGCCTGGCGGGCCGCCCGTGGGCGAGAAGAGCGCGTTGTCGTAGGGTGCGCCGCCGCTGTGCACGTTCACCAGCGCCGGGACGAACCCGATGCCGCCCGCCGGCGTCCGCGCGCCGAAGCCGGTCGGGTCGAGCTCGTCGAGGAAGCTCGAGTGCGCGTCGATGTGGAAGTAGGCCGATTGCTCCGCGAAGGGGTCGTCGATCCGGAACAGCGTGAGGTCGGGCTCGGCGAGGAAACCGCCGTCTGCGTCCGCGGTCGCGAGCTGCGCCACGCAGCCCGGGCCGGCGGAGTCGCTGCACGAGCAGGCCGCGAAGTCGGGGTCCTTGCCCTGGCAGTCGTAGACGCTGGTGCGGGTGCCCGTGAGCGTCTGCGCCGTCCCGGGCGCCGGGGCGACGAGGTCCTGCACGGGGAAGGCCTCGGGCGCGTTCCCGCTGGAGCTCGTCGCTGGCGGCGGCGGGGCGAGCGGGCTCGCCCGGTAGGCGCAGATGCAGGGCAGGGGGGAGGAAGGGAGCGAGGGCGAGGTACAGCTCGCGGGCGCCGGGCTGCACGCGGCGTGGCGCGCCCGCGAGAGGCGGTGGAACAGCCGGCCGGTCGCGCCGTCGACGTACGCCACGAAGCTGTCGAGCGGCGTGCGCGCCGTGATGAGGACCCTGTAAGAGGGCCAGAGCGCCCCGTCGTACTGCAGCCAGCCCTGCTCGACGCTGGTCTCCTCGGCCATGCCTGGAACGCCCTCGAGCGACGCCGCACGCGCCCCTTCGGCGTCGACCTGGAACTCGCCCGCGGGTCCCACCGCCAGCGCCCGCGACCCGTTCACCACGGTGATGGCGCCGTCGGGGCGCCAGCCGACGGTCACCTCGCCTCCGAAGACCGGCAGGCCCCGGTACACTCGCCGGAAGACCGCTGCGCCGCCCTGACCCGGGGTCACCCAGGCGCGGCGCGACTCGAGGTCGGTCGCGGCGCCGACGCCGAAGGCGCGCCCTTCCCGGGCCAGGAACGCCCGCGCGTTGTCCTCGTCACTCGCGGTTACTCGGGGGATGGCCAGGCCGGAGGCGTGCTCGAGGCCTCCCGCGGCCGCGCGGACGAGCCGCGCCCCGGGGTGGGCCGCGGTGAACTGCGCCGCGGCGATCTCGAGATCGCCCCGCGACAGCGGCGCGGCGACGAGCAGGGCGAGGACGGAGGTGAGTGCGCTCATCCGGGGGGGGGCGTCCGCGCTTCGCGTCGCGCGGTGACTGCCACGGACTCTATAGGGAGCGACCCGCTGCCGCCAGGCAGGCCGGCTGCCTACGTTTCGTTGTCGTTGTGGGCGACGGCGGTGCTACCCGCTGCTTGCCCTCAGCCGGCGGGCCGTGAGCTCCACGTAACCGGGCTCGCGGTCGATGCCGAGGAAGCGGCAGCCGGCGCGTACGGCCGCGAGGCCGGTCGTGCCCGATCCACAGAAGGGGTCCACCACGAGGTCGCCCGGCGCCGCGCTGGCCGCGATCACCCGCTCGAGGAGGGCGACCGGCTTCTGCGTCGGATGGCGCCCGTGCGCCTTCTCGCGCGGCGCCGGCGTCGGCAGGGCCCAGACCACCTGCTCGCCCCCAGGCTCGGGCCTGTCCGCGATCTCCCACAGGTCGCGCATCTGCTTCCCGCCGTTCGCGCGCTTCATCTCCTGGTAGTTGAAGCGGTGCGCGAGCGGCGCGGTCCGCATCGGGCTCGCCCAGAGCAGGATCTCGGTCGAGTGGGTGAAGAACCGGCAGGCGAGGTTCGGCGCCGCGTTCGGCTTGTACCAGGTCACCGTGTTGAGCAGGTGGAACCCGAGCTCCTGCATCGCGTAGCCGATGGAGAAGATGACGTGCTGCGTGCCCGAGACCCAGATGGTCCCCGACGGCTTCAGGACGCGCCGGCAGGCGTCGAGCCAGCGGGCGTGGAAGGTGTGGTCCTCGGCGGTACCGCTCGAGCGGTCCCACGCACCCTTGTCGACGCTCGCACGCCGCCCGCTCCGGCACGTCGTGCCGCCGTTCGACAGATTGTACGGAGGGTCTGCGAAGACGAGGTCCACCGAGCGAGGCGGCAGCTTCTCGAGCGCCTCGAGGCAATCGCCCAGGACGAGGCTCCACGACGGGCCACGCTCAGCGGTTTCAGGCAGGGAATCCCAATCATGGAGATCCAGGCGTCGGGCCATGGATTCTGGTATCGGGCGACATCTCCCGCGCGTCCAGTTTTCGACCGCGGGGACCAGGAGTATCTGTGTCGTACGTGGCGGGAGAGATGGACAGCGCGTTCGTCAAGGAGGCCGCCCGCGCGGCTGGCTTCCACAAGGTCGGGATCGCCCGCGCCGGGCCCCTCGATCCCGCGCCGCTCGATCGCGTGCTGTCCACCGGGGCGGACGCGGACATGGTCTGGCTGGGCGCGAGCCGCGCCGAGCGGCTCGACCCGAGGCGGCTCTTCCCCGGTGCGAGGAGCGTCGTCGCGCTCGCCGTCTCCTACCTCGAGCAGCCCGGCGCCGAGCCGAAGGTGGCCCGGGTCGCCCGCTATGCCCGCGGCCGCGACTACCACGCCGTCCTGAAGCACAGGCTGAAGGACCTCCTGCGGCGGCTGCGCGAGCGTGATCCAGACCTGCGCGCCCACGCCAGCGCCGACGTCGCTCCGGTGATGGAGAAGGCGTGGGCCGCGCGCGCGGGGCTGGGGTGGGTGGGGAAGAACGGCTGCCTCATCACCACCGACCTGGGGAGCTGGGTCCTGCTCGCCACGATCCTCCTCGAGCACGAGCTCGAACCCGACGCGCCGCACCCCGAGCGCTGCGGCGCCTGTGAGGCGTGCCTCCATGCGTGCCCCACGCGGGCCATCACGGAGCCGGGGCTCGTCGACGCGCGCCGCTGCCTCTCGTTCCACACCATCGAGCGACGCGGCCCCATCCCGGAGGAGGTGGCCGAGCGGCTCGGACCGTGGGCGTTCGGCTGCGACGACTGCCAGACGGTCTGCCCGTGGAACCAGGGCGCGGCCGCCCGTTGCGACCCGGAGCTGCGGGCGCGCGCCGGGCAGAGCGGCCTCGACCTCGATGCGCTGCTCGCGCTCACGTTCGAGGAGTACCGCCTCCGGTTCTGGGGGACGGCGCTGGCGCGGGCGCGGTACGAGGGCCTGCTCAGGAACGCCGTGCTGGCGGCTGGACACGCGGGCGAGCCGCGGTTGCTCGGGGCCGTCCGGGCCCACCTCGCGAGCCCGTTCGAGGGCGTGCGAGCGGCCGCGCGATGGGCGGTGGCGCGGCTCGGGGGGGAGTGACCTATGGGTCGTGATAGACGTGGCGCGCCTTGGTCCAGCTCGTCATGCTCTTCCACACGGTCCTCGCCGCCGGGACGTACGTGGCGGCGAAGCGCGCGCTCGACGAGCTCTCGGCGTTCGAGCTGGCGCTCGTGCGGTTCA
>Ga0209342_10002241_pt1 | contig 21027 bp, 17 predicted proteins | sample RifCSP16_2_FD_184023 | JGI IMG/M metagenome (GOLD analysis project Ga0209342, IMG submission 184023) | Soil microbial communities from Rifle, Colorado - Rifle CSP2_sed 16_2 (SPAdes) (version 2) | ecosystem: Environmental > Terrestrial > Deep subsurface > Rock core/Sediment | place: Rifle... | reverse complement strand
GAGGCGCCCCTCGTCTATCTCTTCAATGGCGAGCGCATCGAGGCTACCAGCATGCCGTTGAACCCCGAGGCGGCGACGACGGGCTCTCGTGGCCAGCCGTCGCTGTTCTACCGCTTCTTCTCGCCGACAGCGCTCGGGCAGTATGATGAGGGCGACTGGTATCACTATTACCTTGAGGCGGCCGTCGCCTACTATGGAGCGACCGGGCGAAGCGACACCGATGTCCCCGGCCCCGGGCTGGACTATTACAATATCGTCGGGCGCGCCGTGGATGATACGATCAATCAGATGGGAGACGCAGCCTACGAAGACACCCCGGCTTATCGCGGCTGGCGCTGGGCAAACGCGCTGAGCTTCTTGGAAGAGGCCTACTACGGCACGGACTATGGTGGCTCGCAGGAAGAGGCCGGGAGAGAAGCCCGGGACCACATGCGCGGAGCGATGTTCGGACTAACCCTTGCAGGTCAGACGGCCATGTGGCCGTGGTTTATTCCGCAGATCGGGAGTGCAGGGCCGACAGGGGTGGATGTATCCGACGCCACCTATGAGGTCGTCGATCCCGCATTCCTGCCGGAGGGAGGTCCGCCATGAGAGGCGTTTATCCAGATGGAAATGCTAGGAGGCATCGACCGGCGATCGGTTGGCTGAGGCCGGCCGCCGGCGGACTGCTGCTGATTGCACTTGCGTCGTGCAACGCGTCGATCCAGCCCTCGGCGACCCCGACGACAACCCCTGCCGGATCCTCCCTGCTACCCCGTGCTCCGCATGTCGAAACGGGGACGCTGGATGAGCTCTTCGGCCTGGCGGGACCGTACCTCCAGACTTCAGGCGATCTGGGGATGTTGACCTTCCGCTGCACCATTGTCGAAGGCACCTTCTGCTGGTTCGGCGATGGCCCTCAGGACGGACCCGTCCCATCCGATCTGGCGCGTCGGGTCGTGGATCAAGTGGGACCGAAGGCCATCGAGAACGCCAACCGAAACGAGGTGGCCATCGAGTGCTCACGCCCGGTTGGCGGCGGCGTGACCTTCTGCGAGATCGACTGGGGCTGGGGAGCGGGATGGGAACCACTCCCATTGGAGTGACTCGAAGAAGCCATCACGTCCGGCGGCTGAGGTCCAGAGCCGCTCCACGGCGCCGCATTCCATTCCCAGAATCCTGAGGCCCTCGGCCTGCGGGCTCAACTCCGCTGAAGGGCGCTTACCCCGCCGCTTCGACTTCACCATCTTCGCGGACTGGCGTGACCCCCACGGAAGAATCGTGTGCTGGCCGACTGGGCTCTGCGGCTTCGTCGGCCTACGGCTCCCTGGCCAGCTTGCCTGCCTGTCCTGCCTGCGCCTGTGCCGCAGGCACAGGTGGTGTTCTTCAAGGCCATCCGAAGCGGGCCGGAGGGTGTCGTTGTTTCCTCCAAGGGCGGGAAGGGCAGGCGTGGTCCTGGGGGTTTTTGGGCCTTGCGGAATCGAAGGGCAGTGTGGGAAGTTACCTTCCTCCCGCCCCTTCGACTGCGGGGAGACTCGTTTACCCTGCCCCACGAGATAGAAAGGAAGAGGGGGACGGCCCGTCCGTCCCCCTCTCTCGTTGACCACAAACCCCGGACTAGCTCCCCGGCTGCGGCGAGTAGATCGAGTTATCGTGTTCGCCGGTGACGATGAGCTGCCCCAACGCGCCATGGCCGGCGCGGAAGAGCGCGTGATCGACAAGGAGATACGTCCCAGGTTCATCAAGCTTGAAATCGAACGCGCTCACCGATCCCGGTGGAACGTACCAGGTCTCCTCATTGGCGATGAAGGTATCCGGCGAGCCGCTGAATACCTTGTCGAAAATCTCACCGATGATGTGGAAGTTCGACCCGATATTCGGTCCGCCGACGCCGAAGTAGAGTCGGATCGATTCGCCGACCTTCGCCTCGAGCGGATGGATCTTGGTCAGCGCCCCTACGTTGCCGTTTAAGGTATAGTACTCCGGCAGCTCGGCGTAGGCTTTGGCGTCGTCGAACTCCATGTGGCCCTTTGTGCCGAACGGCTCGCTCGTGTACCACTCACCCTGGATGACATAGAACTCACGATCGACCGGCGGCAGACCGCCCGGTGGTTCGACCAGAATCCCACCGTACATCCCCTGGGCGATGTGGTGCCACGGGGGCGGGAACGCGCAGTGATATACAAACAGGCCGGTATTGAGCGGCATAAAGGTGAAGGTTTTGCTTTCCCCGGGCTGGACGTTGGTCACCGCGGCGCCGCCGCCGGGACCGTTGACCGCATGCAAATCGATGTTGTGGCCAACAAGGTTCGTCGCCGGATTGACAAGCGTCAGTTCGACGGTGTCACCCTGCATGACCCGGAGCATCGGGCCCGGCACCGTACCATCGAACGTCCAGAACATGTACGTCGTGCCATCTGCCAGCTCAGACACGAGCTCCTTGACGGTCAGGGTGATCTTGACGGTCGTCGGCTCGGTGCGAGTGATCGGCGAGGGCACGTCGGATGGATCCCGAACGACGTTCGGCGCGTCGAGCGGCCGCGCCGGCTCGACGACGTGTTCCGGCGCGGCTGTCGGGGCCGTTGTGGCGGGTGAAGCCACGGTGGGGGCGGCCGTCGGCGCGCTTGCGGATGTAGCCGCGGGTCGGGGCGGCGAGCTTGCCGGCGCTCCCTCCATCCTGAGAAGCAGGCTCACGACAAGCGAAGCAACGGCGATGACGATCGCGATCATGTTTACGGCTCGGTTGGGCATGGACAGGCCTCTCGCAAGATGAGTGTTGAATTGAGAGGACAATCATACCAGTTCTGCGTTATTTGGAGTAGATCGGTCCGATTCGGGTCGGGGACGATCTTGGAGGCCGAAATCGGGGTTCGGCCGGCCTAAAGAGCGATGGCCGGCCACTGTTGCCGACGAAACACGGGTGGGGGCGAGGGCGGCGCGGAGGCGCGGTCGTGGGAAGGCTAGGCGAGCGCGACGCGGCGGTGGTCCGCCCACTGTGTACCAAGCCGGATGAGCTCAGCCTCACCCAGGAGCCGATTAGAAATCGGGAAGAGCACCTGCTCCTCCTTGGCGAAGTGTGCATTGGCCGTGTTGATCACTTGCCCGAGCAGCCCTCGAGCTTCCGCGAGATCCGCCGCTTGCGGCAGCTTGGCCAGGGCGCCCTCGATCTCCTGGTGCTCCATTCTCATCACCGCGAGCGGTCCCGCCCCGCCCATGTGAGGGTCCAAGGCTGTGAAGAGCAGCTCCTCCTCCAGATTGGCGTGGCTTGCCAGGGCGGCCTGAAGCATCGCCCCCAGCCTCTGAAGCAGGGTCAAGTCCCCGGCATCCGTTAGCCTGACTTCCAGGTGTTCCAACAACGCATTCAGCACGCCGTGCTCCCCCCGAAGCGCTTCCGTGATCATCATGCTCGCCTCCGCCGATTTGCTTCCGTCAAGTATACGGGTTCCGGCGGGATTTGTCGTTGCGCTGACGAGCGTTGAGAGCTTGGGGGAGGTCCTCGTCCGAAGCGGGAGTTCCTCAGTCAGCAGCCTCAGGGTTGTGACCCTCCGGCCGCCGTCGGTCCAGAAGAACAGGGTGAGATTCTTGCGTGCAGCGGGATCCAGCGATCAAGGCGTCCAGCTCAATGTCGCGCCGGCGAGGGTGACGATGGCCAGCGCCCGATGTTAGCTGAGCGAGGCCGCATCGGCGCCGCCGTGGTCTAGCGCAGAGAGGTGAGCCGCATGAGGATCAGGCTGATCGGGCCGAGCTGCGGCACTCGGCCGAATCCTGACCAGAGCAGAGGACCACCGATCGGCAGGTCGCCCCCAGAATGGACCGGACCGTGGCCGTGCGGTTTGATTGTACGTCCCCGACAGTGCCTGGACGGTCGGACCGGCGGGCACTTCACCACCCCCGTCATCTTCAGTCGGCGATCTGCACCGCCGGGACTTTCTCTTCGCCGTGCGCCCGTTGAAGGGCAAAGGCAAAGGCGAGCGAGAGCAAGGCCAGCACGACATAGATGCTGAAGCCGCTAGCATAGCCTGTCTCACCCTTCGAGCGCACGAAGGCGCTCAGAATTGGGGGAATGGCAAAACCGCCAAAAGCCCCCAGTCCGCCTACCCAGCCTGATGCACCGCCAACTGCCAGTGGAACTTCCTTGGCGACCAACTTGAAGACCGCCGCATTCGTCGCGCCCATGCCGACCGCCATGATGAGCGCGGCTGCCATCGAGAGCGCCAGGTTGTGAGAGAAACTCATCAGGAGCGCCCCCGTCAACATGATCAGCAACGAGACGCTGGCCGTCGCTTCGCCTCCCACCCGATCACAGACACTCCCGCCGACAACGCGGACAAGGGAGGTCGAAAGGGAGTAAGCGGCCGTGAGAATCCCTGCCGTGATGGCGCTGACGCCAAAGAAGGATGTCCAGAAAGTCGGCAGCCAGGCGGTCATTGCGATGAAGCCGCCGAAGGTGGTGAAGTAGATTGCAACCAGAAGCCACGTCTTCCAGACACGAGCGGAAACCAGCAGACTCTCTCTGGAAGAACCGGCGGGGAAAAGCTCCTGCCCCTCCTGCTGGGCAACAGCCCGGGCATTCTCCGGGTTTGATCCCTCGGCGAGCGCCTGGAAGTACCAGGCATTTCTCCCGATGAAGTAATACAGAGCGGTCCCAGCAACGAGGAGCAGCAGCCAGAGGAGATAGGAGATGGGGAGGCCGAGCGCGGTTAGTGCAAACGGGAGGATCAAGGAGAACAAGCCCGGGGCCAGATTCCCGATCCCTGCATACGTTCCCAACGCGATTCCCTGCCGTTGCTGGGGGAACCAGTAGCTGACCTGCCCTATCCCAGGCGAAAAGATGGCGATACCGCAACCGCTCAAAACCCCGAGGAGAAGGAACAGGGGAAAGAGTGAAGCTGTCACACCGTCCGGATAGAGCAGCAAGACCAGGACGGTCAATCCTCCCATGCCGATCACAGAAGTGACCAACAGGATTAAGATCGGCTTACGTCCGCCGGTTGTGTCTACCCAGGCGGCGAAGGGGATACGCAAGAGAGAACCTGAAAGCGACGGCATGGCGACGAGAAAGCCAACCATTGTAGGCGTCAATCCCATAAGATCTCGGAGTTCCTTGGCGGTAGGGCCAAAGAGAGATACAGCCGCGAAGCCAACGAAGAAAGCGATCGTGGCGCCAAGAAGTCCATGTTGAGGGGTGCCCTTGAAACTCATGTAGACCTTTCCTGATTCAGATCGCGCGTTTTCCGCAACGCAATCACTTCCTGCCACGGAAGCAGGAAGTAACCAAGCGACCGGGGGATGGAGTGAACAAGGCTTGAAAACGAAAATGCCAGCAACAGGGGATAGCCACGGTGGCGATCATTCAGTCGCCGCTGATCCCTTCTTCAAGCCTGGGCCTCCTGGCCTGCATCCGGTGGTCATGAACAAGGCGAAGTAGCCTGGGAAGAGGTCCCGGACGCCCCGCCTCACGCGATCAGCGATCGACTCAACCACACCCGGGCCTTGCAGGCGGCGGGATGGGCCCCCGGACCTCCTGGTAGTAGCTCTCCCCGGCGCAGGCGCGGCAGAGGGTCATCCCCTCCCGCAGGACCTCCCGCTCATTGAGGATCTCCTCGGCGCAAGCCCGGCACGCCACCCGGTAGCCCGGCTTGCTCAGCAACCTGGCCAGCGAGAAGACCAGTCGCACCTCCTGAGCGCGCAGCAGCTCCTGCTCCGGCATGCGCTGGTATCCCTCCAGCTGGGCAGCCCAGCGGCTCTTCGCGCCCGGGGCGTACTCCCTGGCCCGCAGGCGGATCTCGGGCCGGGGCGCGATCCGCAGGGCGCGCCCGTCGATCGTGTCCACAAAGGTGGCCGCGACCTTGCCGAAATCGATCACCCGCAGCGTGCGCCGACCCACCCAGCACCCGCTGGCCGCGGCAACCCCGTCGGCGGCGCAGCCGTCGGTCTCCACCAGGGCCAGCAGCCGCTTGTCCCGGCGTGGTGTGTCGAGCTCCAGCAGCTTGCCGGCCAGCATCCCCATGCGCACTCCCAACACCTGGCGTGGGCAGAGATGATGGTGAAGGGCGGCCGAGGCGTGCAGCAGCTCCTCCAGGTCCGCCTCGCCTGCCGAGGCACATGGCTCCGCACGGCTGGCAGCTTGCAAGAGCACCGGCGCCCGAGCGTTCATCCGCCCCGCCCCGCCCGAGCCCGATTCCAGATCACCACCTGGATTGGGCGCCATAGATAGGTAATAGGGAAGGTGACGAGATGGACTAAACGCGTGAAGGGGAACAGGGCCAGGATGACGAAACCGCCCAGCATGTGTAGCTTGACCAACAAGGGGAGCGCCGTGACGTACTGGGTCTGGGGGTCGAACTTCGCCAGGGATACGAGCCAGGGCACGGCGGTGTGCAAATACCAGTCCGAGCCCCACCGGTAGATGAGGGCGATCGAGAACCCCAACCCCACCTGCGCCAACAGCGCCGCCAACAGGATCCAGTCCATGACCGAGGTGACGGCCAGGGCGCGCGAGCTCGTGATCCGGCGGACCACGAGCAGGGTCAGGCCGACGAACGCCATTAGCGCCAACGCCAGCCCGCTCACTTCAAGCACGTAAAGGCGGAGCTGATCGGAGATGAGATCACCCCACAGACTTGGGAAGATCAATGCCAGCACGTGAGCCGTCAACACCAAGATCACCCCGTAGTGCCACGACACCGAGCCCCAGAACAAGGCACGATTCTCCAGGAATTGCGAGGACAGGCTGGAGTAGGAGAATCGGTCGCTGTAGTATCGGTAGATTCCCATGAGGATGGCGATGACAACCGCCAGGTACGGGAAGGCCACGAAGAGCACAGTGTCAAGCATGATCCATACCTCCCGGCTGGCCGGCGGCCATCGTCGTCAGGTTGTCAGCCGCCAAATCTTCCGTCGGCGGTTCCCCGTCCGGAGCCATCGTCTGCAACACCCACGACAGCGCCTGCAACACATGCCGGTATTCGTCGCCTTTGGCCGGCGCTCTAGGGATGTCGGGATCGGGCGGCTCTTCGTCTTTGCTTTTCAGCATTTTCCTCAGCGCAGGATGCAGGGCCTGGCTGATGATTTCCTCGGTTTCCGTCAAGTCGGCGTTTACGGCCAGAAAGCGCAGCATCACCGCCAGATGGTCCGGCAGTTCGACCCCGCACTCGATCGCATACGGGCGGTAGCGTTCCTTGAGCCCCAACATAAATGCACTGCGCTTGTACGTCTCACCAAACATGTGATAGCCGATATAAGGGTGGCAGGTGGCGTCGAGTTCAAAGACGCTGGAATAAATCTCCTCTAACCGGGGCAGCGGTGTGTTCGCGGCAAACGCTTCAAATTCGTGCAGAACCCCCGCCGCCTCCGTACTCCGAGCGGCGACGAGCGCGGCGCAGTCACCAGCCACGCCGGTAAGTTCCGTGCGCGGATAATCCAGCAGTTCGGCAAAAAGACGTAAGACACGGCCTTCGATCGGTGCGCCGACCATCCTCATGCTCCTCGAACCGGGGCCTTGCGGAAGCCGAAGCCGCCCTCGCGCTTCTGGTCATAGGGATCGAGGGTCTGCTCGACGGCGACCTCGCGGGCCAGCGGAGGCACAACAAAGCGCTCCTCAAACGTCGGCTTGGAGGTCAACTGGAAGATGGCCTCGGCCTCCTCGGCGGTCGTGCCGCCCACTTTCAGGGCCGCCTGGGCTTCCTCCTCGGAGACGTCCTTGACCGTTTTGGAACGCATGTAGATCCGCACCGCGATCTGTTTCCGATAGGAGGTCGCCACGATCTCCTCGTTGCCAGCCGAAAACAGGCTGGCCATGTAGCGGATGGGCATGCGCGCCTGCTCCAGCGAACTCATGAGCGGTGCCAGGCTGACGCTGGCCGCCTGGGCGTTGTCGTACATGCCGTCCTTCACCTTCGCCAGCACCGGCAGCATCGGCGGCACATAGAAAAGCATCGGCAGAGTGCGGAAATCAGGGTGGAGCGGCAGGGCCAGGCGCCACTTTTTCACGAACTTGTACACCGGCGATTGCCGGGCCGAGTCGATCATCGCCTCCGAGACGCCGTTGGCCCGGGCGGCGGCGATGACCTGCGGATCGAACGGGTCCTGAATGATGGCGCGCTGCGCCTCGATCAGGTCGGCGTCGGGCACGGAGGCCGATCCCTTGATCCCATCGGCGTCGTAGAGCAGCACGCCGAGGTAGCGGATGCGTCCGACGCACGAGTGGAAGCAGGCCGGGGCCTGGCCGCTTTCCAGGCGCGGATAACACAAGATGCACTTTTCGGATTTGCCCGTCGACCAGTTGAAGTAGGTCTTCTTGTAGGGACAGCCGGAGATGCACATGCGCCAGGCCCGGCACTTCTCCTGGCTGAGCAGCACGATGCCGTCTTCGCCGCGCTTGTAGAGGGCGCCAGCCGGGCAGGCAGCGACGCAGCCAGGATTGAGGCAGTGGTTGCAGATGCGCGGCAGGTAGAAAAAGACCACGCGCTCTATCTCGGTCAACTGCGCCCGCTCGTCGTCGGTCAGCTCGTCGAGGTTCGGATCGTTGCGGGCGTAGATCGGCGAGCCGCCGTAGTCGTCGTCCCAGTTCGGTCCGGCCTCGATCTCCATGTGCTTGCCGGTGATCATCGAGATGGCGCGGGCGGTGGGTTGGTCGTCGCTTTCGGGAACGTTGAAGAGATTCTCGTATTCGTAGGTCCACGGTTCGTAATAATCGTCCACCGTCGGCAGATATGGATTGAAGAAGATGTTCGCCAACCCGCCCAACCGGCCATGCAATTTCAGGTGGATGTCGTTCTTGTCCTTCTCCCAGCCGCCCTTGTACTTGTCCTGGTCTTCCCACAGTGTGGGGTAACCGGTGCCCGGCTTTGTCTCCACGTTGTTCCACCACATGTACTCGGTGCCCTTGCGATCGGTCCAGATGTTCTTGCAGGCCACCGAGCAGGTGTGGCAGCCGATGCACTTATCAAGGTGGAAGACCATTGACACTTGCGCGCGAATGTCCATTGTGATGGCTCCTCAGATCGGCCTCGGCCGTCGCCAGAGGTAGGCCCCGACGGCGACCGCAGCAATCGCTCCGGTGATCACGTTCGCCCAGTTGGCGATTTCCATCTGCGGCCAGGCGGTCTGGCACGGCGAAGGGCAATAGGAAACCAGCGTACCGAACCCGATTCCGAATAGAAAGAGTAGGTTGAAGACCCAGGCAGTTGGCAGCGCACGCCGGCTGCCGCGCGTGGCGGCGAGCAACCCCCACAGCCAGACGCCGAACAGGGCCATGGTGTTCAGCGTCGCCAAGGCCGCCTTGCCCGAAGCCGCGGCCAGCCCGCTGTAGACGAACTGGAAATCGACAAACGTACGCCCTAGAAAGGTGAGTAGAGCAACCGCCAGGACTGTGATGGATCCATCAAGTGAGACGAGCCGCGTCTTCATGAAGCTTCTCCTCATCGTGTCATCAGATATACGGCGTAGCCTGCTGGCCAGGATGAGTAGTTCGTCCCGCTCGCGTAGCGCTCAATCTCGAAGTGCGGACTGAAGCGGCCTTCGATCTCGCCCGGCTTACAGGCCAGGCGTCCGAAGAACGGACGCTCCAACCAGCGCGGGGCCCACTCGTCCCGGCAGTCGGTGAAGGAGTAGGTGTTTCGTTTGGTACGCGCTCATTGGCTATTCTCATCCGTGGATTTGCTTCACCAGCCGTTCGATCTGGGGCAGGTGCGTCAGTTCGTGCGAGGCAAAATAACTGACCTGCTGCTTGATCGAAACAAGGCCGAACTCCTCGTGCCTGCCCGTCCGCCACCAGTCCGCGAAGGGAATCGATTTCAGTTTGGCGATCATCTCCCGCCGTGAAGTGTGATACTCGTCGAAAATCTGTCTCGTGGACGGCGGACGTTCCTTCTCATCCCGCGCCCAGACAAAGACCACCTTCGATTCCAGCACGGGATTCTCCTCTTTGAGGAATAAGTCGACGCGAGTACTGATCACGCCCTGCGCGTCGCGCAAGTGCGAGACAATGTTGCGGATCGCCCAGCCGCCATCCGCAGGGGGTTTGGTCATCGCCTGCTCAGTGAGTCCCTCCAACAGCGCGGCAACTTCCAGCGGTGTCTTGCGCAATCGCTCCAACGCCTCTGTCCGGTCGAGCGCGTCCAGCCAATAGATAGGTGGGAGCCATTGAAATGTCCCGCCCCACGCGCCGCAATTGGGACATTTTTCGGGAGCTCCCCCGAGAGTCAGGTGTCCGCAGGTGCGGCAGACGTACGGATGTGGAATCTCATGGATGAGCGGGAGCCGCCCTGCGGTCAGGGCGGAACTACCTTTCAGGAAGGCGGTCTGCAAGTCGGCGATATCCAACGAAGCAGCAATGTCTTCGAACTCGATTGCCAGCGTGTCCTTGTCGCTTGGCAGATGGAGTTCCCACGCCGCGCGTCGATCCATCGAGTCCGCTGTGGCGCGGGCAAGTTTGGCAAGGTTGTATTGACCTTCGCCCTCCAGCCGCAATGCCACCGACAGCAGGCGCACAAGCGTATCTGTCCGTTCGGGGTTTTTCACCGACCGTCTCTCTTCTTGTTTGACGTCACTTCCTGGATTCCTTTGCCTCCAATTTGGCAAGCCTCGTTGCCATATCCTCGGCAAGCATTTCATAATATTCGACCCATTGTGGTTGCCCATATTCCGTCCGCAGGCCAAGCCAAATTGGCTTCACCTTCTTCCAGGTTGTGAGGATTGGAGCCGAGTTGAGATCGTCCAGGAGTTCGAGAGGCGCTAGCTTGCGCTTGTAGAGGAGTCCCATGTTTTCGTAGAATACACTGACGATCATCAACGAGATACTATCTTCCTCAGTGGCACTTCCCTTGAACACCTCATAGGTGTCATACTTCCATGTCGTGACGCGGCGATAATGGCGGATGAACTCCTCTTCTCCAAAAGCCGTGAACAGCCGCATGACGGTGTCGAATTGGCGGAGGCGGCTCTGGTTGTGCAATTGGACCAGAGCAATGACAACGCCAACGATGGCGACGATTGGCGCGGCGATGCCGAGAACTTGGTGAAAAGTATCAAGCGTCATGGCCGCCTTGATGGTCATCGAACTTCGGAACGCAACTCCGCATCAACCTGCCTGCCAATCCGCGCCGCGATCTCTGGCAGGGCTTCCACGTCGGATAACTTCGTGCGGAAGTTGACGATGCAGGCGCGCAGGAGGTACTTGCCATCCATCACTGCGTTCGACACAAACGCTTCGCCGCTCGCTTGCAGGCGGTTGACCAGTTCCTCGTTGAGTTTGTTCAAGTACGCCGCCACCCCCGGCGCGTTGCCGGACAGGTTCTGTGGGACGAAGCGGAAGGTGGTGATGCCCAGGTTCTGTGTCACGGCCTGCAGTTCGGGATGCGCGTCCACTGCTTTGAACAACGCCTGTGACAACGCGATGTCGTCGCGGATCATCTGGATGTAGCCCTCGCGTCCCGCCTGTCGCAGTCCGAGCCAGACCTTCAACGCCCGGAAGCCGCGCGAATTTTGCAGACCAAAGTCGAGATAGTTGATCGGCGGGTCTTCCATCGTCCCGTCGAAGTTGTAATAGTCGGGGTGATGGCTGTAGGCATCGATCATGTATTGCGGATTGCGGACCAGCGTGCAGCCCGCCTCCAGCGGGCTGTACAGCCACTTGTGCGGGTCGAGCGCCACCGAGTCCGCTTCGCTCAATCCCTTCAACTGCGCCGACGCCTCGGGCAGACACGCGGCAGGCGCGCCGTACGCGCCGTCCACGTGGAACCACAGGTGATGCTTCTTGCACATCGCGGCGATCTCAGGCAATGGATCCACCGCGCCCACGCCCACCGTTCCCGCCGCGCCGACAACCATGAAGGGCAGGAGTCCCGCGTCGCGATCCGCGACGATCTGTTGTTCCAGCGCGTCCATCATCATCCGCTGGCTGGCGTCCGTCTCGATCCAGCGCACCGAGTCCCCCCCCATGCCAAACAACTCCGACGCCTTGTGCATCCACGTGTGGGTTTCCTTCGACACATAGGCCATCATGCGCGGATGGTTCGTGGACAACCCCTCACGCTTGATATCCCAGTTCGCCATAGCCTGCCGCGCGGCGAGAAAACCGACCATGTTCGCCATGTTGCCGCCGCTCACCAGCACGCCGCCGCACGTGCGCGGATACCCCAACAGATCGGCGATCCAGCGAATGGTCTGCGCTTCGATCTCGCTCGCCATCGGCGACAGGATGAACGCGCCCACGTTTTGATTGATCGCGCCCGCCAGAAGGTCAGCCAGCGCGCCGATGGGCGCCGCGGACGAAGTGATATATCCCCAAAATCTCGGATGACCGTTGAACAGCGAATGATCGAACAGGAGACCCGCCGCTTCTTCCATCAGACTCTGGGCGGGCGCGCCGCGCTCGGGCAGTTTTCCACTCCCGAGCATTTCCCGCAACGCCTGCGGAGAATCTGCGGGAGTCACAAGTCGTTGCGGCAGACCGTCCAAGAACTCCGCGATCTGATCCACGAGACGATGACCCAACGCGCGGAACTCGTCGCCGCTCATTTCAATCGGCGTCTTCCGAAGACGCAGATCAGAAGCTTGATGACCAGCGATCATCTTGCATTCCTTCCAGACAGTGATCTGTCCAATGGGGCAACCATTGGTTGCTTCTTAGAAACCGAAGCCCCTCCCAGCGAGAGAGGGGACGGGGGTGAGGGCAGGCACTTTACCACTCCAGCTTCTCCAGCTTCCGCACCACGCAGTAGGTATCGCGGGTGAAGATGCCGATGGGGCCCCAGTAGTTGAAGGCGTAGGTGAACTGGGCGTAGCCGCCCGCCAGTTGCAGCGGGTTGATGCGGGTGCGGGTGAGGCTGTTGTGGCCGCCGGCCCGCTTTCCGCCGCGAATCTGCGACTTGGGGATGTAGATCGTGCGCTCAACGGCGTGGTAGTACAGGCACATGCCCGGCTGCACGCGGGCGCTGACGTTGGCGCGAGTGACGACTACGCCGTTGTCGTTGTAGACCTCGACCCAGTCGTTGTCGATCAGCCCGATCTTCTCGGCGTCCTTATCGTTGATCCAGATCGGGTCCATGCCGCGCGAGAGAGTGAGCATCCGGTGGTTGTCCTTGTACGTGGAGTGAATGTTCCACTTACCGTGCGGCGTGATGTAGTTGAGCACCAGGCTCTTGTCGTCCACCATGCTCTTCACGATGTCGCCCGTCCGGCGCGGATCGAGTTTGGGCTTGAAGGTCGGCAGGTGCTCGCCGAAGTCGAGGTAGTAGAGGTGGTCAACGTAGAACTGCTGGCGCCCGGTGAGCGTGCGCCACGGGACGAGCCGCTCGACGTTGATGCACCAGGCGGCGTAGGCTCGGCCATCGTTCACCATGCCCGTCCAGCACGGGCTGATCAGTGTGCGGCGCACCTGGCGCGTCAGGTCGAGAAACGTCATGCGCACGCTCCGCACGTTCTCGGCCAGGTCGGCCAAAGGCACGCCGGTCAGTTCCTCTTCGTGCTTGAAAGCCTGATACGACACTTCACCGTTGGTCTCCGGAGCGAGGTGCAGCAGCGCGTTGGCGGCATCCAGCGCGTCTTCGAGGCTGGGGTACTTTTCCCCGCCCCATTCGACACAGCGCCTGTGCCGGGGATCGGGTGAGCCGCCCACAGGGTTGTCCAGCAGTTCGTCGTAGAACTGTTCGGCCGGGACGTGGACGCCGTTGCCGCTAAAGCCGTCCTCGCGCGCCTTCGGCCCGAGGGAGATGAACTTGTTGTACAGGTTGGCGTAGTCACGCTCCACCACGCGGAAATGCGGCATAGTCTTGCCAGGGATCGCTTCGCACTCGCCTTTGGCCCAGTCCAATGGCTCGGTCTGCGCCAGCTCGTCGGGCGTGTCGTGCATCAGCGGCGAGGCGACCAGATCACGCACGGGCTCGGGGAAGACGAGGGGAGACATCTCACTCACCTTCCGGGCGAAGGCCTTAAAGATCTCGTAATCGGTCTTGGCCTCCCACACCGGCGGCACCGCCGCCCCGAGCGGGTGGACGAAGGAGTGCAGGTCAGTGGTATTGAGGTCGTTCTTCTCGTACCAGAAGGCGGCGGGCAGCACGATGTCGGAGTACAGCGCTGAGGTATCCATGCGGAAGTTGAGGTCCACGACGAGATCGAATTTGCCGCGCGGGGCCGGTTCGCGGAAGGTGACGGACTTGACCTTTCCTTTGGCGTGCTCCTCGGCAACAATGTTGTCATGGGTCCCCAGATAATGGCGTTGGAAGAACTCGGCGCCCTTGGCGCTGGAGGCCAGGGCGTTGCCGCGCCAGATGAACCACACCCGCGGCCAGTTCTCCTGCGCGTCGGGGTCGTCGACGGCGAAGTGCAGTTTGCCATCTTTGAGCTGATTCGCCGTGTAGTTCGAAATCTCGTCGACCGTCTTCGCGCCGGAGGCCTCCGCCTCGCGCAGCACGTCCATCGGATTGCGGTTGAACTGCGGATAATATGGCATCCAGCCCATGCGCACGGCCATCGTTTCCAGATCCATCGCATGGCCTTTGGCCCACTTTGTCTTCGGCGGCACGGGCGCGTAATCGGTGAAGTCGCCTTCGTAGCGCCACTGGTCGCTGTTCACGTAGTGCCACGTGGGCGACTGCTGGCGGCGCGGAACCACGCCCCAATCGTTGGCGAAGGCCAGACTGCTCCACGGTGCGACGAGAGTCAGTTTCTCCTGGCCGACGTAATGGTTCATTCCGCCGCCGTTGCGCCCACAGCAGCCGCACAGGATGAGGGCGGTTATCGGCGCGCGGTAAGCCAGGTTGTTGTTGTACCAGTGGTTGATGCTCGCGCCGACGATGACCATCGAACGGCCCTGGGTGGCTTCGGCATTGTTCGCGAACTCGCGGGCCAGGCGAATGGTCGTGTCGCGCCCGATACCGGTGTACTGCTCCTGCCAGGCCGGGGTATACGGGCGGGGGTCGTCGTAGGGGTGAGTTTCGAACTCACCTGTGCCGGCGTAATCGCCGGGGAGGCCGCGTCCCACGCCAAACTGGGCCATTAAGAGATCGAAGGCCGTCGCCACCGGGAGGCGCCCGTCTTTCGTCTCGATGTAGCGCACCGGGATTCCGCGCAAGAGAGTCTGGTTCTCGGCAAATTCATGGTAAGCAACTTGCAGAACCTCGTCGTGTTGTTCGAAGAAGGACAGCGTCGGGTCAATCGGGCTGTTATCCAGGCCGTCTTCCAACTTGAGATTCCACTTGCCCTTCTCGGTCTTCCAGCGGAAGCCGACCGTGCCTTTGGGCATCTTCGGCTGGCCGGTCTTCGCGTCCATTATCAGGAGCTTCCAATCGCCGTTGTCTTCCTTCGCGTAACGCTCAAGGCGATTGGCGCGCAGCAACTGTCCGGCCTGATAACTCTGGCCGTCTTCGTTGGGCTGGAGCTGCACGAGGAACGGGCCGTCGGTGTAGCGCGTGACGTAGTCCACAAAATAGGGAACCTGTCGGTCCACGTAGAACTCTTTGAGGATGACGTGGTTGACGGCCATCCACAGTGCGGTGTCGGTGCCCGGCTTCACCGGAATCCACCAATCGGAATACTTTGCCACCTGACTCAGATCGGGCGAGATGACCACGAACTTGGCGCCCTCGTGCCGCGCTTCGGAGATGAAGTGCACGTCGGGCGTGCGCGTCATGTTCAGGTTGGACCCCATGGAGATGATGTACTTGCTGTTGTACCAGTCCGCGCTCTCGCACACGTCGGTCTGGTCGCCCCAGACTTCGGGGAAGGCGTTGGGCAGGTCGGCGTACCAGTCGTAGAAACTCATGTTCACGCCGCCGAAGAGCTGCAGGAAGCGCGAACCGGCGGCGTACGAGAGATACGACATGGCCGGGATGGGCGAGAAGCCGAAGACGCGATCCGGCCCCCACTTCTTGGCGGTGTAGAGACACGAGGCCGAGATCAGTTCCTGCACTTCCTCCCACGCCACCCGGCGGAAGCCGCCCTTGCCGCGCGCCTTCTGAAAGCGGGCGCGCTTCGTCTCGTCCTCGACAATCGAACCCCAGGCTTCGATCGGGTTTGCATGGTTGGCCTTCGCCTCGCGCCACAAATCAATAAGCGCGCCGCGAGCGTACGGGTACTTGACGCGGATGGGGCTGTAGACGTACCAGGAGGCCGAGATGCCGCGCTGGCAGCCGCGCGGCTCGTAGGGCGGCAAGTTCGGCTCGAGCAGCGGGTAGTCGGTTTGCTGCATCTCCCAAGTGATGACGCCGTCCTTGACGTAGATCGCCCAGGAACAGCCCCCGGTGCAGTTGACTCCGTGGGTGGAGCGGATGACGTTGTCGTGCTGCCAGCGGTTGCGATAGAACTCCTCCCACTGGCGCGCCTTGGGGTTCACCAAATCCTGTATCCAGCCCATGCTGGTTCCCTCCATGCGAAAGTCACACGGGCCGGCGGAGAAGAGACCGCCGTACCGGGCTGAGTCGCCGCCGCCACACCAAGCCGGCGATGGCGATCGGGATAGCCGCGCCGCCGACCGCCAGGGCGGCTAACAACTGTAGCGTCTGCGGCGCCCGCTCCTGCACCGCGGCCGCCTGGAAGAAGGCGATCAAATCGGCCCGCTCCTGCGCGCTCAGCGGTCGGTTTACCCAGACCGCGTTCATCGTAGGAGTGGGCACGCCGTCTAAAAAGGCGTCCAAACCTTGAGGGCCGCCGTACTTCGAGAGAACCTGGGTGAGGTCGGGACCCAATGCCCCGCCTCCCAGGGCGCCAATGCCCGCAACGCTGTGGCAGGCCATGCAGGGCGGGCCGCCATTCTCAAACCGGTCGGCGCCGAGGAAGAGCAGCCTGCCGACCCCGGGGTCACCTTCGGGCTGGCTCACCGGGGGCTGGACCGCGACAGCGGGCTGCTCGCCTGCACTCTGGAAATAGGCGATGAGCGCCTCAGCCTCTGGCTGGGTCAAACCCAGGTTAGGCATGGGGATCTTGTTGAACTCCTGAAACAACTGTTGGGCAATCGGATCGCCCTCGGCCAGGACGCGGTCGGGCGCCAGAATCCATCGCTGTAACCAGGCCGGGTCGCGACGGTCGGTCACCCCCGCCAGATCTGGCCCGACCAGCTTTCCGCCGCCAAGGGTGTGGCAGGAGACACAGTGGGATTCGAACAAGGCTGCGCCCTGCTCCGCCTGCGCGCTTGCGGCAGGAATCGAGCCCGGGGTGGGAACCTGGGCCTGTTCGGCGGGCGCGGATGGCTGACCCTGCTGCGGAGGCTGCAGTCGCGAGAGCGACAACCCAACGACGACCGCCAGAAGGATCACCCCAGCCAAGACTGTGAGGGCGAAGTCACGCGCGGTCAGCGGGCGCTTGTCCCAAGAGAGATCGGGGTCACGGCTCATGGGCTTCTCCATCTTCGGAAATCGGGAAACCGGCAGGCGGTCAGAGTGGCCCTCCCTTCTCGGGTAAACCGCGGATGAGTTCGATCAGATCGTCGCTCTGCGCCGTGAGCGACCTGGAGGTAAAGGCACGCACCCGGCTGTGTTCGATGGAAACCTGGACCAGTGGGAAATCGGGGTAGCGGGCGAGCAGCCGTGCGGTAAGCGAATCGGGCTCGAGCGAATCGCTCTCATCGCTCGCAAGCAACACCACGTCGGGCGCCTCCTCGACGAGACGGGCCAACACGTCCGCCTCGGGAGGCCACGGTCCCAGCAGCTCCACCTCCTCAACCTTGCTTAAGATGGACTGCAGCGCTTCTCCCAGCAGAGGTTGTGTCGAAAGCAGCACCACGCGTCGTATCTTCTTCCGCCTGGCCATGTTCGCTGTGATCCAGATCCATCTGGCACAACGCTACGCGCTTTTCAGAGGGGGGGCAATCCCTCGGCGGATTAGCCCAGGAAGGAAACAAGAGTGATCTTCAAAAGCGGCCCGGCGGCGAAGAATTAGTTCCTCAAGTCGGCCGCGCCGCAGCGTGAGGCTACGGCCCGCGACCCTCGCTCCGATCGGCCGAAGCCCAAACTTCAGCACGCTCCCGCGCTGCGGGGCGGGAGGGAGACCGGCACATTCTCCTTCCCGCCCAGCCTCAGTGGACCAGGCTGTTCCATGGGTCTTAGTCTGCTTTGGCTGAAAAGAGGCCTGCGGTCCAATGCGGGGGAACGGATCTGCCTCGAGCTATCGGCAGTCCCGGCCGGGCCTTGCGTCGAATGACTCACCTGATTCTCGCCGGGATGAGAATCGAGCGATCTTGGGCTGTCTCCGAGGAGGCGATTGGCTTAGTTCCCTTGCTTTGTTTTGGGGGGGCGTTCCTAAGGGGAGGCAGACTCGATCAGAGCCTCAGGCCAGCCCTTTGTGGCGGGCGATGCGGGCAGCCTCCAAACGGCTGCTGACCTGCAGCTTGGATAGGATGTTGCGCACGTGGCTCTTGACCGTGTGGATGCTGATGATGAGCTGCGCGGCGATCTCCTTGTCACTGGCACCGGTGGCCACAAGGTCGAGCACCTCTTGCTCGCGGCGTGTGAGGTCGCCTTGTGTGCCTTCCCCTGAAGGCGCGATCCGGCTCATCCTGCGGAACTCCTCCAGCATGCGGCCTGCCAGCATAGGTGATATGGCGGCCTCCCCGCGGATCGCGCCCCGCAGCATCTCCAGCATGGGTCGGGACGCCATGTTCTTGAGCAGGTAGCCCTGGGCGCCGGCTTTGACGGCCTCGAAAAGCTTCTCCTCGTCGTCGCGCACGGTCAGCATCACGATGGTGATCTCGGGATGCTCTCGCTTGATCAGCCGGGTGGCCTCCAGGCCATCCCCGGTCGGCATGCCGATGTCCATCAGGATCAGATCCGGAACCAACTCGCGCGCCTTGACCAAGGCCTCCAGCCCATCGGCGGCCTCGCCCACCACCTCCATATCCGGCTGCGCCGAAACAATGCCGGCGATCCCTTCCCGGAAGAGGGTATGGTCGTCGGCCAGCAGGACGCGTATCTTGCTCATGGTGTCACGACGGCGTCTCCGTCGTCGGATGCGCCATGGCGCCCAACCGGCCAGCGCAGAACTACGCGGGTACCTTGTCCCGGCGCGGCATCAATGCTCAGCTCGCCGCCCAGCCGGGCGGCGCGCGCCCTCATGATGCTCATCCCGTAGTGGCGCCCACCATCGTTGTAGGAGCGGGAGGGATCGAAGCCTACACCATCATCTTCAATGCTCAGGGCCAGCTCACTCTCTCGCTGGCTGACTCGCACCGCAACCCGAGTGGCCTGGGCGTGAAGCCGGACGTTCTGCAACGCCTCCTGGAGCACCCGAACGATCTGCCTGGCATCATCCGGTGTTGTGTAAAGGGGCTCTTGCTCATCCAACACCAGATCCACCGCCGGCCCACCTGCCTCGGAGGCGTCACTGACGACGGGGCCGAGTTGATCCCGGAGGGAAAGATCGCCTGTACTCTCTTCTTGCAGGCGGGCAATCGCCGACCGTGCCTCCAGACCGGCGCCGGCCAACGTACTCCGCATCCGCTCCATCCCAAGCCAGGCGTCGTCGAGCTGCATCGCACGCAGATTGTCCGCGATTTGCTGTGCTTTCAGCTCAAGGAAACTCAATGTCTGGGCCAAGGTGTCGTGGATCTCAGCCGCAATACGCTGACGCTCCTCGAGCATGGCCACGCGCTCGGCCCGCTCATACAGGCGAGCATTCTCGAGGGCGATGGCGGCGGAGTTGGCGAGCTTGGTCAAAAGGCCGACGTCATCCTTTGAGAAGGCTGCGGATTGACTGTGCCCGACGCACAAGGCGCCTATGGCACGGTCACCAACTCTGAGTGGTGCCGCAAGATGGCTAATGCGGTAGCGGGGGTCGACGATGGCACATCCACCGCCGCAGCCGTCGACACCGCACTCTAACGCCTCGTTCCGGGCGAGGACCATCTCAGCGGGTGACCGAATCACCTCCAGGCGCTTCTGTCGCGCCGCTTCATCCGGTCCGCTGACCGATTGAAGGATGAGAGCCTGGGTCGATCCGTCAAGAAGGCACAGAAAGGCCACCTCGGCCTCAAGGAGCTCTGCGGCCTTGCTCGTCACCGATCGAAGAACATGATCGATATCCAGCCGGGAACTGATTTCCCGACTCACTTCGTATAGGGCAGCCACCTCTCGTGTCCGCCGCTCCACTTGCTCTTCCAGATCCCGCGTCGACCGGCCGAGCTGCCTTCGCGTTGACTCCAAGGTGGAGGCCAGGCGGCGGATCTCCGACGGCCCACCGATAGGCACTTCACCTTCGAGATCACCGCTCCCGATGCGATCGGCCGCCTGTGCCAGGCGATCGAGGGGGTCCATGAGCGAGCCTCGTATGAGGAGCACACCGCTCGCCAAAAGGCCCAGCGCGCCAAGCGCGAATAGGAGCAGTACTCCCCGCAACCGGGCTAACTTGGCCTCGCTCGCACCTTCATACAGAAGCACAACCTGGTCAGCCCGAGTCACGAGCTCAGCCGACTGGATCTCAACAGCCGACCAGTTGGTGAGGGACGCCGGGGTTCCATTCTCCGCTTCGAGCAGGCTGTCGAGGCTGAACCGGAGCTCGGACCACTGTAGTTGCAACCTGGTCAATGCCTCCCGAACCGCCGTTTCACGAGCGGCCGGCAGACTGACCACGTTTCCTGCGAGATAGGAAGTCTCACCGCCTTGGAGCAGCGCGTGCAGAGTCTTCTCGAACAGGGCCATGGAGGCGCGAAGCTGGTCAGCGGAAACGGGATCCCCGTCGGTCACCCACTCCAGGGAGACCTTGGACATCTGCTGGAGCAGCATCCGCTGGCGGCCGGCCAGGTTGATAACCAGGGCATCCCGGGTCTGGCTCTCGGTAATCCAGAGAGCCGAACCGGTCGCCATGCCGACCAACAGCGTGAAGGCCAGCAGAAGCAGGGCCATCCGCCCTCGCAGGCTGCCCAATAATGTTGCTTTCACTCCCTCTTTACCTTGAACAATGGGTCACCAATCCGCGCCCTCGTCCACGGCAAGTCTGGCGGCCGCGCCCGGAACGTAGACGGCGTCCAGGTCGTAGAGGTTGGCCCTGAGGTATGCCGCCGTCGCGACGGCGTGGGTACGGATGGGCACCCCAGCTGTGTCCGCTGTGGCTCCTCCC
>Ga0209342_10002238_pt1 | contig 21057 bp, 21 predicted proteins | sample RifCSP16_2_FD_184023 | JGI IMG/M metagenome (GOLD analysis project Ga0209342, IMG submission 184023) | Soil microbial communities from Rifle, Colorado - Rifle CSP2_sed 16_2 (SPAdes) (version 2) | ecosystem: Environmental > Terrestrial > Deep subsurface > Rock core/Sediment | place: Rifle... | reverse complement strand
TTGTAGGTGTGGGTCATGGGGACGATGAACCCCAACTACACCGGCACCTACAACTTGAACGAGGACATGCGGTCCCGCTTCGAGTTCGTCGAGGTGAACTACATGGGCATCGAGCAGGAGCGGGACCTGCTGACCCGCCAGTTCCCGTCGAAGCCGAACGCGCAGGAGAGGCAGTTCATCGACCACCTGCTCAACCTGGCGCGGGAGACCCGCTCCGGGCAGCTGGAGTACGGGCTGTCCACCCGCGACCTGGTGCAGGTCGTCCGCAACTTCGTCCGCACCGGCAACCTCGACGCCGCCCTCAAGCTGCTCGAGGGCAAGTTCGAGGGCGAGAACGTCAAGAACTTCAGGACCAGGATCATGTCCACCTTCCGCATCAACCTCGACACCGTCAGGCTCTACGGGTGAGCGCCGTCTCCCAGGGCGGCCAGGCCCAGCAGGGAGGGAGCCCCCTGCTGGGGGGCTTCGCGGCGGCCGTCCCGATGCCCGCCCAGCGGCCGAAGCTGGACCTCGGCCCGATGACCGGTTCGCCGGACTACATCCTCGACCGGCTGCGCTCGCTGGTGGACACGTTCTCCGTCCTGCTCGACCGGCAGCTGGAACTCCGTCCGGCCAGCTGCGGCCACACGGACTGCGAGTCCTTCGTGGCCGTCCCCCTGCACGAGCCGGACGCCTACCTCGTGGGTGAGCACGAGATCAGCCACTGCCTCTTCGGCACGGACCCCAAGCTGGCGAAGGAGGTGGCCGAGAAGGCCACCGAGCGCCTCCTGCTCCGCGCCGGGATGAAGCGCACCCAGCCGGAGGCGCAGCAGTACGCCAAGAAGCTGGACTTCCTGATGCACCGCCTGTGGAACCTCCTGGAGGACCACCGGTGCTGGTGGCTCTGGTGCCACATCTACCCCGGTGGCGGCTCGCTCCTGGAGGAGCGGTGGCGGAACATCGTCCAGCACGACAGGTTGGATGAGGAGTGCCAGAAGAACCTGCACAGTTACTTGAGCAGGCTCTCCATGGGGGTTGTGACCCCCGACGCCCCCGACGGCTTCCGCCGCTGCGACAAGCCCATGAAGGAGGCCCTCAACCTGGTGGAGGGGGTCGACGCCGGGGCCTGCCTGGCCGTCACCGCGCGGCTCGTGGACCGGATCGCCGACGAGCTGCTGGACGCCTACCCGCCCACCCGCCAGGAGGAAGCCCAGCAGAAGCTGCAGCAGCTCGCGGGCCTCGATCCGGGCGAGGAGAGTGAAGAAGACGAGGAAGACAACGGCCCGGGGGACGACGACCTCCACGAAGGGGACTCCACCCGCCGGCCCACCGCGGCGCAGCACCTGCAGATCCAACGGCTCCTGTCCGCGAGCGACGAGGACGAGGACGACGAGGGCCCGTCCTCCTTCTCCCAGGTCATGCAGGGTGGGGCGGACAAGATGGAGGCCCGGATCGAGGCCGCGCGGCAGGCGATGAGCCTCCCCCGGAAGGGCCTGGAAGAGCTGAAGGAGGAGGCCCTCTCGGACGCCTGCCAGCAGTCCGGTATCGAGGGCCACTTCGTGTACCCGATCCGCGGGCTGCCGGGCCCCTCGCAGGCTGCCGCGGGCATCCGCCACCACCTCGAGCGCGTGCGCATGCGCCTCCGCCAGCGCCTGATCGACGACGGCGACGACCCGGACATCGAGTCCTTCATCGAGGCGAAGCTCGAGCAGAAGCTCGACGACCAGCCCCTCTTCCGCCAGCAGAAGAAGGAGGCGGGCCTCGAGCTACTGGTCCTCATCGACGTCAGCGGGTCGATGTACGGGAGTGGGCTCACGCTGGTCACGCAGGCCGTGGCCGACGTGCACGAGGCGTGCCGGAGCCTGAACGTCCAGCTCACGCTGTGGGGGTTCTCCGACAGGCTCTACTTCTTCAAGACGCTGGGGAGCCCCGAGGGGGCCAGGGGCCTCGTGATGGGGGGCACCAGCATGGTGCAGGCCCTCGAGGTGGCGGCCGAGTGGGCGAGGGACTGGAAGTCGAGGCGGGCGATAGTGCTGATGACGGACGGCTTTCCCACCACGCTTCGCGCGAAGAACTCCACGGGGGACTGCACGCGCGACCTGGCAGCGGTGCTGGAGGAGATGCGGCGGGACGACCTCGTCCTCTCCGTGCTCGCGATCGGGGACGCGGGTTCCAGGGCCACGTACGATACGGCCTTCGGTCTTGGGGGCTACGGCCTACTGGGCTCGATGACCGACGTGAGGACCGCCCTGCCCGAGACCTGCAAGCTGCTGGTCGAGGCGCACCTGCGGAGAACGCTGCGGTGACCCCCGAGCAGGTGCAGCCCTTCCTGGGCAAGCTGGTCGCGCTGATGAACGAGGTCAGCGCCGCGGACTTCCTCGTCTACGTCACAGGTGAGGACGGCGGCTCCGCCTTCGGGCTGACGAATCATCGGGTCCAAGGCGAGGACCCCAAGCGCGTGCCGGTCCTGGTGGAGGGTGTCCTGCGCCGACTGGTCGGCATGTACGTCCAGATGAACTGCGTGCCGCCGAGGCTGGCGCTCGGGATCCTCCGCGGCCACCTGGACCTGCTGGAGGAGGAGCTGCGGGCAGAGGCGGGGGCGCGTCCCCCCGCGCAGGGTCGCGTGAGCGGCGACGAGGCCAACTAGGTGGCCTCCCTTAGCTCGGGTACGCGGTGAAGCTGCAGCCGCACCACGCCGCGTTCCTGGACCGCACCGCCCGACGGCTCAGTGCGCGGGTGGGTAGAGCGGTCTCGCGCGACGAGGTCCTGGGGGCGCTGCTGGACATCGCCGTCCAGGACGAGGGGGTATACGACCCGGACGCGCCAGAGCGCCCCCTCAGCCCCCTGCGCCGCGGAGTCCTGCAGGAGGAGCGAGGAACCAGGACGTGCCAGCTCGGAGAGCGCGCACTGACTCTGGCGCTGCGGGAGGAGGAGTGATGTCGGCCTCGCGCCATGCCTTCCGCGTTCGCCGGGCCAGGAGCGCGCTGCCGCCCAGGAGCGCGACCCCGGTGGCCATGCCGATGGGGTCCAGCGGGAAGGGTGCGGAGGCGGCCGTCTTGGGCGCGAACCAGTTCCCGCGGAAGGGGTTAGACAGCTCTACCCCGGGGCTCCGGGGCGTGGCGATCCTGGGCTGCACCAGGCCGCGGATACGCGCCAGGTGAGGGCGCAGCAGGACCTGGGCAGCAGCCTTCTCGGCCTCGACGGGACGCCAGCGGCGGATGCGCCGGAAGTACTCGCGCGGCAGCTCTTCGTGCAGGCGCTCGGCCATGCCCCTCGCCCCCGTAGCTTGCCCTTTCAGGTAGTAGTAGGCCCCGGGAACCCCCTCGGTGACGACGTGGGGTAGGCCCTGCGCGAAGGTCTTGACCGCCTCGGCTCCGACGCGCAGGGTCGAGGGTACTTTGGTGGCCGTTTCCTTGGCCTTCTTGCCAGTCGCCGCACCGCGCAACTTCTCCTTGGCCGCGGCCCGCTGCATGAGCAGCTTCTTGAGCAGCATTGTCGAGGCCGGGTGCTCGTCCCGGTGAATGGTCCAGACGTCGCCGTGCTCGTGGATGTGGTGGGTCAGGTCAGGGTGCCTGAAGCTGCGGAGCTTCGTCTGCCCCGCCTCCGGGATGGCGGCGGTGACGGGCACGAAGCCCAGGCGCCTCGTGATGTCCTCCTCGGCCAGGAGGCTCTTGGGAACGACCAGGCGCTTGTGGCCGGTGCCGACCTCAACACCTTGGCGCTCCAGGGTCTTCCGGATCCTCTTGAAGCGCCCCTGGACCAGTCGCTGCCTGAGTGCCTCGGCTCCCGAGGAGTCCTGCGCCTCCTTGCGCAGTTCGGAGGCCAGGGCCTGGAGGACGGTGAGCGGGATCACGGGAAAAGTCTAACCCACCTGGGCCTTCTTCCTCTCGCGGCGCTTCAGCAGCTGCAGGGCCGCGAGCGTGCCCGCCGGAATCATCGCCGCGTGGGCCCCGTAGGTCCCGAAGGCGGGCAGCAGGACCTTGGCGTACTCCTTTCCCCTCCCGACTCGGCGCCCCAAGTTCACCGCGTGGATGGAGGCCCTGGCCTCCTCCGCCAGGCTCGGAAGCGCGAGCGCCCCACCGCCGAGGACGAGCTTCTGCGCCTGCCCGTAGCGCCGCGCCCGCTCCTCCGGGGTCTCCCCGCGAGAGGCGCGGATTGCCCCGCCGATGGCCGCACCGGTAGCGGCGAGGGGAGCGGTCTTGGCACCGAGCGCTCCCGCCCAGAGGAGACCCCGCCTCAGCCTGGAGCCGCCCACGGTCGCGTGCCCCAGCTTGTGGGCGTAGACGGCTGGGTCAACTCTCGATGCCGCTGATCAGCCCGACGACCTGGGTGGCGATGGGGATGAGGCGCTCGAACTGGACGCCCGCGGACTCCTGGATGACCACGCCGTTCGCGTCCCACCCGATGTTGTGGTTCGGGATGTAGGCGGACTCGAGGTACGCCGCGGCGAGCGTGTCCTCGTTGCTGTCCTTCAGCATCATCAGCAGCCCGACCGGCTGGGTAAACAGGTCGCTGGCCAGGTTGAGGAAGATGTTCTCGTAGCCGGGAGGGATGACGACGTCGTGGGGGTTGGCGACGGTCGCCGCGCCGACGTTGGCGAAGACCGGGGCGACGATCGTGGGTGGGATCAGGTCCTGGTAGTAGGCGTACAGGACCCGCAGCAGCGAGGGGCCGTGGTAGAGGATGCGCTGCAGGCCCGCCTGGCCGACGACCCGGCCGGGGATGAAGTAGCTGCGCGCCGAGCCGATCTCGAAGACGCGGTTCAGCTGCATGTTGTGCCCGAGCGTGAAGCTCTGACACACCCCGATGGGGAAGGCGATCTGGTCCTGGCCCGTGCTCCCGGACGCCAGGGCCGCGGCGAGCAGGGAGGGTCCGCCGATGTTCGCCAGGCGCGGCGGTCCGGCGGCCACGAGCGCGTAGGCCGCGCTCGTGAAGCGGCCGTCGACCATGCCGCCCTGCACGTACTCGTCGTAGACATCCCAGCCAGAAAGGGTAGCCATTCAGTCCTTCCTTCTCCTCGGTCAGCGTGCTCTACACGCCGTCGAAGGTGACCTCGATGATGCGGGGGTGCCCCGGCACGTTGGTGCTGGTGCTGACGGGGGTCACCTGGAGGAAGACGGTCGCCCCAGACGCCCCCGCGACGTCGGTGATCGAGACCGTCGCGTCGCCGCTGGCGTCCGTGTCGATCAGCAGGCGGGGCTTGGCCGTGGTGCTGACCTCGGAGCCGGAGCCGGTCTCGGCGAGCGTGAACTCCGCGGAGGACGCCTGCGTCATGTCGTCCTTGAAGACCTCGCAGAGCAGGCGCTGCGCGCGGTCGAGGTCGTCTCCCTCCAGGTCGACGAGGTTCACGGTGACGGCGATGACGTCGGCTGCCTCCGCCGCGGGGGTGAGGTCCACCAGCGCCGGGATGGTGGCCAGCTTGTCGGAGGTGACCGCCCCGTCCGCGATCTCGCTGCTGGAGATCGAGCTGGCGTTGGCGACCAGCGTGACCGGGGCGCAGAGGTAGCCGTCTACGCGGAGCGCGAGGACCTGGCCCTCCCCGTCGGTGAGGCCCGTGGCGTCGAAGTCGAAGGTGACTTCGGTATCGCTCACGTCGGTGATGCCGGTGCCCGAGGCCGTCCCATCGACCGCGACGTCGCCGAGGCTGAGGGTCATCAGGTCGCCGGTCCCGCCAGACAGCGTGACGTCCTCGTCCGCGTCCATCGCCCCGGCGGTGTCCACGGTCGCGTTGACCATGTACTTGGCCTCGGCGTCGGCGTTGATGGCCGCCACGATGGCCGCGGCTGTGGAGGCCCCGCCGTCGCCGTGGGTCACCTCGACGGTGCCAGCGCTCGGGTCCGCGTCCACCGCCAGCACGGTGCCGTCGTCGACGATGGTGACCGTGATGGTCTGCACGCCCGGCAGCACGGCCTCGAAGGAGATCGCGCCCGCGCTGCTGGAGGTCTCGCCGGACGCCTTCTCGGTGTCGCCCTCGAAGTTGACGCCGGTGAGCACCAGGTCGGTGAGGGGGCTCGAGGTGCCCAGGTTCACCAGATCGGCGCTGAGCGACTGGATCTCCGGGTAGTTGGAGGCCGAGCGCTCCTCGATGTTCTTCAGGCCCTCCTTCAGCAGGTTGTCGCGGTCGTCCAGCCGGCGGTTGATGCGCTGGTTGTGGACGCGCTTGGAGAAGGTGCTGATGCTGGTGAGGGCCTTGGCGGTGACGGCCATGCGGTGCTCCTACGAGACGATGGTGATCTTGATCTTGTTGCAGGGGAAGGCCGGCTCGACCTCCACCTCCACGAGTACGGTATCAGGGTTGTTCGTGTCCTGGAGGATGCTCTTGAGCGCCGCCTCGGTGACGACGCCGAGCTGCTCGCTGAGGTCGAGGAAGCCCTCGTTGGCCATCGTGAGCTGGTCGAGGAAGCCGCGGGTGATGACGAAGCGGCCGATGAACACCCGGTTCGTCGCGCGCAAGCCCTTGGCCAGCCAGTCAATGGCCTTCGTGATGGACAGCTCGCGGGACTCGATGGAGGTGGTGGACGTGGAGCGCGAGTGGCGCGAGGCGCCCCGCCCACCCTGGTTGACGACCACGTAGCGCCCGCCGTCCGCGATCGTGTCCATCTGGTTCTCGCTGAAGGTATCGTCGGTCCCGTAGACCTGCCCGACCCCGACGATCGGCACGTTCGTGAACGGCTGCTGCGGCGCCAGCTCGGCGACCATGCCCGCCTTCGCCGCCGCGATGTAGAAGCCGTCGACCTTCGTCGTCACGCCGTCGATGGACGTGTCGAAGCTGTCCAGGAAGAGGTAGTACACGCGCCGCGAGGCGAAGGGGGTGGCCTGCTCGGCCACGGCTGAGGCGACGGCGTTCAGGTCTCGGCGCGAGGTCCCGGCGATCACCAGCTCGTCACCGCGGATCTTCAAGCTCCAGGACTGGCCGTCGAGGACCAGGCTGGCCAGCAGGGTCTCCGTCGTGTAGAAGCCGTCCTCGTTCTCGTCGTCCTCGAAGGATGTGCGGAGGGTCAGGACAACGCCGTTCACCTCGGAGACCGAGTAGCGGCGCAGCTCCGTGGTCCCCGCGGTGGTGACAACCACCTCGAGGAACAGTTGGTCGTCGAAGGGGATGGGGTCGCTGGGGTCGATGCCCGCCGCGATGAGGTCCGACGCCGGGTTCACGTCCAGCGTGAAGCTGTCGTCGGAGGTGTTGGTCTCGCCGTCGGTCCCAGAGGTCACCGTGACGTCCACCGCGCGGTTGGGGACGGGGCTCCAGATGAAGGCGATCCGCTCGCTGCGGTTCGTGGCCTGGCTCAGCGACTGGACGTGGGTGGACACGAGGCCCAGCACGTAGGAGTCGTCGGTCAGCGGGGCGATGGTGTAGACCTCGCGGCTCTCCAGGAACTCGAGGGCCCGCGCCCAGCCGTCCAGCGTCCCGGTCGGTGCGGCCTCGCTCACCTCGTCGATGCCGAGGGCGGACACCCCGCTGCCGGGGGCGTTGGCCAGGGCAAGGAAGCAGCCGAGGGCCAGGGGGTTCTCGGTGCTGATCGGGCCGATGGCCTCGTCGATCTCGGTGGTCGACGTGAAGGTCAGCAGCGACGGGTTCTCGGCGGAGGCCGAGACGTCGAGGCGCAGGGCCTTGTAGGCGACGTAGATGTCCGCCAGGGCCGAGGGCAGCGTGAAGGGCTGGCCGGAGGTGCCGTTGCGCAGGATGCTGGCCCCGATGTTCACGGAGCCGTCGCCGTCCAGGTAGAAGTCGGGGTCCGGTCGCCCGGTTCCCACGGCGCTGCCACTGAGGCCGAGGACTTCGTCCGCGTCGTACGACGCGTCGTCGTCGACCTCCACCTTCGAGGCCACACCCTTCAGCAGGGACGTCAGCACCATGGCGCCGCTGCTCTCGCTGGCCACGTCGCCCGAGCCGTTGACGGTGGTATTGACCTCGTCGATCGCGTCCTGCAGCGAGTTGGTGGAGAACGAGACCTCGTAGGTGTGGGGGTTGTCGTCCAGGTGGAAGCCGAGCGTGGTGCCCAGCAGGCCGTCGTCGCCGTCGTCGTCGGAGTTCTCCACCGAGTCCGTGCCGGTATTCGCGAACGGGGTGGTGAAGCCCATCCCGTCCAGGCCGTCGGTCGTGGCGGTCGAGTCCAGGCTGGTGCCGGTCCCGCCCTCCACGGTGCGGACCGCAACGGCACCCGTCGAGGCCACGTACCAGACCAGGACGCGGGAGCCGACGGCCGTCGCGCCGTTGAGGTCCGCGTCCGCGTTGAGGATCTGGACCAGCGCCTCGGCGTCCACGGCCGTCTGGACCATCGCGGTGGTCGCGCTGTCGGTGATGGTGTAGGGACCGGTGCCGTCGTCGTACTCGACCTCGACGGTCGCGTAGGCGGTGGTCGGGCTGCTGCCGCTCCACGTGGGGCCGGCCTGCGTCGCGGTGAAGGGGCCGAAGAGCGTGGCCGAGAGGTCGGTGCCGCTGTGCGCGCCGATCGTGATGGACGTGGTGCCCGCGATGGTGATGTCGAACTTGTCGCCCGCCCGGTCGAAGGCCACGATCACCAGGCCGGTGGGGTTGCCCGCGGCCACGAGCACCGCGTCGATGGTCGTCGTCATGTCCGACGCCAGCTCGTCCATGTCGAAGGTGCCGACCGTCAGGGTGATGTCCGTCCCCGCGACGTCGAAGGCCAGGCCCACCGTGGTCAGCGAGAAGCCGGCGGTGGCCGGGACGACCTGCAGGCCGCGCAGGTCGATGAAGTCGGTGACGACCGAGGCCGCCTCCTCGAAGGCGTACTTCCCGCCGACGGTGTCGTAGAAGCCCAGGAACCGGAAGCCGTCCGAGTCGTCGGTGGCGGTCAGGGCGACGGTGACGGAAGAGCCGCCCTCGATCGTCGTGATCGTGACGGACCCAGAGGCGTCGGAGTCGCCGGACGAGGAGACGGTGGCGACCGGGATCCCGCTGTCGTACAGGGTGCGGTCGGTGACCGCCGTGCCGCCGAAGGCCACCGCGACGGCGTCGACCACGTCGCCGAGGTCGATCGCCGCGGAGAGGTCCACGCCGGTCGCGCTCAGGGCGTGGGTGCCCTTCGCGTCCTCGACGACCAGGTCGAGCGCGAGGCTCGTGAGGTCCGCGAGCGGCAGCGTGATCGGGTCGCTCACGATGGCCGCCTGCTCCGCGAACTCGACGTCCTTCCCCTCGTCCTCGGTCGCGGAGGTGGTGGAGAACCCGAGGGCGGCATTCGCCGTGCCCGTGGACTTGATCGTGATGGCCTGGTCGGCCCCCTCCTCGTCCGTCGTCAGCACGAGGCGGTCGCCCTCGCTGGACACGGTGACCCCCTCGATCTCGCCGGTCAGGGCGGAGACCAGGGCCGCGATGTTGGCGAACGGGCCACCGGTGAAGGTGAAGGTCTCCTCCCCGAGGGAGGTACCGTCGACCGTGACCTCGTGGATCAGGGTGAGGCTCGCCAGGTTCACGGGGAAGCTGATGTCCGAGGCGGACTGCACGATGGCGGGTCGCGCGTCCAGGCCGGTCTCGGTGCCGGTGATGCTGGCCTGCGTCCCGGCCGGGATCACCGAGCCGAATACGAGGCCGTCCGCGCGAAAGTAGGCGTACTTCGGGGCGAATGGGATGGCCGCGTTCTCGGTGGCCACCTCGATGGTGTCGTAGACGCGCGTGGTCGGGTCACCGTCATCGTCGAAGGTCGACAGGCTGTTGTTCAGCTTGCCCAGCTTGAACCGCTCGCTCTCGATCTTGATGACCTCGGTGTTCCCGCCGACGCGGGCACCGGAGGCCCAGAACTGGTCGCCGGGGACAGTGGTCGTCGCGGCCTGCAGGGGCACCGTCGCGCTGGTGCCGGTGTAGGTGACCGCCGACGCCTTGGCGTTGGTGAAGTCCCCGTCCAGGTTGAGCAGCCCGGCCCAGAGGGTGTCGGCGACGTTGTCGGCGGGGAAGGTCGTGTCCGCGTCGTCCTCGAAGTAGCCACCTCGGTAGAACTCGACCCACGGGGTGAGCAGGTCGCCGTCCTCATCATCCTGTCCATGGAACCCGGCACCCTCCACCCGATACTCGACCGAGTCGTCGAAGCCCGAGCCGAACAGCTTCTTCAGCGCGCTGGTGCCAGCGCGGACCGTGACGCTCGACGTGGCGCCGAAGGTCAGGGAGCTGATCTGGACGTACTCCGCACCGGCCGGACCGAAGTCGCCTGCGGTGTCCTCGAAGACCTCGGCGACGTCCGCGCCGGCCGCGTCGTTGAACTCAGCCACCACCTCCGCGGCGGTGAGGGTCCCGACCAACGTGACCGTGACGTCGTCGCTGGCGTCGAGCGGGTTGACCTTGTCGAAGGCGAGGGCGAGGACGTCACCGTTGGTCGAGTCGAAGGCGAAGCTGTCCGCCTCCGTCGAGCGGATGCCCGCCCGCGCGGCGGTGTTCAGCGCCTTCAGGAAGGCCCGGCCGAAGCTGTCCCCGGAGCCGCGGGGCAGGGTGCGGAGGCCGCCGCCGAAGTTCAGGCCCACCGCGATCGCGTCCTCGTCGAACTCCAACTCGTCGATGTTGTCGCGGGGGTCGGGGAACGAGGCCTGCGGGATCGTGACCGATGCCTGGTTGTACTGGGCCGTCTCGTAGAGGGCGTCGGAGTTGACCGAGCCGTCCGACTCCGTCAGCGGGACGATCTGGTGGCACGCGCCCACCACGACGGGGACGAGGACCGGGGTGGCCGTGACGACCGGGGTCTCGGCGAGTGCCTGCAGTACTTCGACGCCGGGCCGGGTTTCGGAAGCCATCAGTCGCTCTCCTCACCTTCTCCGAAGGGCCTCAAGTCGGACTCTTGGAAATCCACCTGTTCCTCCCCCACCTCGATGGTCTGGGGACGAGCAGCGTAGCCTCCGGTGATCCGTCGCACAAGGACCGGCTTCGTGGACATGGCCAATCTTACGCGCTCCAGCCTCGCCGGAGAAGAGTAGGGGAAGTCCATGGCCCTCTCCATCGCCGTCACCATGTCCAGCGAGCGGTCCTGCGGGGCCTGGCGCGAGGGGGAGGTGGCCCACGTCCACTGGAAGTGGAAGGGGATGTTGACCTGAACCATCGTCAGGTTCTGCGGGTCCCCCTGCACCAGGGCGCCCGGCGGACTCGGCGCGTTGATCGTCGGGGCGGGGCGCGCGATCTGGTGGAAGCCCCCGCGACTCTCGAGGATGCGCTGGTGGACGCGCGTGTAGTGGGAAACGATGTGGGCGAGGCGCATGGCCACCGTCTCGCTGTCCGCGAGGCAGTAGGGGACGAGGTAGCCGCTGTACAGGTCGGTCCTGACCCGACGGTTGGTGGTCAGGTTGAAATCGATCATGTTGTCGATCGCGAGGTTCGCCGGCTGCGTGGGCCCGAGGATGACGGCGACCGCTGGGCGCTTCCCCACCACCTCCATGTTGATCGGGGCCTCGGCGGTGACGACGATCTCCGTCTTCTCCAGGTCCGGCTCCCAGTGGAAGTGGCCGCGCTCCATGAAGTTGAAGAGGCCCTGCAGGTACTGCAGGTAGGTCCGCAGGATGTAGTAGAAGGGGTCCTCTCCCCGCCCCTGGTCCAGGGGCTTGCGGCGGACGAAGGTCTCGCTCACGGGGTCCTCAGGGCGTAGGCGGAGAGCATGGCTACCTTCTCCCCGCGGCTCCGCCGCTCGGCCTCCTCCCTCTCGTCCTCGATGTGGGCCATCGAGGCCATGTTCTTCAGCGTGAGGCCCAGGCCGAGCGCGGCGCCCGTGCCGGCCATCGCGCGGCGCAGCACCTTCTCCCGCGCCGCGGGGGAGAGGCGGTAGAGCTGGCGCCCCGGCAGGCCCTTCAGCAGCGCGCGGTGAGTGAGCCCCCCGGCGATGTAGCCGACGCCCGTGCCCAGGCCAGCCGCCGCCACGTTCTTGAGGATCGCGCGCCAGGGGAGGGCGCGCCTCCCCTGCTCGGCTCGCTGCTCGTCCGGCTGCTTCGCTGTGTCCTGGGTCGCCATCAGTACCGCCTCGCCTCCGGCAGGTAGTCCGCGAGGTCGCCGCCGCGCGCCGCCTCGAGGTTCTGCGGGTTCGTGAAGTTCCTGCCGGGGACCAGGGTAACCTGAGCCGTGTCGACCCTCAGGGGAATCGCGTCCTCCAGCATGCCGGGCTGGATCTGGGCCATCCTCACCTCGTGCCTCACCCGGACGCCGAGCCGGTAGGTGCCGGAGACTGAGATGACCCGGAACCGTCGGTTCTGGTGGTCCACGACGAGGTCCAGCGGCTTGACGTCGGGGGAGGGGCCGCAGCGCATGGCGAAGTACTTGGTCTGCAGGTGCGCCTGCTGCGAGACCTGCTCCGTCTCCTCGGACTGGTCCACCTGCGCCCAGACCTCGACGGGGTAGTGGTAGCCCCCGGAGAACGTCGTGCCCCAGCAGAGAGGACACGAGGCGTCATTCCGCTTGCCCAACACTTTGTCGAAGCACTGGGGGCACCGCTGCCCGAAAGTCTTCCTGGGAAAGAGCCAGCAGCGCACGCCGACGAACTCGCGGAATAGCACCTGCTCCAGGCGCACCATCTCCGCTGCGTCCAGCGTCAGCTGCCCGCCGCGCCGAGCCGGGCCCGCCTGCACCTCTCTACCGGAGAGCCGGTGGACCGCCCGCACCCTGTAGAACAGGTCACGATTCGCCGAGAAGTGGGGAACGGAGTTGTCCCGGACGTAGAAGCGGTCGACCAGGGGGCCGGCGACGAGGTCGTACGGCCCGCCCTCCGCCTCCGACCGCTCCAGGAAGAAGTCGTACTCCTGGAGGTCGTCCGTCGTGGGCTCCACCTCCCAGTAGACGTCCATGTACTCGGAGGAGAAGGAGACGACCCGCGGAGCGCGGAGGGCGATCACGCGCTTCGCAGCAGCGGCCCGATCTGCCGGTGCGCCATCAGGCCGAGCCCGCCGCCCACAAGGCCATGGAGCGCGCCGCTCTGCAGGGCCCGGGTGCCGGGCGCGGCCTTGGACCGCTGGGCGCTCTCCAGGTTGCGCTGCAGCTTCCACTCCTTGAGCCGGGACACGCGGCCCGGGGGCTCGCCGCGCGCCTGCTGCTCGCGGTAGAAGTTCTCGAGCGCGTTCTGGGCCAGCACCTCGGACTCGCTCTGCCCGCTCTTGAGGGGGCGGTTCCGCAGGTACTCCCCCGCGGCCCCGTAGCCGGCACCCAGGGTTCCTCCGACCAGAACAGGGATCGCCGCACCCGCGCTCTTGGGGAACAGCAGGGCCGCGGCGGCCTGGCCGCGAAGGTCGTCCTCGCGCAACCTCTCCCGCGCGCCATCCGAGCGCCCGGTCATCTCCGCCCACATCTCCGCGGCGCGGGCCTGGCGCTCCAGGGGGGTCGCAGGCTGGAACATCTCGGGGGGCGCGGACGCGAGCCGGATGGTGGGCTGCTGAGACTGCTGGCGATGGCGCCCGGCGATGTAGCCGGCCCCGCCGAGGGCGGTGCCGGTGGCCAGCGCGGGCACCACGAGCCGGCGCAGGCCCTCAGGCTGCTCCGCAGCGGTCTCGACCTGACCCGGGCGGACTGGTGCCTTCGTGGGCACCGTCTCAATGCCGGCTCGCTCGACCCTGGGGGCCAGCTTCTCTCCGGCCCCGGGCTTCCCCTTCCTGACTTCAGCCAGGATCTCGTCGAGTCGCCTGGCTGCGGTTCCTGCGGGTTCTGTGGGAGTGGGGGGCGCCGCCCTGCGCGCCGAGGGCCCCCAGCGTCCAGCAGGACTCGCTGGGGCGGCAGGGGGCTGCGCCTTCTGCACCGCCCGCGTCGCCGTCTCCACGAGGGGCGCTCCACGGCGCTGCGAGGCCAACTCCACGGCCTTCCTCTGCAGGGCCAGGGACTCAGGGATGACCTGCTTCGGCGCCGCGGGGGCACGGCTGATGGCGCGCTGCAGGAATGATTTGAGTGAGGGCACGATTTATCCCAAGCTCAGGTACGACCCCGAGATGACGAAGTACTCCGAGAATACCCCGCCGCCGCCCATGGCGAACTCCACGTTCAGCGACGCCTTGATCCGGTCCCGCTTCCGCTCGTAGTTCTCCTGGTAGAGCTGGGCCCACTGCATCAGGACGGGGCCCTTGTTCGAGGAGGACACCTGGATACCGCCGTCGGAGTAGTCCAGCTGGTTCCGCAGCTGGAGCATGGCGACGCTCTTCAGCAGGGTCGCGACGGCCCCCTCGCGCAGCGCCGGTATGGACGGGAAGTTCTCGAGCCCCACGCGCCCGAGGAAGGGGGGAGTGGTGTTCCAGTCGTCGACGGCGTCGAGGACCGCCCAGGCGATCTGCCGGCTGCTGGTCTCCTCCCCTCGGATGAGCCGGTTCAGCTCGGGGAAGTCCCGCGTGAACTGGCGCACGTAGCTGACCATCTCATTCAGCCGCTTGCTGGCCGCGGGGATTGGCGTGCTGGTGTCGTGCACCTACTCCCTCTCGACGAAGAGGTCTCCCGACGTCCGCCAGCGCCGGAGCCAGAAGAATGCCTGCGGGTCGGGGGTGTGGGAGACGGAGAACAGCGCCCTCCCGAGCCTGGCGACGAGGACCACCTTGGCGGGGGAGATGCCGAAGGTGAGGGCCGGCACCACCCTCTCGCACAGCTCCATCAGGACCCGGACCTCCAGAGCCTCCAGGTGGGCTCGAGCTTCCCGCACGTCCATGGGCCCTCCCTCTGCGGACACCTCCTCGCGCTCCGCGCGCCTGCGGCGGAGCCGGGGCGGCAGCTCGCCGAACCACAGCAGCGTGCCGTGCAGGTCTCGCAACCTGCGCGGGACGAGGGTCGAATCCATCTCGACGGACTTGCCCGGTCGGAGCATCTGCCCGCTCAGGAAGATCGACCGCGCCTCCCCGGGGGTGGAGTCGCGGTCGGAGACGTTGTGGACGACGATGTTGGCCACTCAGCCCCCTGCCTGGTGGGCCAGGACCTCGGCGACCAGCGCCGCCTTGTTCTTGCCGGTGACTGGAGCCCCCATCCCTGCCAGGACCTCCCGCAGCTCGGAGTTCGTGAGGGCCAGGAGCTGGGCCTCGGTGTACCCGGTCGGCTCGGGGTCTGGGTCGACCACGTCCTCGACGCGCATGGGCGCGGGGTCCGGCGGGAGGGGCTCGTCGCTGGTCGAGTCGTCGGGGGCGGGAAGCACCGGCTCCGGCTCCCCCGGGGGCTCGCTGGGCTCGGCAGCTGAGGGAATACCCGGAGCCGGTGCAGGGGGCGCCGGGGCGGCCTCGGTGGACGGGCCGGCGATCCCCAGCTGCTCGCGCAGCTCCCGGATGACCACCTCCCTCCCCCCGCGGCCGACCGCCAGCAGGACGACGTTGCCGACCGCCTGGTGCCGCTCGATGTCCTCCAGCACCCGGGCCGAAAGGTCCGAGGGCTGCAGGAGCCGGGTAGCACCGGGCGGCAGGGGCTTGCCCCCGATGACGGGGCGCATGCAGGTCTCCCCGGGGTGGGAGCGGCGCCTCCGCTCGAAGCTCCTGTCCCTGGCCACGTTCCTGAGCATGTACCGCATGTCCGAGCCCTCCAGACTGCAAGGGTAGTCTAACAGGCTTCCATTACTTGGCCGTGAGGACAAGTACCCCCACTCCTATAGCGACCCGCGTTGCAGTTCAAGCATCGAACAGTGAGCGAGAGGGGTGGGTATCCTTCCCTCTTGAGCCAGGCATAGAACTTGGCTATGCTGCCATAGTTCTTGCCGGTGAGGGCGCGGCGCTGCTCGGCACCGTCGTCGTTCAGGTGGTCGAGGGTCAAGAACTCGATCTGCTGTTCACCGCAGCAGGTGCAGCGGGCACCACCGTAGGCGTCGAGGGCCTCAATCTTCGCGCGCAACCAGCGCAAGCGCAGTACCTCACGGGCGGTGTCGGTCATCTCACGCTTCGTCGGGCGCCCCGCGTGTCGCGCCTGCGTGAGGTTCCCGTGTGGGCAGTAGCCACGGAAGCCGAGGGACCCATTGCAGTTGAAGCAGAGGATGCGGAAGCCCTGGGGAAAGGAGTTCTTGACCAGCCAGCGGTAGAGTTCAGCACCTCCGCGTCGACCAGACCCGTACCGCTCGCCGTTGATGTGGTCTACGGTGAGGAACGGAGGCAGTACTTCCCCACAACAGGCGCAGAAATCCCCGTAATGGCCCAGGACGAGAGCCCGATACTCCGCGTCGCGCTCTTTCTTCCTGAGGCAGTACTTCTCGTAGTTCGGGTGACCCTTGCCCTTCGGAACCGCGCAGTCGTCGCAGCGCGTGCGGGTACTACCCGTGGAAACTCCGCACTTTATACAGGTGCGATTCTCAGAACGGGGGCGTTTGATGCCCCTCTTGTAGTCGCGCATGTAGGCGCGACAGTCCTCGCACTTCTTGTGGGTCCCGTCGGTCAGCCGCCCACACCCAGTCGAGCAAGTCCCAGAGAGGATACCTTTCTTCTCTCGGTGGCGCCTGGTGTACTTCCGCCCCTTCTCCCGAGATGTAGAAACGTCTGCGTAAGGCATGACATTTCACTTAGCCAGAGACGAAGCAGGCCGCCACTGGCGGCCTGCCTGCTCACGGGGCGAGGGTTCAGCTGATCACGATCTGCGGGAAAGTCAAACCATCGCCAGCGCGATTGTTCTGCCCGCCGAGGTTCTCCTCGTCGGTCGGGGTCGCCGCCTCGAAGCCGGTGTCGGTGGCGCCGGTGATGGTCGAGCCGGCGTACAGCTCCAACTTCACCACGGCGGCGATGTTGCCGAAGCCCATGCCGACGTCCATCCAGGCCTGCCAGTGGATCCGGTTGGCGATCTTGTCGATGTAGAACTTGACGTCGTTGAGCGTGTAGTTCCGCCCGAAGAACTCCGGTGCGGTGAACACGTAGACGTTCCCCTCGCGGAGGATGTCGTTCTTGATCGTGCGGATGATCCGCAGCCCGACCGCCTTGTTGTAGGTCCACCCCTCGGTGGCCGTCTCGGAGGTCAGCTTGTCGCCGAGGTCCTCCACGGTCCAGGAGTCGAACTCGTCCGCGTCGCTCTCGGTGAGCAGCATGACGGCCGGCTTGAGGCGGCCCTGACGGACGGCGTTGCCGCTGCTGTCGAGGATCTGGCGCTTCAGCAGCCGCTTGATCTTCACGATGTCGGGCCGCTGGATGGCCTGGACCGCGAAGTCGTCGGAGGTCTGCTGCAGGGCCAGCTCGCTCTTCAGCTTGCTGACGCCGATCACGGTGGAGGCGTTGACGCCGCTGGTGTTGAAGGCCACCGCGCCGCCGTTGCCCTCCTCCTGCATCGCCTCGACGCAGGCCTCGACGTGGATCAGGCCCTCGCGGTCCTTCAGCTCCACCATGTCCTTGAGGCTGTTCTCCTCGATGATCCGGGTGACCGGCATCGAGTAGGCCATCAGCTCCTGCTCGACGATCTCGAACTTCAGCGAGCTGATGGTGTAGAAAGCGATGGCGTACCGCTTGCCGGTCACGTACTGCGCCGTGGGCTGGCCGCGGAAGGTGAGCGACATGGCGCGGGAGCCGGGTTCGATCTCGTCGATCTTGACCAGCGTATCGTGCTCGGTGCTGCGCTCCAGGTCCGCGCGCACCACCCGCTCGTTCGGTATGATCATGTCGAGGAACGACGCCTCGCGCAGCCGGTCCTTGATGTAGTTGAGGGACGCCGCGGCCGTCTTCTGCGGCCCCTCGGTATCGAGCCTCTCGAGGAAACCCGAGTTGACCATCTCGGCGCTGTAGGTGGCTTCGGACATCTGGTTCTCCTGATCCTTGGGCGTTTCCTGTTGAGGACTTGGGACGCGAGCCGGACTAGCTCGACGAGCCCGGCATGAAGTAGACGGAGGCGTCGTTGGTGCCGAAGATGCGGCTCACGCGCCCGACCACGTAGCCGGCCGACTGCTTGGCCAGCGTGCGGCGGACGAGCCCGAAGGCCCCGCTCTCGCCGTCCCAGTCGAAGACCGCCACCGCGTCGTTGACGCTGAGGCCGCTGGTGCGGATGAGGCGGGTGCGGAACTCGAAGCCGTGGGGGCCGAGCAGCACGTGGCACAGCCGCTTGAACTGCATGTCGTAGCGGCCCTTCTCCAGCCAGAAGGGGTAGGCGGGGACCGTGCCCTCGCCGTCCGGCGTGCCGCTCACGGTGACCACGTTGTCACCGCCGCGGGTCAGCTTGGAGCCGTCGGACGACGAGTACTGCAGCCACTCGCCCTCGACCAGGGCGCGGTCGTCGTTCGGGTTCAGCGGGTTGGTGTCGCTGTCGTCACCGCTACCCGGCGTGTAGGGGAGGTCCCGGACCCACAGGATGGAGTAGCCGGGGTTGAGGATCTCGAAGTTCGTGCCAGCCATGGAGGGGCTCCTATCAGGGTCCGTTCAGGGGACTATTCTGCACCGAGGGCGAACGCGGTCAAGGGGTCGAGCGCGCCCCGACCCGGGGCGTCGGAGACCTGGGCGATGCGGATGCTGCCGGTGGACGCCATCTTCACCGCGTCGCGCACGCGACCGAGGTCCTGGGCCCCGCGGACAGAGGCGACCTTCTCCTCGAAGGTGAGGCCGGCGTTCAGCCCCTTCTCCTCCATCTCCTTCGCGATGGCCTCGACCTCGTGCTCGCGCTCGAAGGAGGCGACCTTCGCGAGCAGCGTGTCGCGCTCGGCCTCCAGCTCCTCGATGCGGGAGGCTGAGGTGCGGAGCGCCTGGGCTCCCCGCGCCATGACCACGGCCGCCTGGGCCGCGCCGATCTTCACCTGGCTCATGGGGTCGGGTCCTTGGAGGGGTTGGGGTTGGCGGACCCCGTGGCGAGGCCCGTTGGTTCTCTCCGCCGGAGAAGCTCGGCCAGCCTGCGCCGTCGAGCGTCCGGTTCGGTCTCTGGAGTGTACTCGACTCCGGGCGTCGCGGCGAGCTTCGCCTGCCAGCCGGAGAGCACTCCGTCCAGCGCGTCGCATGCCTGCGGGCCGAGCGCACCGCTAGCGGCGGCGTCGAATACGGCCAGAGACCGGCGCAGTGGGGTCACGATCAGGCCGGAGCCTCGGCGCCCTGGGCGAGCCCCTCGACGAGGCCGAGGGCCGCCTGCTGCGCCTGCTCACCGAGCTGCCCGGCCATCACCTGGTCCCACAGCTGGGAGTACTCGGAGAGGGATGCCTTCTTCTCCTCGGCCCTCTCCTTCTTCTCCTCGGCAGTGTCCTTCTCGTAGCGGAAACCACCGGCTCTCCGACCACGGAGACCCCCGGCAATCCCACCCGCGACGGAACCCGCACCGGCACCCACCGTTCCGCCTCCGATGAGGCCCGCACCCCCACCGATCATGGCACTGCGAAGGACGCCGGGACCTCCGCCCACCAGACCGGCCAGGGCGCCGAGAGGGACACCGATCAACATGCCTTGACCGGCCCCTCTGAGCCCGCCATAGAGCCCGCCTTGAACTGCACCTTGAGCGGCACCTCGAGCGGCACCGCGGGCTTCGTAGGCCCCACGCACCTGCTCTTCCTCCCCTCGCCCGGCGGCCTTCTCCACGTCGACCACGATTCCCTCGGCTGCCTGCTTGACCTCCGCCCCCAGCTCGCCAGAGACAGCCAGGTCCCACACCGAGGACCACTCGGCGATCTTGAGCCCTCCCTTCGCCGCGGCGTTGGGGAACGCCGCCTTCGCGCCCGCCGCACCGGTCGTGTCGTTCGCGGAGGCGAAGACCTCGGCGAGCCGGGCGCGGGTGGGCTTCTTGGCCTCGCGCTTCGTCGCGTCGACCACCGCCTGGTTGCTGCCCAGCAGGGCCTGGCGGTTGGCGTTCTCGTTGCCGGCGGGGATGCCCTGCGCGTCCTCGCTGGCGGTGGACTCGGCCGGGCCGCCGGCCCCCGCGGACTTCTGGTTGGACATCAGGATGTCGTAGAGGGTCTGCTGCGCAGCCTTCTGCTGCGGCACCGCCTTCACGGCCGGCGCCGGCTGCTCCATCACGGAGCGCGGCATCTGGCCGGCGGGCGCCTCGGACTCGGCGGGCTTCACGTCGCCCGGCTTGCCGCCGGGCTGGATCTTCTGCCTGGAGCCCGCGGGGGGCTGGGCCTGAGTGCCCGACGCGGCGGTCGACCCGTGCTCGACAGACCCCGGGCCCATGCTGAGCTTGAAGAAGCTGCGCACCATCTCCCCGCGGGCCGCGCCCGCGGCGCTCCCGTCGTCGGCGGTCGAGAGGGCCAGGAACTCCAGGGCGTCCGCCACCTCCTGCGCCTCCTTCACGTGAGAGGAGCCGGGGGCGTCGGCGACCTTCTCGACATCCGAGACGACGTGGAGACGGGCCCGGGCATTGGCGATGGCCCGCTCGACGATGCTGGTGTGGTTGCTCATGTCTGACCTCATGCTGTGACGGGCGGTGGGGTGAGCTGTATCCCGCCGAGCTGTGGTTGGGCGGGGAGAGCGTGCATCCCCAGCGCCTGCCCCGCCGTACGCGGGGCCGAGTGGGGGAGCGTAGAGAGCGTAGCACCCATCCGGGGGGCGCCGGGAGACGTGACCTTCGCGGAGAGCGACCTCGCGGTCGCCCCTCGAGGGGTTGCAGACCGGGCCGTGGTGAGCAGGCGGGTCATCCCGCCCGCCTGCTTCCGCAACTCGTCGAAGAAGAAGCGGTAGATCGGGTCGGTCCCGGTCCGGTCACCCGGGGCAGTCGAGTCAGCGCTGGCTGCCCCGGGTGCCACGACTACTCGGCGGACTCGACCTCGACCCCGTTGGCGGCCAGGATCTCCAGGGCCCGCTCCTCGACGGCCTGGGCCAGCTGCTCCTCGGTGATCTCGCCGCCGTCGGCCTGCTTGACCTGGGACAGGATCTCGTTGGCGCGCTCCAGGGCCAGCTGGTCGAAGGGGCTCAGCTCCTCGGCGGAGGCGGCCTTCTCGGGCTCCTTCTTCTTGCCCTTCATCATCTTGTAGGCGCCGCCCGCCACGATCGGGACCGCCGCTGCCGCGGCGAGGCCGGCCTTCTGCTTGCCGGAGAGGGACTTGAACCTGGCCAGCAGCCCCTTGGCGGCCGGGGCTGCTGCCTCATCGCCTGAGACCGCTGCCTTGCGCGCCCTGGCTGCTGTCTCACCGACCAGGCCAGGCTTGTCGGCTTTCATGCCGGGTGCCTTCGGAATCCACTCGCCGGCCGCCGCCTTGGACAGCTCGTCGATGTAGGCGCGGGCCATGTGGCGGCCGATGATCTCGGCCTCGGCCAGCTTGACCTGAGCCTCGGCCG
>Ga0209342_10002236_pt1 | contig 21065 bp, 30 predicted proteins | sample RifCSP16_2_FD_184023 | JGI IMG/M metagenome (GOLD analysis project Ga0209342, IMG submission 184023) | Soil microbial communities from Rifle, Colorado - Rifle CSP2_sed 16_2 (SPAdes) (version 2) | ecosystem: Environmental > Terrestrial > Deep subsurface > Rock core/Sediment | place: Rifle... | reverse complement strand
CGCGCTGCGCGAGCCGGTCCTCCGGGGTCAGTTCGCGAAACAAAGCCTCGACGTCGAGCGGTTCTCTCCCGTCGCTGGGGACGCCATTCGCGTGCTGCGCGACAGGGACGCCATTGACAACGGCGAAGGTACCATCCTCCGGCGTATCGGCGTAGAGCTCGATATTGTTGCCTTCCGGGTCGTCCAAATAGGTCGTCTTGGTCATCACGTGGTCGGTCGGGTAGTTGGGGTAGCGCAGCGAAAACAGCCGGCCGATGGCGCGCGCCAGTCCGCGGCGGTTGGGCAGCAGGATGGCAAAGTGGTAGAGGCCGGTCGTACCGCGATACCTTCGTGCGCTGCGTATTTCCGTCAGCCGCAGCAGGTCGTCGTTGCCCACGCCCAGGCCGGCCGTAGCACCGTTCCGCCAATGAAGCTTGAGGCCGACGACTTCCCGGTAAAACTCAACCTGGCGATCCAGGTCTGCAACGCTGAGGGAGACATGCCCCGGCCGGGTCGCCGGGTGAATGTGGAATTCAGTTTCAGGCGGTGACTTCGCTTGCGCAGTCATCGTTACACTCCTTAAGCATCGATGCCATGTCACTGCTCAGCCCGCGTCATTGCGTGCGCTTCCTTCGACTGCCCCTTCGACTGCGCTCAGGGCAAGGCTCAGGACAGGTTTTGCGAGGCAATCTCCGGCACGGACAGCCAGGCTCGCTCAGGGCGGCTGAGATTGCTTCGTCGCAAACGGCGCTCACCTGCCCCGCACGTCATTGCGAGCGTCTTTTTGCGAAGCAATCTCAGCGGGGTCGCAATGACGGCTGAGTAGTTACGCTTCAACGTTCAAAAAATGACTGTTGCAAAAACCACAAATGTGATGTATTGCAAATGATAACTTTCTTTCCGTAGGTGTCAACCAACAAAGGTGCGATTCTGTCGCCCATGCGACAACGGGCAGATGGAGCCGTTGATAGAGAAGCAGATTAAGGCCGAGTTGTACGAGGTGCTGCGGGCGTGGCTGCCGGAGTCATCAGGTAAAGTAGAGCGCCGTCCCTCGCCGGAACAGGCGGCGATGGTCACCAGTTGGGCGATCTACGGAGTTAGAATGCGCGCTGCGGAGTCGAACGGGCGGCTGATTGCCTGACAACCCTTGCGGGCACACTGTCCCCCTTGACAATTAGAACGTCTGTGCTATCCTTACTCCACTTGAGTCCGCTATGACCCAAGTGAAGGAGAAAGAGACAGCACAAAAGTGCACGGAGAAATCATGAAAAAAGCAGATTCGAAAGATGGCATGAATACTTCGCCGGACAGGGACAGAGAGCCTTTACCACAGGAGTTCATCATGGCAGTAGCGGCTATTGCCCTTCGACGACTGTATCAGCAGCGGCTCTCGCAGAATCCGTTTGCGACTCCCGGTGAGGTCGTGGCCTGGCTGGGCGCTGTCCAGGCGCAAGACTACCTGGGCGCAAAATGGGCGCTTGGCTTGCGAATGCAGAATGCGACGGACGACATGATCGAACGGGCCTTCACCGATGGAACCATCCTGCGCACCCATGTCATGCGACCGACCTGGCATTTTGTCACCCCCGCCGATATTCGCTTGCTGCTGGAACTCACCGCCCCGCGTGTTAATGCCCTGAATGCCTACACGTATCGTCAGTTTGAACTCGATGACGCGCTGTTCTTGCGCAGTAACGCGGTCATCGCCAGAGCCTTAGAGGGCAGCAAGCACCTTACACGCCCAGAGCTTGGATCGGCGCTGGCACAAGCACAAGCCGGTATTGTTGCCGAGGGGATTCGGCTCACTTTTCTGATGATGCGTGCTGAACTGGATGGCATTATTTGCAGCGGCCCCAGGCGCGGCAAACAGTTCACCTATGCGTTGCTGGATGAACGCGCTCCGCAAGCCAGAGTATTGAAGCGAGACGAAGCCTTGGCCGAGCTTACCCGGCGCTATTATACGGGTCATGGGCCAGCAACGGTGCAAGATTTCGTATGGTGGTCGGGACTGACAGTGGCCGACGTAAGAGCGGGTCTTGAAATGGCTGTCTCCCAGCTTTCCCATGAGGTGATCGACGACCAGACCTATTGGTTCTCGGCGTCCAAGCCGCCAGCAGCCGAGCCATCGCAGGTGGCCTTCTTACTGCCGACGTATGACGAATTCCTGGTCGGCTTCGCCTCGTTTGACAAGTCGCGCACGGGAGGCCGGGACACCAGCGAGCATGTGGTGTTCAACTCCCCGATTATGATCGGAGGCCGGGTCGTCGGCAGCTGGAGGCGTACCTTCAAGAGAGGGTCGGTGGTCATCGAATTAGCGCCGTTTGCCCGGCTGACCGGCGCCGAAGCTGAAGCCGCCACCGCCGCTGCCCGGCGTTACGGTGAATTCCTTGATATGCCTGTGGTGCTGTCCAATTGAGCTGAAGAGGTATTAATGTGAGCCTGGCACTCCGCATAAATTCAGGAACCGGCTCAAAGCGCCAGGATCGCCCTCGATCTGAATGAGTCCCCCAGAGATTGCCTCGTCCGGTTTGATCTGCCGGGTGAATAACCCGAGGTATGACTGCATATCGGTATGGAAAACCATATCCGGTTTTAGGGATTCGCCTTGCTGAACTTGAATCTCACCTTCTTTTATCTGCACCTGCAGGACTTCATTTCCGATGTGCAGTTCGTAGGTTTCATTGACTCCTTGCGCCTGTTCCGGATGAAAAAAGGCTTTGATGGCCAGCGCGATGGCACCCAAGCTCGGCAAGGCGACACCTTCGAGCGAGGCTGGTAAAAACTGGCTCCCCCATCTCCCCATTTCAAGCACGGCTTTTTCCAAAGCCTGCCCCAAAGAGGTCAGCTCATACACGGCTGACCCCGCCGGTGGGGGGAGGACGCGCCGGCAGAGAAGGCCCTGCTGCTCCAGGCACTTGAGACGTTCTGAGAGCAAATTGGTGCTGACATTTGGCAGGCCGTCCATGAGATCCTTAAATCGGCGGGGGCCGGCCAGCAATTCCCGGACAATAAGCAGGGTCCAGCGTTCTCCGACGATGTCTAAGGCGTAGGCCAGGGCACAGAACTGGTTGTAACTTCGATTATTCATGCCTCGCATTATACAATAAATTGGCGAAAATTCAAGTTTAGAACCTAACACATTAAATTATCAATTATACACTTGACTTTTTGAAGTAATAGTGCTACAATATATAGAACACCTGTGCTATTCAAGCTACTCTGAAGAGGAGTATTCACTGTGACAATCACATGGGAGAAAGGCTCTCTTATGAATGCTGTCGCCCCGCCCAAGGCAACCCGGCGGGAGTGGATCGGGCTTGCCGTGCTCGCCCTTGCGTGCGTGCTTTACGCCATGGACCTGACCGTGCTGCACCTGGCGGTACCGTCCCTCAGCGCGGACCTCAAACCAAGTAGTTCCCAACTGCTTTGGATCGTGGACATTTACGGCTTCCTGGTCGCCGGGTCGCTGATTACGATGGGCACGCTGGGCGACCGGATCGGCCGCCGCCGGCTGCTCTTGATCGGCGCTTCAGCGTTCGGCGTCGCCTCGGTGTTTGCCGCGTTCTCGACCAGCGCCGGGATGCTCATCGCGAGCCGCGCGCTGATGGGGGTCGCCGGGGCGACCCTAGCGCCGTCGACCTTGTCCTTGATCTTTAACATGTTCCGCGACCCCAGGCAGCGTTCGGTCGCCATCGGTGTGTGGATCACCAGCTTCTCGGTAGGCGGCGCGATCGGCCCGCTGCTCGGCGGGGTGCTGCTGGAGTACTTCTGGTGGGGCTCGGTGTTCCTGCTGGCGCTGCCGGTGATGGCGCTGCTCCTCGTGCTGGGTCCCCGGCTGCTCCCGGAATTCCGCGATCCCGAGGCGGGGCGCTTGGATCTGCGCAGCGCCGCGATGTCGCTGACGGCCGTGCTGGCGGTGATCTACGGCCTCAAGGAGATCGCCCAGGACGGTCTTGGATTGCCGCCGGCCCTGTCCATCCTCGCCGGACTGGCCATCGGCGTCCTGTTCGTCCGGCGGCAGCGAATACTGGCTGACCCCTTGATCGACCTTCGCCTCTTCCAGATACCCGCCTTCAAGGTGTCACTGGCGACGAACATGCTCGCCGTCTTCGTTGCGGTCGGATACTTCCTGTTCGTCGCGCAGTATCTGCAGTTGGTGCTCGGGCTGTCGCCCTTGCAGGCGGGCCTGTGGTCGCTGCCCTCGGCGGTCGGTTTCATCGTCGGGTCTAACTTGGCCCCGCGATTCGTGCACCGGGTTCGCCCGGCCATCTTGCTCAGCGCTGCGCTGACGTTGGCGGCGCTCGCACTTGGGATGCTCACCCAGGTCGGTGGTTCGACCGGCCTTGCAGTCGTCGTGCCTGCATCCGTCGTGATTTCGCTGGCGCTGGCTCCGGTGTTCACGTTGACGACCGAGCTGATCGTCGGGAGCGCCCCGCTTGAGCGTGCCGGGGCGGCTTCGGGGATCTCTGAGACCGGCGCCGAGCTGGGAGGAGCGCTCGGCATCGCGATCCTGGGCAGCATCGGTACAGCCGTGTACCGGAGCGCGGTGGCCAACGGCCTCCCTGCAGGTGTGCCTTCCGAGGCCGCTACGATCGCGCTCGACACACTGGGCGGCGCCGTGGGCGTCGCGCAGCAGTTACCCGGCCCGCTCGGCGTCGCGCTGCTCGATCTCGCCCGCGAGGCGTTCGTCCAAGGTCTGAATCTGGCCGCTGGGATCAGCGCCGCCGTCGCGATCGGCGCGGCGATCATGGCCGTGGTCTTTCTCCACCGCGTGCCCGCGCGCGCTGAGTACGAGCAGCAACCGGACCTCGCACCCGATGGAGCAGCCGCAGGAGGCGTCGGCGTGGACAAGGCTCTGAATCCCGCCGCCACGGCGCAGAGAAGCCATGAACGCGCCAGCAGATCGATTCCGGCTCGCGGTGAAAGTGGGTAGTGTTCGCGAAAGAGGATGAAAATGCCCAGCTCCCGCTGCTGCGTCGCCACCAACGAAGAGGAAAGTGGGTAGTGTTCGCGAAAGAGGATGAAAATGCTGCTTGAGAGCAAGAACGCGGTGATCTATGGAGCGGGAGGGACAATCGGCGGTGCGCAGGTAGGGGAGGAGCGCGCGGTTGTGGCGCGCTTCGTCGCCAGGGTCAATGCCCTCGGCCCGCTCTCCCAAGCGTCGCCGGCGCTCCAGGCCCGCCTGCTGGAGGAGGTCAAGATCGTCGCGCGGCGCATCGATGGGAGCGCCGAGGCAGGTGCGGTGTCCGGCTACGACCGGCGCGTCCTCTATGAGGATCCCGACCGCTGGTCGCTGGCGGCGATCAGCCTGCAACCCGGACAACAGACGCACCCACACGACCACGGCGGCTGGGCTGCGCGGTGACGGTCCAGGGCGTCGAGCGCGACCGGCGGTTCGTCCACGACGCATCGGGTAACCTGGTGCTGAGCGGTGAGCGCGACTACCCGCCGGGGGCAGGCTACGTTTTCGACGCCGCGGACGTCCACCAACCGGTCGGTGCCGATCCGCGGCGGGTGACGGTGGCGCTCCATTTCCTGGTACACGACAGTTGGCGCAACCACACAAACCCAGACAATAGAATTCGCCAGCGGAAAGCTGAAAATGCTGCCTGAGAACAGGAAATCGTAGAAGCGCGCAAGACGACCGAGCGAAAGGAACGAAGAGATGACTGAGAAGGTACCAATACCAATGACTGAGTTGCAGCCATTCTGTACGGGCGGACAGGAACGAAATACCCCTTTTGCCCGATACCTTTCGCTCCTTCTGAACGATGCCAGCCAGGCTCAGTCATGGCATGATTGGCCTATATTAAGTCGCCATCGTCAGATGTGTTCGGTTCAGCACACTCAAGGAGGCGTGAGATGAGAAGAGTTATTGTATGGAATCTGGTTTCACTCGATGGCTTCATGGCTGGACCCAACGGAGAGATCGACTGGTTCACGAATATCGCCGACAAGGAGTTCAACGCCTATGCCGTCGATCATATGAAACTCGGGACGGTCGACACCCTGTTGTTCGGGCGGGTGACGTATCAGCTTATGGAGAGCTACTGGCCGACGGCGACTCCTGAACAGGAGGATCCCAGGATCATCGAAGCCATGAACAGCTACCCCAAGGTGGTGTTCTCCAAGACGCTGAAGAGGGTCGACTGGAAGAACTCCCTGCTTGTCAAGGGGGATGCTGCGGATGAAGTGGCGAAACTCAAACAGCAGCCCGGCAAGGACATGATGATCTTCGGCAGCGGCGGCCTCGTGACCGCATTGGCGCCGAAGGGGCTGATCGACGATTACCGGATCTTCGTCGCTCCGATTGTCTTGGGGAGCGGGAAACCCCTGTTTGAGAACATCAGGGACCGGCTTCAGTTGAAGCTCCTGGAAGCAAAGACCTTCGGTACAGGGCTGGTCGCCCTTCGGTACCAGCCGGAAGGCGAGAGGTAAAATGTTACCGAAAAACAAGAACACCGAAATTTACGCAGGCAGTGGATCAACCAGCGGTGCGGTTGCCCGTGTCTTTGCCCGGGAGGGGATCTCGATCCCGGAGCTCCGCGCCGCCCTCAACGGTCGGGTGATCGCGCCGGGCGACGCCGGATACGACAAGGCGCGGGCAGTTTTCTACGGCGGGATCGAGCGCCGGCCGGCGGTCATCGTCCGCGTCGCGGACGCGACCGATGTCTCGCGCGTCGTCTCGCGCGCGCGAGAGACTGGGCTGGAGCTTGCCGTCCGCAGCGGAGGCCACAGCAACGCCGGTCACGGCGTCTCCGAGGGGGGGATCGTGCTCGACCTCTCGGGCATGCGGGCGCTGCACATCGATGCCGAACGACGCACCGCGTGGACCCAGACGGGGTTGACCACGGGCGAGTACACGACCGCGGCGGGAGCCTACGGCCTGGCGACCGGGTTCGGCGACACCGGCTCGGTCGGGATCGGAGGGCTTACACTGGGCGGGGGCGTTGGGTATCTCGTCCGCAAGTACGGCCTCACCATTGACGACCTGCTGGCCGCCGACATCGTAACTGCGGACAGCCAGCTCCTCCGCGTGGACGCCGAGACGCATCCGGACCTCTTCTGGGCGATCCGCGGCGGCGGCGGTAACTTCGGCGTCGTGACCCGCTTCCAGTTCCGGCTGCACGCGCTCGACACGATCGTGGGCGGCATGTTGATGCTTCCGGCGACGCCCGGCGTCATCGCCTCATTCATCGCCGAGGCGGAGGCCGCGCCGGAGGAGCTGTCGACCATCGCCAACGTCATGCCCGCGCCCCCCATGCCGTTCGTGCCCGCCGAGCACCACGGCCGGCTCGTCATCATGGCCCTCATGTGTTACGCTGGCGCGAGCGAAGCTGGCGAGCGCGCCCTCGCGCCATTCCGGGCGCTCGCCACGCCGATCGCCGACATGGTCAGGCCGATGCGCTACCCCGAGATCTACCCGCCGGAGGACGATTCGTATCACCCGACCGCAGTGGGACGCACGATGTTCGTCGACGCCATCGACCGCGACGCGGCCGAGACGATTGTCGAACACCTCCAGGCGTCCGACGCGACGATGCGCGTGGCGCAGCTCCGTGTGCTGGGCGGGGCGATGGCCCGCGTGCCGGCCGAAGCCACCGCCTTCGCGCACCGCGCGAGCCGGATCATGGTGAACCTGGCCGCGTTCTACGATGGCCCCGAGGATCGAGCCGTGCGCGAGGCCTGGGTCTCGGATTTCGAGGCGGCGCTGCGCCAGGGTGACTCCGGCGCGTACGTCAATTTCCTCGGCGATGAGGGCGAGGCGCGGGTCCGCGCGGCGTATCCGGGGTCGACCTGGGATCGGCTCCGAGCGATCAAGGCTCGCTACGACCCGACCAACCTCTTCCGGCTCAACCAGAACATCCCGCCGGCGAACGGGGATGTCCGGGAATGAAGGGAGATGAACGATGATCAAGCAATTTGCTGGCGCGTCGATCTGGAGCGAAGACCTGAATAACCTGCTGCCGTTCTATCGGGACGTGCTGGGCCTCAAGGTGGCCACAGCGTCACCAGGCTTCGTCCTGCTGGGCGAGGATTCGCCAGAGGTCCCGGCGCTGGGGCTGGGCACACACAGTGAGGTGCACGGCCGCAATGCCGACCCGGCGCGGCACATGGTCGGCTTCGCGAGCGACGACCTCATGGCGGACTGGAAGCGATTGAAGGAGGCCGGCGTGGAGTTTATCGAGGATCCCACGGACTACGGCAACATTTTGCTCGCGACCTTGAAAGATCCCGAGGGCAACCTGGTCCAGCTCTGGCAGTACCGCCCGAGCTGACGGTTGTCGGCATGGGCGGCTGCAGGGCACGCAGCCGCCCATGGCGCGGGATTCAACAGCCCGGCGAACGTACCCAAACTAAAGAGAGGAATCATTATGGCAGAGAGCTACAAGGACGCCGCTGTCTCCTTCCTCAAACTGGCCGCCAGTGGGAAGGTCCACGAGGCATACTCGAAGTTCGTCGGTGCCGGGTTTCGTCATCACAACCCATTTTTCGAAGGATCGGCGGAGTCCCTTCGGGCGGGGATGGAGGAAAACGCGCTCCAGAACCCAAACAAAGTCCTGGAGGTGAAGCGGGTGATTGCCGAAGGTGAATTTGTGGTCGTCCATTCCCACGTGCGGCAGACGCCTGGTGACTTCGGCGCGGCCGTGGTCCACATCTTCCGTTTCGAGAAGGGCCGCATCGTAGAACTTTGGGACCTTGGACAACCAGTGCCAGAGAAGTCACCAAACCAACATGGGATGTTCTAGAAGTGGTAGTAGGCTCAGAGACGAGTTTCAAGTACCGATCTTCGTTCTGACCCATGCGGTTCCGAAAAGGCGGCCAAAGGAGACCGGCATGTTAACCTTTACCTTCGTGACGGACGGCATAGAAAGCGCCATTGGACAGGCGAGAGCCGCCGCCGGCGACAAGGATGTTGCAGTTATCGGCGGTACAAGTACCGCGCAGCAATGCATTATGTTGCTTCAACTACGCTGAAGGAGCCGCTGGCATGGAGCAACTCGACCTTGCTCAAAGGCGACGTGCCGGAGGCGGTGACCAAGCTCAAGGCGCAGCCGGGTAAGGATTTCCTGATGATGGGCAGCGGCGCGGGTCTGCGCCGCCTATCCTGGGGCGACCTCGGACCGGCTTGCGGCGATCAAGGCTCGCTACGACCCGACCGACCTCTTCCGGCTGAACCAGAACATCCCGCTGGCGACCGAGGGTCCTGGGCGGTGAACGTAGCCCTGTTCACCGAACGGGATATCGCCTGCCTGAAATCGTAGCGATGGGCGCGGCTCGCCACCGTCGCGTCAGAAGGAGCAGGACAATGGCTCAAACAGGACAAGTGCAGTATATCAATCCCGATGCCCTGAACAAGAACCCCGCCTTTACGAACGTGATTGTTGTGAGCGGGTCCGTGAAGACGGTGTACGTGGGTGGGCAGGACGCCGTGGATGCGTCGGGAACCATCGTTGGCAAAGGCGACCTCAAAGCGCAGGCCGAGCAAGTGCTACAAAACATCCAGGCAGCTCTGGCCGCTGGTGGTGCTCAATTGGAGCATGTCATCAAGTGGAATATCTATGTTGTCCAAGGGCAATCGCTTAGGACTGGCTTTGAAGTCTTCCAACGCGTCTGGGGTAATCGTCCAAACCCACCCGCCATCACAGTGTTGTTCGTAGCGGGATTGGCCCATCCGGACTTTCTGTTGGAGATGGACGCAATTGCGGTCGTTCCGCAATAGCCGAAGAACTCGACAACCCAAACACTGAACGGCATACCCAAGTTCGTTGTCTCCAAGGCGCTGAACGAGTTCAGAGCGTGACCCGCTGACGCTTCTGAGGGAACCACGGGTGACCGAACGATATGCACCAATAATAGGAGGAACACCGTAGGTAGTGTTGGGGACTTCCAGAGAAGGCGGATCCACCATGAAGAGAACGCAGCGTGACCAGCAGGAAAGCGACCTTCCAAGTGAGCTGGCTAAGCCCGCGCAACGGGCACTGGCTGCGGCTGGTTACTGGCGACTCGAGCAGTTAACCGAGATCAGCGAGGCCCAGCTCAAGCAACTGCATGGCATCGGGCCAAAGGCGCTCGATCAGCTCCGTCGTGCCCTCCGCGCGAAGGGCTTGTCGTTCGCGGTCGAAAAGAGAGGTGAGGGATCAGGAAGTGACATCATAACACTCAGGAAGATGTCTTCATCGCGCGGGCCCACGACTCGAGCTAGGCCTGGCAAAGTTATTGTGGGCGCGACCATGTCCCTGGATGGTTTTATCGCGGATCGCAACGGCAGCGTGGCGCGTCTGTATCCTGATCTTGAGGCCTTACGCCATACGGAGATACGGAGACGCTTCAAGAATCGATCCGAACGACCGGCGCAGTGGTGATGGGCCGGCGCGCCTACGCCATGGGCGACCCAGATTCGTACGTGGGCAACTACGAATATCAAGTGCCGATCTTTGTGCTGACGCATGCCGTTCCAGACAAGCGGCCCAAGCAGAGCGACAAGCTGACGTTCACCTTCGTCACCGATGGCATTGAGAGCGCCATTCGGCAAGCCACGGCCGCCGCTGGCGACAAGAATGTCACTGTGGTCGGTGGCGCGAGCACCGTTCAGCAGTGCCTGAACGCTGGGCTGGTGGACGAGCTGCAGATTGACATCATGCCTGTGCTGCTCGGAGAAGGTCTCCGCCTGTTCGAGAATTTACGCGCTGAGCTAATCGAATTGGAACTGACCAGGGTCGCCGAGTCCCTTAGAACCATCGAGCTTCGATTCCGCGTCGCACAGTAACGCCACGAACGAGGAGCAGAACACCCTTTTTCGAGTGCAGTCCACACAGACTGAACCTGATGCTTCTGGAGGTAAGAGCGCTCCAGTCCGGGCTCGTCATCCTTCACTGCAATCCTGAATGAAGCGCGGCCAAGTCGTTCCGCCTGACTCACTGGCGCTCTTAACGGGAGTTATTGGAGAACAAACGGGAGAATTAACATGAGAAGAATAATCGTAACAGAGTTCCTGACCTTGGATGGCGTTATGGAAGCGTCCGAGCAGTGGCAGCCCCACTACGTCAGCGACGATGTGGCGGAAGAAATCACGGCGGGGATCCATGCGGCTGAGGTCTCGCTGCTAGGGAGAGTGACCTACGAGATGTTCGCCGCTTACTGGCCCTTCCAGACCCACAACGAGTTTGGCATCGCGGACAAGCTGAACAGCGAGCGCAAGTTCGTCGTCTCTTCGACCCTTGAAAAGGTGGAATGGAACAATTCAACGCTGATCAAAGGGAATGTCGCGGAGGAAATCCGCAAGCTGAAGCAGCAGCCCGGTGGGGACATTAGAGTTGTCGGCAGTGCCACCCTCGTCCAATCGCTGATGAAAGCGGGCCTCATTGATGAGTTTCGGCTCATGGTCCATCCTCTCGTTTTAGGGCGCGGGAAGCGTCTCTTCAACGACGGGATGGAGACGACGGGTCTGAAGCTCGTCGAAGCAAAGACATTCAGTTCAGGGGTCGTTTTACTTCGCTACCAGCCAGTAAAAAGTGAGGAGTAACTTATGATGGGAAAAGTTGTCCTAGATATATCAATGTCCCTCGATGGATTCATCACAGCTCGCAACGATGAAAAAAGTAATTTCGAAAGACGGCACCCCCATCGCGTTCGATCAGTCGGGTAAGGGACCGGCGGTCATCTTCGTGGGCGGCGCGTTCCAACATCGAGCCATCGACCCGAGGACGGCGCAGCTGGCTGCGCGTCTGGAACCGCACTTCACCGTGTTCCACTATGATCGCCGAGGTCGAGGTGACAGTGGCGACACAGCGCCGTATGCGGTCGAGCGCGAGGTCGAAGACATTGAGGCCCTCATCACCGAAGCCGGTGGATCGGCGTTCGTGTTCGGTATGTCCTCCGGTGCGGTCCTGGCCCTCAAGGCGGCGGCTCACGGCCTTGCCATCACGAAGCTGGCGTTGTACGAGCCACCGTTCAACCTTGACGACAACGCTCGCCCAGCGTCGGAGAACTACACTAAGCAGCTCACTGCTTTGCTAGCAGAGGGCCGCCGGGGCGATGCCGTCGCTCTCGCCATGACGACGTTTGGCGCGCCTGCCGAAGCTGTTGCCGGAATGCGAGAAACGCCCATATGGTCAATGTTCGAATCCGTGGCACCTACGCTTGCCTACGACAACGCCATCATGGGTGATGGCTCTGTGCCCAGCGAACGGATGGCCTCCGTCACGGTACCTACGCTTGTCATAGACGGTGGAGCGAGTCCAGCATTCATGCATAACGCTGCGCAAGCGGCTGCGGATGCCCTTCCCAACGCACAGCGCCGCACCCTGGAAGGTCAGACGCACGACGTAGCCCCGGAGGCTCTCGCTCCCGTGTTGGAGGAGTTCTTCTCTGGCGTCGTTGCTATGATCTATCAGCCTGACAAAAAAGGATAACCCTGCGCATGAAGATCCACTTGGTGGATGGCACGTACGAGCTGTTCCGAAACCATTTCGGTGCTCCTCCGAAGAAGGCGCCCGATGGCCGAGAAGTTGGCGCTACGCTCGGCCTGTTGAGGAGCCTGTATGCGCTCTTATCTGCGCCTGGGATCACCCATATCGCAGTTGCCTTCGACCACGTCATCGAGTCTTTCCGCAACGATCTCTTCCCCGGATACAAAACAGGTGAGGGCGTTGACCCAAACCTCCTCGCCCAGTTTTCATTGGCCGAAGAGGCCGTTTCCGCGCTGGGGGTGGTCGTCTGGCCGATGGTGGAGTTTGAAGCCGACGATGCTTTAGCGACCGCCGCCGCGCGCTTCAAAAACAAGAAGACAGTGGAACAGATTGTCATCTGTTCACCAGACAAAGACCTCGCACAGTTAGTGTCTGGCAGCCGGATTGTCTGTTGGGATCGTCGGCGGGACATCGTGCTCGATGAGAAAGGCGTGCTGGAGAAGTACGGCGTGCGTCCGCAGTCTATTCCAGACTGGCTTGCGTTGGTGGGCGATTCTGCTGATGGCTACCCCGGCATCCCGGGCTGGGGAGCCAAGTCCGCTTCTGTCGTGCTTTCTCGCTTTGAGCATCTGGAATCAATTCCGGACGACCCTGGGAAATGGCGACTGAGTTCTGTGAAGCCCGGCCGTGCCGCAAGCTTAGCTGAGAGTTTGGCGCAACGCCGGGAGGAGGCTTTGCTCTACCGGCAATTAGCCACTGTTCGCGAGGATGTTCCGCTCAATGAAAAACTTGGCGATCTGAAATGGCAAGGCGCTCACAACCGACTGAAAGAGATCTGTCACGAGTTGGGTGAGGAGCGGATCCCAAAGCGCATTTCCCGTTGGCGCTTCTAAGGTAGGTATCACCCATCTTCGCATCCGTGTCGTAAAGTAAAGGAGGAATCATTATGGCAGATAGCAAAGGCGCCGCCGGGCCCCTCGTGGTCTCAGAGGCCAATCCACGCTACTTCACAGTCGCATCCGGCAACGCCGCCGACCGGAAGGTGGTCTACCTGACCGGCTCGCACATCTGGAACAACTTCCACGACGGCATGGGTCCCGGCTCGGACTGCGCCGAGACCCCGGAGCAGCTCGACTACGACGCGTACCTCGAGTTCCTCAAGGACCACGGCCACAACTTCATCCGGCTCTGGCGCTGGGAGCAGTTCAAGTCCCAGGCCGCCGGGGGCACCTTCCATCTCTGCATGACGCCGCAGCCGTGGCCGCGAACCGGGCCCGGAACGGCATCGGACGGCAAGCTGAAGTTCAACCTCTCGACGTTCGACCCGGCCCACTTCGACCGGCTCCGCGACCGCGTCATCGCCGCCGGCAACCGCGGCATCTACGTCGCAGTAATGCTGTTCGACGGCTGGGCCCTCCACCTCAGCCCCGCACCCGACAACGTCGAGGGCCATCCGTTCCACGCCGCGAACAACGTCAACGGGATCGGGATCACCTCGATCATCGATTACCAGGTCCTGCCGCTCGACTCACGCGTCCAGGCGCTCCAGGAGGCGTACATCCGGAAGGTCGTCGACACCGTCCACGACCTGCCCAACGTCCTCTACGAGGTCGCGAACGAATCATCGGGCGGCGGGTCAGTTGACAGGCAATTTGCCGAGGCGCTGGGGCTGGGCGACCCACCCGAGTGGGGCGACTCCACGCAGTGGCAGTACTGGGTCATCAGCGTCGTCAGGCAGTATGAGCAGCAGATGGGGTACGAAACGCACCCGATCGGGATGACGATGCAGTTTCCCGTCGCCGATCAGACGAAGGTGAACGACCCGCTGTTCAACAGCCCCGCCGACTGGATCTCGCCCGGCTACGATGACGAGATCTTCACTGGCGGCCGGCATCCGATGGCGCCTGGTAGTCCCGCCTCCCGATGGTTCGAGAATCCGCCCGCCAGCGACGGCAGAAAGGTCGTGATCACCGACACGGACCACTACGCGCCGGGCAAGGGCGACGCGCTGTGGGCCTGGAAGTCCTTCCTCCGTGGCCACCACCCGATTCTCATGGACTTCGGGATCATCGATGTTGTGAAACCGCTCGACCCGTCGTTGGGCGTTCCCTCCTACGCGTCCTTCGAACCGGCTCGCCACGCGATGGGCGACACACGTCGCTTCGCCGAGCGGATGAAGCTCATCGAGATGGAGCCGCGCGGCGATCTCAGCTCGACGGGATACGCACTGGCGAATCCCGGCCAGGAGTACCTCGTCCTCCAGCCCAGCGAATCGGCTGCGGCGTTCACGGTGGAGCTTGCCGCCGGCAGCTACACGGTCCAGTGGTACAGCGTCAACAGCCGGGAGAGGGTCGACGCCGGCAAGGTGACGGTTAGAGGTCCCACCTCGGTCAGCTTCAGCGCTCCGTTTGAAGCGGCGGGTCCTGCGGTTTTGTACTTGAAGAAGGTGTTGAGTTCTTCACAATGACAGAGAGTAAGAACGCTCAAGCTCAACAGCAGGCACCCCAGCCGAATCCTGCGCTCTTGCGGCTGGATGCATTCGTGGGCGAATGGCAGTGGGAGGCATCGGTTGGCGGGCAGCCTATGGGAACATGACTTTGACCTAACGTATACGAAGGTCAAGGAGAAATGACGATGACAAAGGCGAATTTCATGGGAAAGGTGATCTACGGGATGTTTGTGTCGCTCGATGGCTTCATCGAGGGGCCGAACAAAGAACTTGGCTGGCACATCGTTGACGAGGAGCTGCACACGTATGTCAACGATCAGGAGCGCGCACTCGGTGCCTTCCTGTACGGACGACGGATGTATGAGGTCATGAGCTACTCGCAAACGGCGGATACAAATCCTTCAAGCCCAGAGCATGAGCTCGAATACGCGCGCATCTGGAAGAGCATTCCCAAGATCGTGTTCTCGAAGACGCTTGAACAGGTCGAAGGGAACGCCAGGTTGGTACGGGAGGACATCGTCGAAGAGATCACGAAGTTGAAGGAGCAAACCGGCAAGGACCTTGGGCTCGGCGGTGCTAACATTGCCTCGACCGTCATGCGACTCGGCTTGATTGATGAATACCGGCTCTATGTCCATCCGGTCGTCCTGGGGGGTGGCACGCCAATGTTCCCGACGTTAGGCGACACGATCAACCTGCGACTCGTCGAAACACGCACTTTCAGTTCCGGGGTCGTTCTCCTCCGCTACCAGCCCGATAGAAAAGAACCGAAATAGGAGCATATACCTCAGGAGCCGCCGCATCAGCATTATCTATGAGGAAAGATTGTCGGACTCACCTTATGTGGAAACGATTACGCGTGGTCGAACGGTGAGCGATGGTTCTCCGATCCGTCCCGCCGAGATCCATTGGCACATGGTCTTCGTGAGATACAATCCTTCTGGCTGAAGGGGTCGGCGTGGCAATTTCCGGACTATGACAACGTAGAGCCGTTTATCGACAGGCTCGTGCGTGAGGATGTACTGGTTCGAGATCCGGTTGTGAACGCCGCGTTACAAGACCAACTGCCGGAGATGCCATCCCGCACGGTGCGGCATCGGTTCTTGCGAGCCACCGGCTTGACGCAAAGCCATATTCGTCAAGTCGAACGCGCCCAACGCGCGGCGGCGCTCTTACGGCAAGGCCAACCCATCCTCGACACTGTTTACGAAGTTGGCTATTTCGATCAGCCGCATCTGACCCGGGCGCTGAAGCAATGGATCGGACATACACCTGCCCAAATCATACGCATGAGTAAGCCCGAGTAGCTTGCCATTTTATCCAAGACAGCGCCCTTTTTCTGTGCTATGATACAAATGTTCTAACCAGAGTCCGATAAACCAAGCCAAAGGAGCATCGAAATAGGTAAAGTCAGTGCAGGGTTCTCAATGTCGCTGGATGGCTATATCGCCGGGCCGAACGACGATGTACAGCGGGTCTTCAGATGGATGACGATGGGCGGCACCGAACTGAAACTGTCACAAGGCGACCGCGACTTCGACCTGGAAGTCTCCGAGCAGAGCGCCGAGATCTTCGAGGAAATGAGCCAGTCGATCGGGGCGATTGTGTCGGGGCGCAGGATGTTCGACGTCGCCGGGGCCTGGGGTGGCAAACACCCGTTGAACGTGCCCGTCGTCGTCCTGACCCACAGAGTCCCGCAGGAATGGGTCAAGGAAGGATCACCGTTTACCTTCGTCACCGATGGCATCCAGAGCGCCATCGCGAAAGCGCAGCAGATCGCCGGGGATAAAGGCGTGGGCGTCGGCGGCGCGGATGTGACGCGGCAGTGTCTCAAGGCCGGACTGCGCGACGAGATCGCGATCGACCTGGTGCCCGTCCTGCTGGGCGGGGGCGTCCGCCTCTTCGAGCACCTGGATATCGAGCCGATCGAACTGGAGATCGGCAGCGTGATTCAGGCTCCTGGCGTCACCCATCTTCGCTACCGCGTTGTCAAGTAAGGTCGGCTGTATCGCCACGCGAAGCGTGTCGGACTGCCCGCTGTTTATCTCGGAATAGCGGGCAGTCACCCGATTGAAAAGGCTGTCAACAGCATCGTATCGGAATTTTCATTCAACACAAAGGAGAAGCAACTATGAACACCGAACCAAAGCAACGCAATGTCGTCGTTACCCGCGTCTTTGACGCACCCGTCGAGCAGGTATGGAAGGCTTGGGTCGAGCCAGGGATGGTAAGGCAGTGGTGGGGGCCAGAAAGTTTTACTTGTCCGCTTGCTGAAATGGATTTTCGTGAGGGCGGAACATCGCTTGTCTGCATGCGCGCTCCACAGGAGTTCGGCGGCCAAGACTTGTACAATACGTGGACTTACGAGGAGATCGTGCCGATGCGGCGGCTGGTATACATCCTGCGCTTCACCGACAAAGACGGCAAGGCGTTCGACCCTGCCGAAATGGGCATGCCCCCGGGCATCCCGAAAGAAGTGCGTAACGTGAACACCTTCAAAGACCTGAGCAACGGCAAGACCGAAATGACCGTCACCGAATACAGCTACACATCGGATCAGGCGCACGACTTATCCAAAGCGGGCCTGGAGCAGTGCCTCGATAAGATGGCTGCAATCTTTGCCAACGCTTAGGCGCGTGCCGCTGGAAAGGTCCATGGCCTATCATGTCTGTGTCAACTCCTCATCGCCCTATCCTGGAATTGCGGGTCGCGTTTACCGCCCGCGACTTTGAGCGCCTCGTGAGATTCTATTGCGACGGCCTCGGTCTGGAACCCGCGCAACTCTGGCCCAGCGATCAAGGTCGTGCCGTCGTCCTGGAGATGGGCCAGGCCACGCTGGAGATTTTCGACGAAACCCAAGCCCATACGATTGACCAGATCGAAGCGGGCCAGCGCCTCAGCGGACCGATTCGGTTCGCGTTGAAGGTGCCTGACTTGAAGGTCGCGATGGAGCGCTTGCTCTCGAAGGGCGCCATCCTCGTCCACCCGCCTGTGGTTACACCTTGGGGCGATTACAATGTCCGACTCCAGGACCCCGAGGGCATGCAAGTCACGCTCTTCCAGGTGCGTGAGCCATCCTGAGGCAGACCTTGTCGTAAAGCGGTGGCCCAACCAGCGGCTGTACCCTGTTACTTTACAATGATGCTGGACGGCCTCAGAATGACGACTACGAGCCGTCCGCTGAGGAGATGAAGTTTGCCAGGGCTTGTCAGAAGAATCAGGGATGGCGTTTGAGAGCTGGCGGCAAAGGATACCAGACGTGTTGAAAGGTCTTACGGCAGAGCAGTTTGTCAAAAAGCTCAAAACTCACCGTTCGTCAGAGCAACGCACGAAGTATCAGCGCGCTTTCAAGCATGGGGAGGACGATGAGTTTATGGGTGTGGGGATGGGGAAGGTTTTTGCGCTGGCCAAAGAGTTCATGGCGATGCCGCCCGGCGAAATTGAGAAACTGCTCGAGAGCCCGATTCATGAGGTCAGGGTTGGCGCGGTGAGTGTTATGGATTGGCAAGCGCGCAGCAAAAAAACACCCGAGGCGCGCCGGAAAGAGCTGTTCGATCTTTATCTCCGACGCCACGATCGAATCAACAACTGGGATTTGGTTGATCGGAGCGCTCCCTATGTCGTTGGCGGCTACCTGTTCGATAAACCGCGCGCGGTTTTGTACAAGCTGGCGCGCTCTAGGAATATTTGGGAACGCCGCACCGCTATTGTAAGTACCGGCTATTTTATTAGAAAAGGCGATACAGCCGACACGTTTAAGATTGCTGAGATTCTGGTTAAAGACGACCAGGACTTAATCCATAAGGCAACCGGATGGATGCTGCGGGCCGCGGGTGGAACGGATCGCCAAAAACTGTTAGGCTTTTTAGATAAACATGCCGCCAGCATGCCGCGCACTGCTTTGCGTTACGCAATTGAACACCTTGATAAAGAACAGCGGAATCATTATTTAAGCATGAAGAAGGTGGGATAGAGGCATGCCAAAATGCGGCGTTTTCGTCGCCGACCCGGTAGCCACGTCGCTCAGCAAGGCTGGAGTGAATCCTTGGACAAGCTCGCTGAATCTCTAAAATAACGTAAGCACGAGGGTGGTCGAGGCTTCCTGTATAATACATCTCAGATTCCGCGTTGTAAAGGAGAAATGATATGAAAAAGGTAAGATCGAAAGACGGCACCCCAATTGCATTCGATCAGTTAGGTGAGGGATTGCCGGTCATCCTGGTGTGCGGCGGGTCAACCGATCGATCGGCTAACGCGCCACTGGCCGCGCTCCTGGCACCGCACTTCACCGTGTTCAACTACGACCGTCGGGGCCGAGGCGACAGTGGGGACACGGCGCCGTATGCGGTCGCGCGCGAGGTCGAGGATATCGAGACCCTCATCGCGGAGGCTGGTGGATCGGCGTTCCTGTACGGCACGTCCTCCGGCGCGGCCCTGGCCCTCGAGGCGGCGGCGAGCGGGCTTGCCATCACGAAGCTGGCGTTGTGGGAGCCACCGTTCATCCTCGACGAAAGCCGTCGACCGCCGGCGGACACGGCGAAGACCTACACCGAGCTGGTCACGGCGGGTCGGCGAGGTGACGCGGTCGAGTACTTCATGGCCAAGGTGGTCGGGCTGCCTCCCGAATTCGTCGCCCAGGCGCGCAACGCGCCGTTCTGGCAAGCCCAGGAGGCCCTGGCGCACACGCTCGCCTACGACGCCACGATCATGGGCGACTATTCGCTGCCGACTGAGCGGGCGGCCATCGTCAAGGCACCCACGCTCGTGATCGCAGGAGGGGCGGACTTCCCGTGGATGCGCGACACCGCGCAAGCGCTCGCGGACGCCCTCCCCGATGGGCAAACCCGCACCCTGGAGGGTCAGGGGCACAACGTCGACCCGGCAGTCCTCGCTCCCGTGTTGAAGGAGTTCTTCGCCGGCTGAAACGGCACCCGGCCGAGAACCTCGTCGCGACGACGATCACCATAAAGGAGAATTAACATGAAAAAAGCAGATTCGAAAGATGGCATGGCTCCGTCGCAACTCATCACCAACCAAATCGCAGAACTAGCCGACTGGCGCGGCAAAATGCTGGCCCGACTGCGCAAACTGATCCTGGAGGACGCCCCCGGCATCACTGAGGAATGGAAGTGGGGCACCGCAGTGTGGTCTCACAAGGGGAATGTTGTTGCCGTCGGCGCTTTCAAAGACCATCTCAAGATCAACTTCTTCAAAGGCGCTTCGCTGAAAGACCCACACGGTCTCTTCAACGCCGGTCTTGATGCGAAGGCGACGCGCGCCATTGACCTCCGCGAAGGCGACAAAATCAATGAGTCGGCCTTGAAAGACCTCATTCGCGCCGCCGTGGCTCTCAATACTGCCGTCGGCAAAAAGAAATAGCCAGCCACAGGAGAACCATGTCTGAAAAGTCCGAAAGAGACAGAAAGATATTCCAGTCGTATTTGGAGAACATCAAAGCCAAGACTGGCAAGACGCCGGCTGACTTTCGCGCGCTTGCCAAAGAAAAAGGGTTGACGAAATCCGGCGAGATCGTCGCATGGCTCAAGAAAGACTTCGGGCTTGGCTACGGTCACGCCGGAGCGATTTGGTATTTGATCGGTCACGCCGACGACGTCAAAGCAAGCCCGGATGAGCGGCTCGCCAAGCTATTCGCGGGTAAGAAGGCCGTGTGGCGCAAGCCGTATGACACGCTTGCGACGAAAATCGCCAAGTTTGGCCCAGACGTCGAGATGTTGGCCAATATGACGTATATCAACGTGGTGCGCAAAGGCAAGAAATTTGCCATCCTCCAACCATCCACCGCCGAGCGTTTCGACGTCGGCATCAAGCTCAAGGGCGTCAAGCCAGCCGGGCGGTTCGAGGCCGCCGGTTCGTGGAACAACATGGTCACCCATCGCGTGCGTATCACGGACCCAAAACAAATAGACAAAGAGGTGCTCACGTGGCTGAAACAAGCCTATGACGCGGCATAAAACCAGCCTGCAAATGCGCGTTGAACTCGTTGGTAAATCTCGAAACTGGCAGGCTAAATACAGAGCGAAGCCAACATGAAGATGAAAAAGCGTGATCAACTCGGAGGATTCATGAGAAACTTATTGGTTCATTGGGAATTGCCGTGATGACGGGCATATCTGGCGGTTGACTCAGGCAAACAGTCGGTAGCCTTCCAGATCAAGGAAAATGCGCTGGAACAGATGGCCGAGATTGAACAGGCCGTAACACCG
>Ga0209342_10002235_pt1 | contig 21074 bp, 14 predicted proteins | sample RifCSP16_2_FD_184023 | JGI IMG/M metagenome (GOLD analysis project Ga0209342, IMG submission 184023) | Soil microbial communities from Rifle, Colorado - Rifle CSP2_sed 16_2 (SPAdes) (version 2) | ecosystem: Environmental > Terrestrial > Deep subsurface > Rock core/Sediment | place: Rifle... | reverse complement strand
CACGTAATACTCGCGGATCCTCGAGATCGCCGCATCCGTGAGGACGGGGAAGACGCGCTGCTTGGCGTAGGCGATGTATTTCCGCATGAAGTCGACGGGGACGACGGGCGTAAACTGGTCCGCGCGCGGGGGCTCCTCTTCGACGGGCTCGCCCTGTGAGACCGCGTAGTTGCGCGCCGCGTCGCGCTCGCCCCGGTGGTGCGAGCGGAGGATGTGGTTCGACATCTCGCGGTCACGTTCGTGGTTGGGCTTGTCCGAGAGGGAGAAGATCACGTCGAAGCGCGACAGCAGGGCGGGGGGAAGGTCGATCTGCTCGATGATGAACTGGTGCGGGTCGAAACGGCCGAACTTCGGGTTGGCGGCGCCAAGGATCGAGGTTCGCGCCTGGAGCGTCGCCGTGATGCCGGCCTTGGCCACGGAGATCGTCTGCTGCTCCATCGCCTCGTGCATCGCGTCGCGGTCCTGGGGGTTCATTTTGTCCAGCTCGTCGACGCAGGCGAGCCCCTTGTCCGCGAGCACGAGCGCGCCCGCCTCGAGCGTCCACTGGCCGGGCGCCAGGTCGTCCTTGATCGCCGCCGCCGTGAGGCCGGCGGCCGAGGACGACTTGCCGGAGGTGTAGATGGCCCGGGGAGCGATCTGGGACATGTAACGGAGCAGCTGGCTTTTTGCCGTGTTGTGCGAGATGATCCCGTTGGCGATAAATCGGTGGTGTTTCGGGACCTCGATGTCGAAGACATCGGCCACACCTGCGGGGCGCACCGAGACCACGCGCTCAATCACCTGGCCTTTCCATTTCCGAGGTCGGGAGCGGACATAGGCGACGACGCCGTCGAGCTTTGCGCATTTCTTCGCGCTGACAAAACCGACCCGGTCAGCGAACTTAAGGATCGATGCGCCGCGGCGGATCTGGAGGTGCCCGCTGGGGCCCCCGCGAACCCACGCACCGTTCTTCAGGTGCGGACGGGGCGATTTCCCCCAGACGACGCGGCTGTGAATTCCCCATCGCAGGAGAAGGATCTGGACGTCGCGGAGCAGTTCGATGTTGCTGGACCGGAGCGAGACAGCCGTCCTGCCCCGGCCCATTGCGAAGCAGCTCCCGTCGGCCTCATACAGCCAACGAAGGAATGCCGCAACGACGCGGTTGGGAGAAACAAGGATGGGTTCGGGGACCCGCTTCTCGCGCAGGCCAGCAAGCCATGTGGCGATCGCGGTTCGGTCGACCTGGTACTCGGTCACGCGGCCGCGCTTTCGTCCGCTGTCTGGTTGTGTGCCGAACACCGATTCGAAGAATTGCGCGAGCTTGGGTGCGAGATCCGCCTCATCCTCAGCCACGAGATAACCCACACGACGTGGGCGAACCCATCCGTCACCCAGGAGGTAGCCGAGGATTGAAGCAAGCGCTTCGTCGTAATTGGCAGGGACCTTCACGTGCCATGACTTGTGGTAATACGATGGGCCGCTCCAACCTGTCGCAACGGGTGCTTGCTTCCAGCATTTGATGCTGGACGCCACGCGAAGCTGATCCCCGACCTTCAGTTGGTCCAGCCGGCGCCACTCGCCGCGCCGCTTCGCCTTGTTCCAGGCGAGCAGGGGGTGGTTGGAGGTCCCCTTGATGCTCTTGCCAGTCTCCGTCACGACCTCGATGATGGGCTGGTTCGGGTAGCGGTGGAACCGTGTCGCCCACCCCGTTTGGCCGCCGCCCGTGCCCAATCGAACTTGCGTCCTGATCTTCTGGAGGTGGCAGGACCCCATGGCCCCCAGCTTCGCGGTCGTGCCCATCCCAAGGGTGATCCGCTCGTCACCGATGAGGCACCCAGGGTCCCCCACTAGAATCGCGTGGATATCGCCCCGGATACGCGTGCCATCGGGAAGGTGCTTGGGAACCCCGCCGAAAAGCTGGAGCATCAGGGCCTCCTTCTCGGTCTCGAGCCCGTAGATCGAGGGCGCGATCGAGCGCGTCAGTTTCGAGTAGACCTCGGGGTCGCGCGCGAGCATCTTGATGCGCTCCTCGTCCTCGGGGGTGATCGGGATCTCCTCGTAGTCGTGCTTCTGGCGCTCGACGGAGATGATCTCAAGGAAGATGTCGAAGATCGTGGACTTTGCGCCACCGATCTGGCGGGGCTGCTCGCGCAGAATTCCGTTGAGGATGACGCGGTCGCCGGGCGAGATGATGCCGGCGAGATCGTCGTCCATGAAACCCGCGAGGCGCTGGGGCTGCTCGCCGCCGCGCAGGCCCTCGGGAGATTCCTGCATCTCGACCTTCTGCGTGTCGACAAACTCCGAGAAGCGCAGCGTGCGGCCTTCGCGGGGCTCCTCGAAAGGGTCGACGAGGGAGGCGGGCCCTGTAAGGAGCACGAATTTCGTGGAAGCGGCCGACCGCTTGCACCCGCCCTGGTCTTCGTAGCACTCGAGGGGCTCCTTGAGGGCCGGGCCGTCCTGGGGGACCTCGATGGCCGCGCCGCAGCGCACACACTGAAAGACGGCGTCCTGGATCTTCGGGCGCACCTCGGTGACCTTGCGCACAAGCCCCTCGACGGTGATGAGCCGCCCGAGGTGCTTCTTGCGGATGTTGCGCACCTCGACGCGCTCGTCTGCGAGCTCGGCGGGAAACTCTCGGACGCGGAAGTGGATGGGCGCCTTGAGGTTCGCCGGAAGCTGGTTGAGCAGGGCCTGCTCGGCGGCGTAGATCGCCTGCTTCGGGCGCTCGACGAGGAACTCCGCGACCTCCGGGTCGAACTGCGCGACCTCGCGGTAGTCGACGGTGAGCGAGCGACGATCCGGGAAGGCGTTTGCGACCTCAAGGAGGTCCTGCTTGCGCCCGTACTTCTGGAGGTAGTCTTCCCAAAGCGTCGTGAGGGACTCGAGCGTGTATTCTTTGACCATGGCGATTTGCAGCCACGACGAAGTGCCCTATAAGTGTTAACCCCCCATGCCCGAAAAGGTCAGACCCACCCCTTCATTTCGTGTGGATCGCACAACTTGTAGCGTCCAGGAGCGCGTTTCCACTCCACGGCTGGGGGCGGCTATTCTCCCTCGACCTTCAAGAAGGCCTTGATGATCGACAGGTCGACGGCCTGCTCGAACGAATAGCCGAACTGCGCCGAGAGCTGGGCCCCGTAGCCGAGCTCGAAGGGGCGGCGCGTCGCGCCGTCGATGAGGAGTACGCGCTGGCGGAGCTCGGCCGTGCGCCTGCCCGTGCTCGCGTGGACGCCGATTCGCCCAAAGCCCTCGAGGACCTCCTGGGCCATCGCGCGCGAGTCGATCCATTCGGCGCAGAAGACGCGCCCGGCGTCGACTTCGGCCCGCGCGGCCTTGTCGTCCACCCACTCGTTCACGACATGGGTGACGTAAAGGTCCTCCGGGGGCTCGGCGGACGGCGCGAATTGGAAGAACCGCCCGCGCAGCTGGCTTCGGTGGTTCTCACGGATGTACCGGATCGCGTCGAAGAAGCACTCGCGCCGTTCGCGCGCGCTTCCCCTCGAAATCGGGTAGGCAAAGAACACGACCTGCCCCCGGTCCTCGACCTGGCGCTTCCCCGTTGCGGCCGCGGAACGGACGAGGGCAAATTGGGCGGCGCGGAGAGCCGGGGGCCCGTGCTCCGCCCAAAGGCCCTCGTTCTCGACGAATTCGTCCCCCTCGATGAGGCGGCGCAATTCCACGATGGGCGCCTCGAAGGCCGGAAGTCGCCCGCCTCTCGCCCGCGCGATCTCGACCTCGATGGACTCCTCGAATCCCAAGCCTTCGTAGCCCACGGCCTCGAGCGCTCGCGTGATGTTGACGGTGATCGCCTCGCCCTCCGCCGCCCGCGCCCGGATCCGGTTCGAACGGTCGGCCTTGGGGACCGGCGTGGCCTTCCCGTAGCCCTCCTCGCCGAGGCGGTCGTAGAGCCGCTTGATGAGCCGCTCGCGGTCCACGTAGACGTACCCCTTGACGACCTCGTTGTGAATCCACTTCTTTGCTTCGATGGGCAGGTCCCACGTGAGGAAGAAGCGGGGGTGGACGGCGCGGTGCTCCGCACCGGCTTCCAAGCGGTACATCCGGTAACGAAAATAGTAGTCGGACGCGAGCTTCTTCATCTTCTCCTTGCGGGCGCCGTCCGCCGCGCGTTCGCGCATCCGCAGCTTCGGTTGGTAGCTGAGGAGCGCCTCGCGGTCGCGTGCGCCCTCCCCGAGCTCGTTGACGGCGAACTTGTCGTAGTACCACGCGAACAGCACGACGCCAGGTTCGGGCTCGGCGGTTTGGAGGGTACCCGCCGACTCCGCCGATTGAAGCAGCTTGAGCCAGGCCGGCACGAGCCCTTGTCGCGGGACCTCGAGCGCCGCGGCAGGGGTTTCCGGCCTTGCCCGGAACGGGGCTCGGCGACTCCGGCGTTTCTTGGGCCGCACATCCGACCCAACCGAAAGAGGCCTTAAGGTTTTGGCGCAGAGCCCGCATCCTCGTCCGAGGGCGTCTCCTTGGACCTCTCCGCTCGTGCGCGCCCGGCGTTCCGGCGGGCCAGCATCGAGTAGCCGAGCCAAACGCCCGCAAGGCTAACGGCGAGGAGGGCGAGGGCACCCGTGAGCAGGCTCGCGATTCCCACGGCCCCGAGTGCGGTGTACTTCACGCCCGTACGGGGGTTCGAGGCGGGGTCGCCCGGCAGGTACGATCCCTCGAGTTCCTCGCGGTTCGAAAACCCGTCTGCGTCCGAATCGAGGGCCTCGAGCCGGGTCCAATTTGCCGCCCCGCCCGTCGCGTTCTTCTCCTGCAAGTAGTCGCGCCCGAAGGGGTTCAGGGGGCCGCCGCGGTCCGCGTTGACATGGCATGCCTGGCAAACGCCCGAAAGGGGCCCGGGGACCCGCGAAGACTCTTCGAGCGACCCCTGGCCGGGGGCCGGGAGCAACGCAGCGGCAAGTGCGCCGCTGACAAGCAGGCCCAGGGCAAGCGCCCGGATGCGGCGTGGGGCGCGTTTCGAGCGGCACCGTGTGAGGGCAGCGGGTGCCAAGGCGGCAAGCGCCAGGGCGGCCCCGGGCCCCGGGAGGAAGACGGGGGGAGGCGCACCGGCGGGGCCCTGGACCTCGACGGTGAGGTTCGCCTCGTTGTTCGTGCGGTCGAACTCGTAGGGCACGGCAAGGACGGCCGTCGCGAAGATCTCGTGCGTGCCCGCGGTGGGCCGCCACGAGCCGAGGACCCGCTCGCGCGAGCCCGCCGCGATTCCGAGCGACTCCTGGTGGATGAGGGTCGAGTTTTCGCCAAGGGGCTCGCCGTCCCAAATCTCGACGGTCACGACCCCTCCGGTCGCCGCGATGTTCGAAACGAGGACGAGGAAAGTGATATTCGAGCCCGCCACGACGGGGGTCGAGGACGCCGTGATCGACTCGACGAAGAAGTCCGGCGCTTCCGCTACGGCGATCACGACGGTGAGCGTGTTGTCGGCCGGGCGGGCCTCCGGGGGCGAGACATCCTCGACGGCAATCGTGAGCGTGTGGTTGCCGGCCGCGTACGCGCGGCTGAAGGTCGCCTGGCGAGAGGCCTGGATGTACGTGTACGTCTCTTCAAAGAGGAGGGTGGCGGCGCTTCGCGGGCCCTCCCAAACACGGACCGTGGCCGAGGTCGCCACGCTCCCGTTGTTGAGGATTTCGATCGTGTGGCGGATCGCCGTCCCAGGTGGCGGCGGGTCCGGGAAGATCGAGAAGGCGCTTGCAAGCACCTGCATGTCAGGCAGGGTGCTCGCCGAGACGTTTAGAGGGACCGAGGCGTTTCCTCGCAGGAGGCCGCGCTCGGCGCCCGCGTCGACCGTATAGGTGCCGACCGCCGTGGGCGCCAGCAGCGTAAGGGAGAAACGGCCGCGGGCGTCGCACTGGGCCGCGACGGGGTCGGGGAACTCGCGGACCTGCGCGGTCACATTCGCCCCGGCTGCAAGCACGCCGGTTTCGAAAGCCGCGACGCCCTGGAGCACGACGGCTTCCCCGGGCAGCGCGGAGGCTGGAAGGAGCGTCAGGTTGGCAAGTTCGATGCGGGAGGGGGCGCTCAGGTTGACGACCACACCGAAGACCGCCGGCGTGGAGTAGTCGATCCCGTCGAACGCACGGACGCTGACCGTGTGGGGGCCTTCGCCCGCGGCCGCCGCGTTGAAGGGAAAGGCCCACGTCGACGTGCCGCTGGCGGCCGCCTCGGGGCCGCCGTCGACCGAGACGAGCACGCCAGCAAGCTCCCCGCGCTCATCGGCGGCCGTCCCGGAGAAGACGGCACCCTCTCCGACCGTGTCGCCGTCTTTGGGGGAATCGACGGCGAGGGTCGGGGGACTGTTCGGTCCGCGGTTGAGTACCGTGATGTTCAGGGTCCCCATCCCGATGTTTCCCCGCAGGTCCGTCGAGGTCGCGCGGAGCGTGTGGGGCCCGTCTGCAAGGGGCCCCAGGTCGATTGCGAAAGCGAAGGAGGTGCCGTTTTGCCAGACGAAGGGCGGCGCACCGTCCAGCGAGAACGCGGTCGAAACGGCGCCTCCCTCCGGGTCCTTGACCGTCCCGGCCACCGTGAGGTTGCCCGCGACACGGGCGCCCTCGGCCGGCGAGGCGAAGGAAACGATGGGCGGGAGGTTTGTCGAGAAGACGGAAAAGACGGCCGTGCGCGCATCATCGGAGGCGTCGAAGTCGAAGGCGACCGTCGCAAGCGCGACGACATTCAGGGGCTCCACGGACCAAGGCGGGGCCCACCCGAAGTCCAGCACGCCCGTTGCGCCCGGCGGCACATCTACGCGCGAAGTGTTGAGGTAGAGGTTCGGCTCCGTCGAGTTGTAGGCGAGCACCCGGACCTCCGTCGAGGGGGCTAGGTCGAGGCCGCTGTTTCGGAACGTAACGCGCAGGAGCCCCCAGCGGTTCTCCTGCGGCGGGTCGGGCAGGGACGCGACGTCCTCGACGGCAAGGTTCCGGTTCGGGACGATGCGGACGGGGACGGCAAAGGCGAAGCTCGACCCGGACGAGGAGTCGATGCGCACCGCGAGCGAAGAGTTCTCAATCCCCGCCGAGGCTGGCGCGCTTAGTGTCGCGTTGACGGCGAACGTGGTCCCCGGCAGCTCGCTTAGAAATCCCGGGGCCGCGTCGAGCAGGGTCACGGAGACATTTGGGGAGGAGGGCGTGAGGTTGTAGCCCGTATGGCCGAGGCTCACATTGCCGGAGTTTTCGAACGCGAACGTGGCGTTCACCGGGCGCCCGCGCGGGAGCACGAGGTCCGCCAGGGGCAGGGCGCGGGTGGCGTTTTCGATGGCGTTGAACGGGAGCGATATGTTATGGCCCCTGTAGTCGAGCCTCGGCGTCCCGTTCGTGAGGTCGAAGACCTCGACCGCGCGCACCGCCCCGTCCCATGGGAGCCATGCTGCGAGCGTGAGGTTGGTGAGGGACCCCTCCGCGACCTGGGAGAAAGCCCATTCGTAGGCGCCTCCCACCGATGCGCTCACGGCCAGGGGGCCAGCCGCGATCCCCGAAGCCCCCCAGACCGTAGCCTCGAAAGAAGCGCCAAGGACGCCGAAGCCTCCGATGTCCGTGAGATTTCCACCACCCTGGAAATCAAGCGCCATCGGGACGGGGGCCGGTGACGCTCCAAATCCCGGGGGCAGGGAAGAAAAGACAAAGAGCGCGGCAAGCCACCCCGCCCCGGACATCCTGGCGGGGCCGAGCCAGCGCGCAGGCATGGGCCGCCCGAGAACGGGTGGCGGATTAGCATTTTCCGGGGTGATAAGCCGCGGGAAACGCCCCGCCTTGGCCCCTGCTCCGCTGTCCCTCGAAACGCGGGGCCCCCCAGGCAGCTGGCGAGGGCCAAACACGCGGCGCGACTTCCTGCGACCAAGCGGCGCACGCTTGCCTGCCGGGCGCCCGCTCCTCGCGCGCGCGTGCGCACGTACGCGCGGAGTCGTAAAAAGTCGCAGAATTGCCCGAATCGGGCTTAGCAGGGAGGGTCTTCGGAGCACGTTTATATACCTTCCACGGGGCATCGAGCGTCGCTAGAAGACTCAAAAAGTCTTCGCGGTCGAATGTTCCTGACCGTCCGTGGAAGCGTGGGAGAAATGGCTAAGCCCTTGCGAAACGAGATCACGTTCTTTGGTCACATCATCCAGGGCAACCGGATCACAATCAAATCGGACGATATGGAGGTCCTCGCGCCCGACGAGGACGAAATCTTCGAGATCAGCGTCCGGCGCATCTCGGCGCTGCCGGCGTTTGCCGAGCTCGAGATGAACGCCTTTGCCCTGTCGTGCATCGAGGTCCTCCAGTCCGAGGCCGGGCTCAAAGACGCCCAGATCCTCTTCGTGCTCTTCTGCCGCAAGTGGAGCGTCGACACGCGCGAGGTCCAGCGGCGCGACCTCACGCCCGCGTTCATCAAAGACATCGGGCAGGCGGTGTCCGTGCTCACGCACGATGCCAAGCTTGCCGAGCTTGTCGAACTCAAGATGGAGAGGCTCTCAAAATGATGGGCGCGGGAAACCCCAGGCACCGCAGCGCCGACGGGCACGCCGAGCCTTCGCCCCCTAAGCCCTCCCCCGCGGAGATGCGGCGGGCCGGCGTCGAGCTTGCCCGCGAGGCCCTGCGCCGCATCGGGTCCTCCCGGATGGGCTCCGTCGCCTACGACTCGGGGTTCGTGGCCAGGCTCACACCCCTTGCGCCGCGCGAGGAGGTCGTCCGGCGCTCGCTTGCCTACCTTGACGCCTCCCAGCACGAGGACGGTTCGTGGGGCTCGCCGGTCCGCAATGTCCACGACCGCGCGCTCAACACGCTCTCCGCGCTTGCGGGCCTTGCAGGCGGCGGCGAGGGCCTGCACTCGCGCTCGGTTGAGCGCGGCCTCGACGCCCTGCGCGGGATCTTGCCGCGCCTTGCAAGCGAGCCTCAGCTCGTCGGTTCCGACCTGCTCATTCCGCCGCTTGTCGAGCGCTGCGCCGACCTTGGCCTCGCCGTCGACCCCAAGGGGTGGCCCTACAGGAAGGTCGGCCGCTTTGCCCAGGCGCTCTACGGCCGGGTCCTCTACTCGGGCCACCCGGTCGGCCACCTCATCGAGCTTACCGGGCGCAGCGGGGACCCCGAGCGGATCGTCTCGCGCCTAAGGGCGCTCCCCTCGGGGTCGATCATGTGCGCGCCCTCGTCGACCGCCTTTGCGATGGAGCGGGCGGGCCGGGTCGAGGCGCCGCTCCTTAGCTACCTGCGCTCGACGATGAACACGGACGGAGGCCAGCGCCACTTCGGCCCCTACGAGATCATGGAGGCCTGCTACTCGCTCTATGCGCTGCGCCGCTCGGGGGTCCTGCGCACGCAGGCGGCCCATGGCGCCCTGCGCCGTCTCCGGGAGGCCTGGACCGCCGAGGGCGTGGCGTTCTCACGGGAGTTCCCCGCCGTCGACCTTGACGATTCGGCCCTTACGGCGCTCGTCGTGGCGGAAGGGGGCGAGGCGGTCTCCCCGGCCTTCCTCGACGCGTACGCGGGCGAGGACTACTTCCGGTGCTACCTCAGCGACCGGCGGGGCGCCGTGGCCCCGAACCTCCACGCCATCGAGGCGTTGCGCGTCCTTGCCCACCCGCGCAAAGAGGCCCTCACGGAAGTCGCGCTCCGGTACGTGCGGGCAAACGTCCGGGGGGACGGCTCCTTCCTCGATCACTACTCGGTCTCGCCGAACTACCCGACCTGGCACGCGATCGAGGCGCTCTCGGGCGTCGACGAGCGGCTCGCCGAGCGCGCGGCGCTCTTCCTTGCCGCCTCGCAGCGGGCGGACGGCTCGTGGGCTCCCCAAGTGCACGGCCCTTCCACGGCGGAGGACACCGCCTACGCGGTCCTCGGCCTCTGCGCGTGGGGCGAGGGGCACCCCGGCGAGTTTACCGACGAACTTGCGGCGGGCGCGGCATGGCTCTTCGCGCACCGCGGCGAGGAACCCCTCCCCACGTGGACGGCCAAGGTCCTCTACAGCCCCGTGACGATGGCCGCAGCCGCGGTTGCAGGCGCCCTTTCGGCGGCCGCCCTGGCCCTTGAAGGCGCTCCCCCCTCCCTTTCACCCAACCAGGCCAGCCTGGACTTGCCGAGCGGGCGGGGCGCGCCCGCGCTGCAAGTCGGGGCAAGCCTCGGAGCGGTGAGCCAACGAAACCCACGGGGGGTCTGAACGGAATGCAAACGACGGAGTTTCTGGAGATGAGTGATGAGGAGACCGCACGCTTTGTGCAAGCGAACGAGGGCCCGCGCGTCGTGACGCTCGTCGACGACGGAACGCGCCGCACGGGGCTCATCAGCTACCGCATGAACCTAAGCCAGGAAGAGTTCATGGTGAAGCTCAACCGCCGGCTTGCGCGCCCCTTCATGGACACCTACGAGCTCCTCTTCCGCCAGGGGGCCGACCACATCTTCACGCCAGCGATGACGCACGGCCGCTACGCGCTCGACGAGAACTACCAGCGGCAGATCATCGCATACGCAAACGAGGTCTTCGGAGGCGAGTTCTGGCGCGAGTGGTTCCACACCCAGAAGATCCACTGCCGGCTCTACGGCGACCGCGAAATGCTCCAGGAGCACGGGTACGGCCGAACCCTCGAGCTTGCCGACGCCCTAGCCTCCGAGACCAAGGGCTATGCGCGCAAGCTGTGGCTCGGCTTCGCGTGCTCCACGGCCATCGAGCAGATCCGCTTCGCGGAGAACCGCGCGCTTGAGGGCGGGCGCCGGCACGACAAGCACCCATACCAGAACGGCTACCCCGACCTCGTGCGCGCTTATTACGGGGAGGACGTGCCGCCGGTCGACGTGTTCATCCGCCCGTGCGAGTGCCGCCTCTCGGAGACCATGCCGCCCTTCCTCGGCGAGTACGCGGAGTGCTACTTCACGCCCGTCCCGGCCACCGAGATGCGCGGGGACTGGTACCGCAAAGTGCTCTACGACTTCATGTTCGTGCGGCGGCGGACGTTTGGGGCGAAGAGCTACCGCGAGAACCTCGAGCCCCAAGCCCTCGAGTACCTGCGCGGCTACTACGAGCGCCACGCGACGACCGTGATGGGGCTCGGCCACCGCGTGGGCGGGTTCTGGCTCTGGGGCGACGAGGCGGTCCCCGGGCGGCCTTGAAAGCGGCGTGATCGCCCCCCGACGAACCCGCACCCCAGAACCTATCTGCCGCGGGGCGATGCCGGGAAGGCGGGGGCGGGGCGCGTGGCCGACCTGAACCCGCTCGTGGTCTTCCCGGCCGTAGGCCTCGCATCCAACGTCCTCGTCGTCGGCTTCATGCTGCGGCGCGGCGTGAAGAGTTCGCACCCGTCCTTCATCTGGCTGCTCTTCGTCCTCCTCTTCTTCAGCTGGATCGTTTCGGACCTCTCGATCCGGGTCATCCAGAAAGACCCGGCCGTGATCCCCTGGTTCATCCCCGCCTTCCTTTTCGCCGACATCTCTCCCTGCCTCTTCGTGCTCTTCGCGCTCTCGTACACGCGGGGGTTCCACGCGCTCGAGCGCCAGCACGTCTGGATCAGCGCGGTGCTCGTCCTGCCGAAGATCGCCTCCACGGTGACCTCGGCCTTCCTCACCTTCCGCTACCAGGTGCCCGCCGGGACTTGCGCGGGCGGCTTCGGCTTCTGCGACTTCCAGGTCACCGCGATCGACATCCTCGGAGAGCCTTGGTACTTCTTCGGGCTGGCCACCACGCTAATCCTCTACCTCGTCGGGTTCATGATCCTCGTCACCCCGCCGCAAGACCGGCGCACGCCCGCCTACCGCCGCGAGATCCGGTACATCCTCGCGGGCCTCGGGCTCCTCCTTGCCTTCGGGCTTTCGACGGACATCTTCCTGCCCCTCGTGTTCGGGCCCGCTTTGCCGGGGCTCTCGTCGGTCGCCATCGTGGCGATGAACTTCACGATCGCGCTCGGCATCACGCGCCGCGGCGTCCTGCTTTTCGCGCCGGTCACCGAGCGCCTCCCGGGCTTCGAGAGCGGCGAGGGCGAGGTCGCCATCACGCCGGGCCGCGTCTACGTCCTCTCGAAGAAGCCTGCCAGCGAGACGTTCAAGCGCCTCGTGAACGAGGGGATGGAGGGCGTCTACGTCGGCGTGAACCAGCCCGCCCCCGAAATCGTCGAGACATTCAAGCGGATCCCCGTGATCGTGATCGAGAGGGCGGGCTGGGGTGTGCGCGAGGAGGGGAACCTGCGCTACGTGCCCGCGACGAACCTGCGCGGGCTCTCCGACTCGATCCTGAACTACGCGCGCACGGTAAAGCAGGGCGTGATCTACCTCGACGAGATCGACCAGATCTTCGACGAGGGGTGGATCACCGCGCGGGCGGCCCTCGAAATCGGGCGGGAGCTCGCGGGCCCCCGCCACGGGATGCCGAAGATCACGTGGCTCTACAGCAGGCGCGGCGAGGCGGAGGCCGTGGAGCTCGGCTCGCTCTTTGAGCTGCCGATCGTGAAGAAGGCCATGCTCGTGCACCTTTTCAACAAGGTGCTCGAGAAGTGCGCGCTGCCGGCTTCCGAGGCCCTGCGCCGGATCGAGACCCTCCGCGGCGTCGACCCGTTCTTCGAGCACGTGGAGATCCGGGGGCCCGAGATCGCCCTCGGCCGGGACATCGACGCCCGCGTCGACCTCCTCAAGACGGATGTGGCGAACAAGGTGCGCATCTTCCTCAAGCAGTTCGAGGGCCAGATGTCGGCCGCGGGGCGCTCGGATTTCCTGCGCGGCCTCCAGAACCTCGGGTTCTCCCCCTACTCGTTCATCGTGCGCGGCGGGGACGGCTACCTGCTCGAGGAGTCGACGGGCACGCGCGGGCGCGGCTACGAGATTCTCAAGGAGCTCGTCCGGCAGGGGTACCTCGGGCTCTGCATCTCGCGCACGGAGCCCACGAAGCTCGCGGAGCGCTACGCGTTCGAGCCCGGGACTCTCGTCTACTGGCTCACGGCCGAGCGCCGCGGGGAGCGGGACCTCAAGCCCGCGCCCGAGTACCTCGTGAGCCAGGTGAAGTCGTTCGTCGACGCCGCCGAGGGGCGCAACGGCGTCGTGCTACTCGACGGCCTCGAGTTCCTCATCACGTATGCGGGCGACCAGTTCGACAGCTACCTCAAGGCCCTGCGGCGCATCGCGGACCTCGTCGCGCAGTCGCGGACGGTCTTCGTCGTGGTCTACGACGCCGAGGTCTTCCCGCCGGAGCGGGTCGCGCTCATCCGCCGCTCGGGATTCGAGCTGCTGGCGGCCGACCCGTTCGCCCACGCATGACGGCCCCTTGCGCGCATCTGGCTTGGGTAAACTATAACTCAAGGAAGGCGTTGGGCGCAAATGAAGGCACGCCATGGGACCGCCGCCCCCCCGAAAGCGCTCGCACAACTACTTCAACACGGGCGGGGCCTCGTTCCGGCGGCGCGCGATGCTCAATATGGGCCAGGCGAAGCTCTTCCGCTACAGCCTGCGGGACCTCTTCTCGCGCCACGCGGTCGACCCGAAGGTCGCCGACCCCCTGCAGTCGATGATCATCGCGAAGGGCTCGAGGACCTCGATCGACGAGGCGAAGGACTTCGTCGACGAGAAGGTGAAGGAAGGCGTCATCAAGGGCGAGGTCGCCGACGACATCTTCAACCTGCTCGACCGGTTCATCACCTGGCGGTAGGCCCGACGTCTTTGCAAATGCGCAAGCGCCCCGAAAGCCCTTTAACGGGGAAGGCGGGTCAGCGCGGCGTGAGGGGCCGGGCGCAGAGCCCGCCCCGCCGTGGAGCACGGGGATGACGGGCCAGCCGCTGCGCGCAGGGGCCTCGGCGGAGCAGCGCTACCGCGGGCTTCTAGACCGCCGGGACGCTGAGGCCCAGCTCGCCGACGAGTCGAGGGCCGAGCGCGACCTCCTCCAGACGCGGCGGCGCGAGCTCATCGACGAGTCCAGGGCGCTGCGGGCGCGCCGCGACGCGCTTGCCGGCGAGGCGCGCGCGCACGAGGAGACGGCCCGGGCGATACGCGCGCGGCTCCAAGGCGCGGCGCGCCGCGCCGGCCGGCCGCGGGAGAAGGGGCCCGAGACCGACACCGAGAAGGCCCAGAGGCTGACCCTCGAAGTCGCCGATGCGCTGCGGCGCCTCGAGACGACGCCCATGCCCATTGCCGAGGAGAAGCGGCTCGTCGAGCTCACGCGGCGCAAGAAGCGTGAGGCCGAGAAGATCGCGGGCGCCCTCGCGGCAAAGGCGGGGACGGCGCCCGCGGAGCCCGACGCCTTCCCCACGGACGCCGAGGAGCTCCGGAAGATGCTCGACGAGGCGATGGCGCAGGCCCAGCGGCTCCGGCAGGACGCCCAGTCGGCGCACGACGAGGCCGGCAAGCACTCGAGCGAGATCGACGGCCTCACGAAGGAGGCGGACCTCAAGCACGCGAAGGTCGAGGAGCACCGGGCGCGGGCGAACGAGTTCCACGAGAAGGCGATGAAGCTCCGCGAGCTCGTCATCGCCGAGCGCGCGAAGCGGAGAGCCGAGCACGACGAGGCCCAGGAGGCGATGCGCGACCAGGCGAGCCGCGTGAAGAGCGCGCTCTACGACGAGACGCGGATCGAGAAAGAAACGGACGACGCGGTTGCGGCCCTTCGCGCGAAGGGCAAGCTGAACCTCTAGGGGGCTCGCGAGCCGGTGAAAGCCGTCATCATGGCGGGCGGGAAGGGCACGCGCCTCAAGCCGCTCACGGACCACCTGCCAAAGCCCATGGTCCCCGTGGGGCCGCGCCGCTGCATCGACTACGTGATCCGCTCGCTTGCCGCCGCGGGCATCCACGAGATCATTGTCACGACGGGCTACCTCAGCGACCGCGTGATCCGGGGGATCGCCGACGGCGCCGCGCACGGCGTGAGCGTCGCCTACTCGTTCGAGGACGAGCCGCTCGGGACGGCGGGCGGCGTGAAGCATGTGGGCCCCTTCCTCGGGCGCGACACCTTTGTCGTTGCAAGCGGGGATGTCCTTGCCGACGTGAATATCCGGCGGCTCATCGAGGCGCACGACCTGAACCGAAAAGGCGGGGCGCTCGCCACGCTCGCGCTCACGAAAGTCGAGGACCCGACGCAGTACGGCATCGTGGGGCTCGGCCCCGACCGGCGCATCGAGCGCTTCAAGGAGAAGCCCCGGGCGAGCCAGGTGTTCTCGGACCTCGTGAACGCGGGGATCTACGTCCTCGAGCCCGAGGTCCTCGACGAGATCCCGCCAAGGCAGGCGTTCGACTTCTCGAAGGACTTATGGCCCGACCTCCTCGAGCGAGGCAGCCCGATCTTCGGCGAGATGATCGAGGGCTTCTGGATGGACGTGGGGCGCCCCGAGGACCTGATCCGCGCGAACATCATGATGATCGAACGCGAAGGGCGGCCCCACGCCGGGGGCGCGCGCGGGCGCCTCCTCGAGGGCAAGCGCGTGAAGGTCGACGCGACCGCCACGCTCGAGGGCTCCGTGATGCTCGGCGACTTCGTGAGGATCGCGGAAGGCGCGTGCGTGAAGGACGCGGCCGTCCACAGCGCGAGTTCGCTCGCGCAGAAGGCCGTCCTCGAGAGGGCGCTCGTCCTCGAGGACTGCGAGATCGGACCCGGTGCGCGGGTCGCCGACAGCGTGGTTGCCGCCGGGGCCTCCGTGGGCGCGGGCGCGGTCCTCGAGGGCTGCGTGGTCGGGGAGGGGCAAGCCGTCGGGGCGGGCGCCTCGCTCAAAGGCGCCCGGATCCCCGATGGATGAGCCGACCCGCCTCACGCGGAAAAGGTCATCCCCTCCCCTGCGGGTGCAAGGGCCCATGGGCTTCGAGTTGCGCCTCGAGCGCGCGGCTCCGCCCCTTTCGTCGGACGACCCGCGGGCCGTGGCTCTCGCGTTCTTGCGGAAGGTCGGCGTGGTCAGCGCGGGCTTCGACCCCTTGGGCGGCGGCTCGGGCGGGGAAGGCTCGGCACCCGTGCGAGGGCTCGTCGAGTGCCTCCTTTTGGAGCCCGGGCGCTCGTTTTCGGCCGCGGAGTTGGCGAAGGCGGTCGACGCGCCGGTAGGACAAGTCTACCGCGCTCTCCTCAAGTTCGAGTCGCTCGACTGGGTCGTTCAGGCCGACGAGGCCTCGAAGGGGTCGCTTCCCGGGAAGCGCTACCGCCTCCGGTTCGGGCGCCTCCAGGACGCCTGGCGCTTCACCGAGCTCGCCGCGGGCCTCGCGCTCGAGCGCTACGGGGGGCTCGCGAAGGCCCTCGAGGCGCGCGTGGCGCCCCACCGAGAAAAGCCCCCTGCAAGGCCGACGGTCCCCGTGACCGGGGACGCGGGCGGCGCCCGGGGCGACGCCTTTGTCATGCGGCTTGCCGACTACCCGCTGCCGCGCGACGGGCAACCAAAGGACCTCGCGGTCGCGTTCTTGCAGGCCGTCGGCGTCATCCCCGGACGCACGGGCGGGCGCAAGCCCACGGCGCTGCCCGTTTTCCGGGCGTTCTACTCGGCGTTCCTCATGGGCGGCGAGCGCTGGTGGTCGTTCGAGGAATTGCAGAAGCACGCAGGCTCGACACGGCCCACGCTACTCAAGCACATCCGCAGGCTCGAGTCCCTCGACCTCCTGGAGCGCGCGGCTTTCCCCGACGAGTTCGGTTTCCCGCGCAGGCACTGGCGCCTCAGGCACGGCTCGCTTGCGCGCGCCTTCGAATTCACCGACGCGCGGGCGAGGCTCGCGCTCGACTCGATGGCCCGCTGGGCCGAGCACCTAGACAAGCTCGTCGCCGGGGAGGGGGAACAGCCCCGCAAGGCTGGGGCGAAGTCCAAGTGACGCGGGGCTTCCATCATGCTCAATATATAGCCACGGCGCGAAGTTCGGCCCCGGGGGAGAGCCTGGCCAACCACGACCCCGAACTCACGCTCACGAAGGGCTCGAAGTACCGTGTGGAGAGCCTCGAGTCGCGCGAGAAGACCATCGTGAGCCACGGCGAGTTCCTCGGCTTCACCATGATGGGCAACATCGACGGGATTGCGCTGCGGCTCGACAAGTCGCACGCGGACATGGCCGGGAAGGTGCGGATCATCCCGAGCCACATGGTCGTCTCGCTCGATGTCATCGAGGCGAAGAAGGAAGAGCCCGAGAAAGAGAAGAAGACGAGCGACCCGCACTTCTACCAGTGATGGGGCCCCTCGCAACCCCCTGGGCCCTTTAGAGCAGGTGCCAATTCAGGATGAGCCCGATAAAGAGCAGCGAGAGCGTGTTGATCACCTTGATGAGCGAGTTGATCGCGGGCCCCGCGGTGTCCTTGTAGGGGTCGCCGACGGTGTCGCCCACGACGGCCGCCTTGTGCGCCATCGAGCCCTTGCCGCCGTGCGCGCCCGACTCGATGAGTTTCTTCGCGTTGTCCCACGCCCCGCCGCCCACGGCCATGGAGATCGCCACGAGGAGTCCCGAGATGATGACGCCGATGAGCAGGCCGCCAAGCGCCAAGGGGCCGAGGATGAAGCCGGTCGCAAGGGGCGCGGCCACGGAGATGAGCGCGGGGACCGCCATCTCCTTCTGCGCGGCCTTCGTGACGATGTCCACGCACTTGGCGTAGTCGGGCTTCGCCGTGCGCTCCATGATGCCGGGGATCTCCTTGAACTGGCGCCGGACCTCGTTCACGACGGCGAAGGCCGCGCGGCCGACCGCGTTCATCAGGAAGGACGCGAAGAGGAACGGCAGGAGGCCCCCAAGGAGGAGCCCGACGAGGACGAGGGGGTTGCTGATGTCGAACACGAGGGGCACGCCGCCCACGCGCGCGTTCTGGGTGAAGTCCGAAAAGAGCACGAGGGCGGCAAGGCCGGCCGATCCGATCGCATAGCCTTTCGTCACGGCCTTCGTCGTGTTCCCGACGGCATCGAGCTCGTCCGTGTGCTTGCGTACATCCTTCGCAAGCCCCGACATCTCGGCGATTCCGCCCGCGTTGTCCGTGATCGGCCCGTAGGTGTCGAGGGTCACGATCATCCCCGCCGTCGAGAGCATCGAAACGGCGGCGATCGCGATTCCGTAGATGCCAAGCACGGGGTCGGCCGTTGCAAAGGCAAAGAGCCCGATGGAGTAGGACGCGAGGATCCCGATGCAGATCACGAGCAGGGGGATCGCCGTCGACTGGAGGCCGACCGCAATTCCCGCGATGATGTTCGTCGCGGGGCCTGTCTCCGAGGCCTTGGCGATGTCCTTCACGGGCTTGAAGCGCGTGGCCGTGTAGTACTCCGTCACGACAATGAGCGAGACCGTTACGAACATCCCGACGCCGGCCGACGCAAGGAGCGCAGGCGGGATGACTGGGAGCATCTGGAGCGTGACGGCGACGAAGCCGACGATCGACACGCCCGCGGCGACCGCGACGCCGAGGTAGAGGCCGTTCATGATGTTCCCGCTTTTGGGCAGGCGCACGGCGAAAGTGCCCACCACCGAGGCGAGCACCGCAAGGAACGCGAGGATGAGGGGGAAAACGATCCCGGTCTCGCCGAGGGCGGCGTAGACGGGCGGAAGCGCGCCAACGAGCATCCCGGCCACGAGGGTGACGACATAGGTCTCGAAGAGGTCAGCCCCCATCCCCGCGCAGTCTCCGACATTGTCGCCGACGGCGTCGGCGATTGTGGCCGGGTTGCGGGGGTCGTCCTCGGGGATGCCCGCCTCGAGTTTGCCCACGAGGTCGCCGCCCACGTCGGCGGCCTTCGTGTAGATCCCGCCTCCCACGCGCGCGAAAAGGGAGATGAGCGATGCGCCGAACGCGTAGCCGATGAGCGGCGCGGGGTTTCCGGGGCCCACGTAGGGCGCGTTGTACGCAAGGTAAAACGCGGAGACCCCAGCAAGGCCGAGGCCCACCACGGCGAGCCCCGAGACGGCGCCCCCGCGCGCGGCGACCCGCAGCGCAGCGTCAAGGCTCTTTTCGGCGGCCGCGGCCGTCCGGATGTTCGCCCGCACGGAGACGTTCATCCCGATGAAGCCTGCAAGGCCCGACATGAACGCGCCCGCGACAAAGCCGAGCGAGATTCGCGGGCCATCGGGCAGGGCGACGGCGAGGACCACGGCAATCACGGCGCCAAAGACCGCGACGACGCGGTACTGGCGCTTGAGGTAGGCCATCGACGCTTCGCGGATCGCCTGCGCGATCTCGCGCATCGCGTCCGTGCCCGTGGGAAGCCGCCGGATGAGCTGGAAGTAGAACCCGGCAAACGCGATGGCAACGAGGCCGCCGACGATGCCAAGGAGCGTGCCCAATTGGAAGATGTCCGCGTCCGCCATAGGGAAAGGCCCTCCACAGGGGGGCGTGTTGGCGCGGAAAACCGCGAGGTTTACTTAACGCTTTTGACCGCCGCGGTCGGCGCAGGGCCCGGCCCCTCCAAGGCGGCGAGCCGCTCCCGCAGTCGGGCGAGGCGCTCGTCCATCGAGGCTACGTGCGTGCCTTCCCAGTAGAACCGCCTGCAGTCCGGGCATCGCCAGATCTCCTTGCGCTCCTCGGCGACGCGCGGGGGCAGGCTGCTTGCGGCGAGGTCCTCCGGGCCGGCACGGACGAGGAGCGCGTTGCAGATCGAGCAGCGCGTCATGGGCGGGTGCCCCGGCGGGACGAGCGCGAGCAGGGCGTGCACGGTGAAGAGTTCGTCGTCGATGCCGCCCGGCGGGATGTAGATCGCGTGCGGCGACCTACGGGCGACCCGCCGGTCGCGCGTGAGGAGGATGCGCCGCTGCGCCCGCGCAAGCTCGACGAGCCGCTCGTCGGCGACGTCCCGCTCGTAGAAGCAGTCGTGGCCGAGGAGTCGCAGCCACTTCGCGAGCGTCCCCAGCATCGCGTCGGCGGCAAATCGGGGCGGGTCGGCCGTGGCGGTTCCCCCCGGGTTCAGCGGGCGTCCCCAAACCGGTAGTGGAGAAGCAGGCCCCCTTCGAGCCGCTGCGCGGAGACGAAGCGCGCGCGCACCGCCTCCTCAAGGGTCGAAGCGCCCTCCCCGTCGGCAAGGGTCGGCGCGTCCCGCCCGCCAAGGACCAAGTCGGCCACAAAGACGAAGAGCTCGTCGGCCATCCGTGCAGCCAGGAACGAATGGATCACTTCACCGCCCCCTTCGACGAGGAGCCTTGCCACCCCCCTGCGGCCGAGTTCGTCAAGCAGCGCGCCCAAGTCCACTCGCCCGCGCCCGAGGCGCAGCACTTCAGCGTTTGGGAAGGTTGCGCTCGACGGTTCGGCTGTGACGATGAGTGTGGGGGCGCGCCCATCGAGGACGCGGGCAGTGGGCGGGGTCCGGCCCTTGGAGTCGAGCACAATGCGCAGGGGCCGCTTCCCGCTCCCCAGGGGCGCAAGCAGGCCCGGGTCGTCGGCCATGACCGTGCCGACCCCCACGAGGATCGCGTCGGCGCCGGCCCGCAGCGCTTTCAGGCGCTCGAGGTCTTCGCTTGATGAGAGCCGAGTCTGGCGGCGCAGGCGCACGGCAATCTTGCCGTCGATGGACGCCGCGCAGTTCACCGTGACCGTGGGGCGCACGCCGTCGGATCGCAGGCGGCGCGATAAAAGCCTCCGTGGGATTTGCCCCGCCCGCCGGCGTGGCCAGGGCCCTTCCGCCAACCCTTATATCGGCCGCCCGGGATTGCCGCGCGGAACACGAATGACCACGGGCGCCGATGTCCGCATCTACGAACTCAAGAAGACGAACCTCAAGGGCGCCACCGTCATCGACGGCTTCCCGTCCATCGGGCTCGTGAGCTCGATCACGGCGAACTACCTCGTGAACGCGCTCCACCTCCAGCAGATCGGGACCATGGAGTCGGACCACTTCCCCGCGATCTCGCTCATCCGCAAGGGCGAGCCGCTCTCGACCGTGCGGATTTACGCGAGCGAGCGCGTCGTCGGAGTCGACGACGAGACGGACCAGATCGTCGTGTTCCTCTCGGAGTTCCAGCCGCCCCCCAACCTCATCCGCCCGATCTCCGCCACGCTCCTCGACTGGGTGGCCGAGCAGCGCTGCAAGGCGATGATCTCGCCCGAGGGGCTCGTGATCGAGCGCGAGGGCGAAGAGCCGAACCCGGAAGTCCCCGAGGGCGCGCGCGCCGACGAGAGCATCGATGTCTACGGCGTGGGCTCCACGCGCAAAGCGAACAAGTGGCTCGCGGAGCACAACATCAAGCTCTTCGAGGAGGGGGTCATCACCGGCGTGGCCGGCGTGCTCCTAA
>Ga0209342_10002232_pt1 | contig 21083 bp, 13 predicted proteins | sample RifCSP16_2_FD_184023 | JGI IMG/M metagenome (GOLD analysis project Ga0209342, IMG submission 184023) | Soil microbial communities from Rifle, Colorado - Rifle CSP2_sed 16_2 (SPAdes) (version 2) | ecosystem: Environmental > Terrestrial > Deep subsurface > Rock core/Sediment | place: Rifle... | reverse complement strand
TCGCGCCTTCGGGGACGGACCACGTGGCCACGAACGAGACGACGTTCCCCTTCGCGTCGTAGCCTGCGGCGGTGAAGGGCACGGTGTCATCGGCGGTGATCGCGGCGACCGGCGGGGAGACCTGGATGCGCGCGAGACGGCCGGGGAAGACGGCGATCGTCGCGGAGCCGGAGACGCCCGTCTCGTTCGCGTACACGACGCAAAGACCGACCACGGCGGGCGTGAACAACCCGGACGCATCGACCGCCCCGCACGTCGCCGTCCACACGGGCGCCGTCGGAACCGCGTTGCCCTTCGCATCGAACCCGGAAGCGGTGAGCTGGAGCGCATCGTCCGCGGAGATAGTCGCCGTCGGCGGGACGACGTCGATGCGCGCCAGCCGTCCGGGGACGACGGTGACCGTCGTAGAACCGGAGAGGAGGCCGACGGACGCGGTGACGACGAACGTGCCCGTCGGGGCCGGCGTATACAGTCCAGAGGCGGAGATCGAGCCGGCGAGGACGGACCAGTTCGGCGTGATCGGCACGGCGTTCCCCTTTGCGTCGTAGCCGCTCGCGGCGTACTGCTGCGTGTCGTCGGCGGTGATCGTCGTGTCGCTCGGGGAGACTTCGATCCGGAACAGGGCGCCCGGCGACACGGTGACCTGCGCGCTTCCGAAGACGACCCCGTCCGCGGCCGTGACGGACCACGTCCCCACGAACCACGCCGCGTAGCGTCCGGTCCCGTCGATCGTCCCGCCGCTCGCGGTCCAGTCGGGACCGATGGGCACGGGGTTGCCCCGAGCGTCGAAGCCGGCCGCGGCGAACTGCTGCGTCTCGTCCGCGGTGATCGACGCTACCGGGGGGGTGACGACGATGGAGGCCAAGGCGCCCGGGATGACGACCACGAGGGTCCACCCGACGACTCCGCTCGCGTTCGCATACACGGTCCACAGGCCCATCCGCCTCGGCGCGAACAGGCCGGCGGAGATGGAACCGTCCGTCACGCCCCAGAGGGGCGAGAATGCGACGACGTTGTCCTTCGCGTCGTATCCCGTGGCGGCGTACTGCAGGGTCGTGTCCGCGGCGACGGTGGCTCCGGCGGGGTCGACCTGGATCCGGACGAGCGCGCCCGGGGAGACGTGGACGACCGCGGAGCCGGACACCGAAGTCGCGTTCGCCCACACCCGCCAATCCCCCGTGCGCTGCGGGGTGTACAGGCCGCTGGATATCGTCCCACCCTCCGCCTCCCAGGTCGGGATCGCCGGGTACGGCTGACCGTATTGGTCGTACCCGTTCGCGGAGAAGAGGAACGGGGTGTCCGCGTCCGTCCACGCCTCGGGCGGGGTGACGTCGATCCGCGCGAGGACAGGAGGCCCCGGAGCGGTCGTGGCGAAGTACGCTTCGACCTCGCCGCTCCGCGCATCCGCCCACCCGCAGTAGACGTATCCGAGGGAGTCGACCGCGAGGGTCGTATAATCCCCAATGAAGAACTGGGTGGGCCATTCCATGTTCGTCACGCGGACGCTGGGGGTCCACGTCTGACCACCATCTGAGGAGGAGGCGTATCGGTACGTCATCAGGCCCGTCCGGGTGTCGTACCAGGACACGTGGACCAACCCGTTCGCATCGACGCCGATCCCCGGCATGAACTGCCGTCCGTTGGAGTCATCGCTCGGGGAGACGGGGATGGACCACGTCACGCCGTCGTCCGTGGAACGGGAGAAGCGCACGTCCCACGTACCACGGCCGTCGTTCGCGCTCCACACCACGTAAACGTTTCCACCAGACCAGTCCGCGGCAATCGCGGGGAGAGGGCCCGCGCGCTGATCCCCGGCGTCCGTGAACGGCGCCGAACTCACAAAGCGGGGCGCGGACCACGTCGTCCCTGCATCCGACGAGGAGAGCACGTAGACCCCCGTACTGCGAACCCACGCGACGTACAGCATCCCGGCGGCGGTCGAGGCGAAGACGCATCCATTGCCTCCTCTGTCTAGAATACGAGTGGGTGCCCAGATAAGGCCGCCGTCCGCTGAGCGCGTGTATCGCAACTCGTTCGGAGAAACGCCAAAGTTCGCATAACAAAGGTGGATGGTGGTCCCGACCGCGAAGGCCCAGGGTTTGTCGTTGAGGCCTGTCGTCGTGTCGCTCGCGTTAACGCCCGGGGACCAGTTCGCCCCACCGTCCACACTCCGGTAGACCGCGATGCGAGACGCCCACGGCTTGGGGGGGCGGTCGAATGACATGCACACGAAGTAGACCGCATCATTGGAATCCACAAGCACGACAGGGTCACCACTCGCATCCCACCCCGAGATGTGAAAGAGCCGGTTCGCGGACCATGTCTGACCGCCGTCGGTCGAGTACGAGTAGCCGCACCGGTAGTCGGGTTCGGGAAGGCGCGCGTCATTCCACCCCATGTGAATCCGCCCGTCCGAGGCGACCGCCATCGTGATCTCGTTCTGGCTTCCGAGTGTATCGTCCTCGCTGACGCGCACATTCGCGCCGAACGGTGCGTCCCACGGCTCGGGACTCGGAATTCCGCGGGTCGTGTACGTCGGGAGTGGCGGCGACAGCGGGACCGAGTCCGAAGCCCGCGGCCGGGTCTCCCCCGAGGCGGACGCAGCCCAAGACTGGACGAGGAGCGCGAATGCCAGCGTCAGGAAAACAGGGACGCGCCTCAACCGGACCCCTCTGGAACCCCGATTGAGACCCATGAGCCCGGCATTAATAAAGGATGCGCCAAGGACGATGCGTGTCGCGAGGACACGACCTCCCCACCGGATCCATGACACAAACCTAATACGGGTCTCCCCCATCGCAACGATTGTGAAGGACCTCCTCTTCGCCCTGGGGGATGCGGTCGCGCGGGCCGTGGCCTCCTTTGGCGGCGATCCGGGAGCGGTCGCGGGGACCGGCGCCTCCGGCGCGCCGACGCAGGCAATCGACAAGGTCGCGGAGGACGCCGTGCTCCGTCACCTCGACGAAACGGGGTCGGACTTGAACGTGCTGAGCGAGGAGGCCGGGTTCGTGGACCGCGGCGGGGAGCGCACGCTCGTCGTGGACCCCGTCGACGGGACGTACAACGCGGTCCGCGGCATCCCGTTCTACGCGACGAGCCTGGCGGTGGGGAACGACCGCCTTTCGACCGTCACGCACGCCCTCGTCCGCCATCTCCCGCACGGCGATACGTACTACGCGGAGATGGGCGGCGGCGCATTCCGGAACGGGGGCCGGGTGCGGACGCGTCCGTTCGAGGAGAAGGACTCGTTTTTCTCGGTCTACCTCGGGCACATGGCGCGGCCGGAATCGTACGACGTCGCCCGGGCGGCGCGCCGGGTGCGCAGCCTCGGGTCCGCGGCCCTGGACCTGTGCGCGGTCGCCTGCGGCGCCACGGACCTGTACTACATGAGCGCCCGCGAAGAAGCGCGGTTGCGGGTCATCGACATCGCCGCCGGCGTGCTCCTCGTGCGCGAGGCGGGCGGATTCGTCGAATCGCCGGAGGACGGGAGGGAGCTCGACCTCCCCTTCACGCTCAAGGCGCGGACGAACCTCGTGGCGGTGGGCGACCGGAAGGCGCTGGCGGTGGTCCCGTGAAGTTCGGCATCACCGCCAACCCCAACATCCTCCACGCCCGATCCGCGGCCAAGGAGATCCTGAGCCGGATCGGGACCGCGCACCCCGTCGTCCTCGAGACGGACCTCGCCGCCGCGTTCGGGAAGCGGGGAAAGGAACTGGGAGCGATGGACGTCGACGTCGTGCTCGCGATCGGCGGGGACGGCACCGTTCTCCGGGCGCTCCAGCGGACCACCGTCAAGGTGCTCGGGATCAACAGCGGCTCCCTCGGATTCCTGACGGAGATCACGACGGACGGGTTCCCGGACGCGCTGACCCGGCTCGCGAAGAAGCAGTTCACGGTCGAGGAGCGCGTGAAGGTTTCCGTCCGCGTGGACGGCAAACGCCTGTACAATTGTACGAACGAGGCCGTCCTCCACACCGCGCAGATCGCGAAGATCCGCGACTTCGAGGTGTGGCTCAACGGGACCCTCGCGCAGAAGGTCCGGGCGGACGGGATCATCGTCGCGACGCCCACGGGGTCGACGTCGTACAACCTCAGCGTGGGCGGGCCGATCGTGGACCCGCGCGTGGAGGCCCTCGTGATCAGCGCGATCGCTCCGTTCAAGGTCGCCGCGCGGCCGATCGTCGTGCCGACGGACGCGGACGTGCGCGTGAAGGTCGCGAAGCCGAAGGGGTGCCTCCTCGTCCTCGACGGGCAGCACGAGGTCGCCCTCGCGGGGACGGAGGACGTCCGGTTCACGGGGTCCAAGGAACGCGCGAAGCTCGTGAAGTTCAAGGAGGACTTCTACCAGCGGATCGAACAGAAGCTCGTGGGCCAGAGGTAGCGCGTTGGCGAAGAAGGTCTTCGGGATCCGACGGAAAACGCTTCGGATGATCCTCGAGGCGTCGAGGGACACGTACCCGAAGGAGTTTGCCGCGATCCTTCGCGCGGAGGAAGGCGTGATCACGGAATTGCTGCTCCTCCCCGGGACGATCTCCGGAGATGTGCACGCCGTGTTCCAGCTCCATATGCTGCCGATCGACTTCTCTGTCGTGGGGACGATACACTCGCACCCGAGCGGGAATTACCGGCCCTCGGAGGCGGACCTCGCGCTGTTCTCGCACTTCGGGCGGATCCACATCATCGCCGGCCGGCCGTACACGGAGGACTCGTGGTCGGCGTACGACCACTACGGCAAGCCGTGGAAGCTCGAAGTCGTCGCCTAGCGCGGAACGCCTCGACCCCCAACCGTCAATCTTGGCCATCCACTGCTGGATCGTGAGACTTTCGCCGGACGGTTGGATGGAGTCGCCACGTCGACGTGTGCAGACCTGTGGAGCAGCTTGACGGCCTCAAAGCTGCCGTAACCTATTACATCCACTTACAAGGGTCTATATAATCGCGCCACTCATGGGGTTCTTGTGGCCACGACCACGATCGCCATCCGGAAGGATCTCAAGCGGAGCCTGGAGTCCCTGAAGCTCCATCCCCGCGAGACGTTCAGCGACATCCTCGAACGCCTCCTCGAGGACCTGAGCGAACTGTCCGAGGAGACGAAGCAGGAGATTGAGGAGGCCATTCGCGCGTACAAGGCTGGTCGTTACAAGAAGCACGAGGAGCTCCGCCAGGAGCTGGGCTTCTGACGCGGTTCGAGATCGTCTGGACGGAACCGGCGGAGCGGCAGTTGCGGAAGCTCGACCGCGTCGTGGCCCGGCGCATCTTCCGGCGGGTGGGGGAGCTCGCCGAGGACCCCCGGCAGCGGGTGCAGCGGCTCGCGGGCTCGCCATACTACCGGCTGCGAGTGGGGGACTACCGAGTCATCCTGGACATCCAGGGGAACGTGCTCCGCATCCTCGTCCTCAAGGTCGGGCACCGCCGCCAGGTCTACGACCGATAGGCGGTAGCGCCGGTCGCACGGCGGGGATGACCTCGGAATACACGTTGAGGACGGCGTCCGCGACGCGGTCGATCCGGAACTTCGCCTCGACCTTCTCGCGCCCGCGCGCGCCCATCTGCCGACGACGTCCCGGGTCCGCCAATAGCCGCCCGATTTTCGCCGCCAGGTCCTCAGGGTTCACCGGCTCCGCGAGGAGGCCCTCGACCCCGTCCGTCACGACCTCGCGCACGCCGGGGATGTCGCTCACCACGACGGGTTTGGCGGTGGCCATCGCCTCAAGCGCCACGATGCCGAAGGCTTCGAGGCGGCTGACGCTCGGGAGTACGAAAACGTCGCACGCAGCGTAGTATTCGGGAAGGTCCCGATGCGGTACCTTCCCCTGGACCAGAACGCGGTCCTCCACGCCGAACTCCGCCGCCAACCGGCGAACGTCCGGAAGGAAGGGGCCGTCTCCGACGATCACGAACATCGCATCCGGGACGAACTTCGCGGCCTCCACGAGATGCTCGATGCCCTTGTGCGGAACGATTCGCGCGACCATGAGGACGACCCGGTCCTCGGAACGGATGCGAAGCCGCTCGCGCACGCGAGCGCCATCCACGTCCGGCCGGAACCGCTGCGCGTCCACGGGGTTGGGTATCACCTCCGGAATGTACCGCCAGATCGCGCGGGAGGTCGCGGCATACGTCTCCGTGCTCACGATGAGCTTGGAGGCGCGGCGCATCGTCGCCCTGCCGAACGTCCGCTGGTACAGGTTCGTCAGCGCGTTTCCGAAGGGCGTGGGAATTTCCAGGTCGCAGTGGTACGTGACGATGAACGGCGTGCCCGCCCGCTCCGCCGCGGTGGCGGCGTAATATGCGGACAGAGGTGGGGGGGAATGCGCGTGGACCACGTCGAAGCGGCCGGGAACAATCGCCCGCCGGATCGCCGGCGTGACCGGTGTGCGAAACAAGACGCCCAGGGATCGCGCGCGCTCCACCGCAAACCCCTCCATCGTCTCCTTTTCCGGAAGCCGCGCGTAGTTGCTCGTGAGGACGGTCACCCGATGGTCGCGCCTCGCAAGCTCCCCCGCCAAGCTGCGCACGTGGGACTCCACGCCGCCGACATGGGGATGGAACCACGGGGCGACGAGCGCGATGCGCATGGGACCGCCTAGTGGATTCGGCTCCGCGGCGCAATGGTTCCTCGCACGACGGCGCCCACCCCGATGAACGACCCCTCCCCGATCACGGTGCCCACATCGATCGACGCGTTGATCCCCGTCTTCACGTCGTCGCCCATCACGACGCCGAGCTTCCGCAGCCCGGTGTCGACCTCCTTCCCTTTCACCGAGATCCGCACGGTCCGCTCGTCCAGCCGCAGGTTCGCGACCTTCGTCCCCGCCCCGAGGTTGCACCGCTCGCCGATGATCGAGTCTCCGACGTAGTTCAGGTGCGGCACGTGCGAGCCGTCCATGATGATGGAGTTCTTCACCTCCGAAGCGCTACCGACCTTGCACCCGTCCCCGATGCTCGTGCTCGGTCGGATCAGACAGTTCGGACCGATCTCGCAGTCCCGCCCGATCACCGTGGGACCCCGGACGTCCGCCCCGAGCAGGACGCGCGTGCCCTTGCCGATCGCCACCGGGCCGGAGATCCGCGCGCCCGGATCGACCTCGCCCTGGACGTCCTCCTTGAGATGTCGCAGGAGGATCTCGTTCGCCTTCAGCAGGTCCCAAGGGCGGCCCACGTCGATCCACTCCTCCGGGAGGCGGAACGCGTGGACGTCGCGCTTCCCCAGGAGGGTGCGGAGCGCGTCCGTGATCTCGTACTCCCCGCGCGGCGACTTCCCCGTGTGCTCGATGATCTCGAAGATGTCCGGGTCGAAGACGTACACGCCCGCGTTGATCAGGTTCGACTTCGGGTGCTTCGGCTTCTCCTCGATCCCGACGACCTTTCCTTCGCGGACCTCGACGACGCCGAACTGCGAGGGCTCGCTGGACTCCGCGACCGCCATCACGGGCCCGCCGGCCTCCTCGTGGAGGGCGAGGATCCCCCGCACGGATTCCGCGGTGAGGACGATGTCCCCGTTGAGCGCGAGGAACGCGCCGTCCGCGTGCCCCTTCGCGAGCCCGATCGCGTGCGCGGTCCCGAGCCGCTCCGCCTGCTCCGCGTACTCGATGCGGACGCCGACGTCCTCCCCGTGCCGGAACGCCTCCCGCACGCGCTTCGCCTGCCAGCCGATCAGGATCGTGAGGTCCTTCACGCCGCCGTCCCGGAGGGCGTCGACGAGGTGGCGGAGGAACGGCTTGCCCGCCACGGGGAGCAGCGGCTTCGGGATGTTGGCGGTGAGGGGGCGCATCCGCGTGCCCTCTCCGGCCGAGAGAACCCACGCTCTCACGGGAGGGCCCTCCGCACGGCCTCGGACACGCGATCGTGGATCTCCTTCGCTCGCGCGACCTCGCGGGCCTCGGCGGTCACCCGGACCCTCGGCTCCGTCCCCGAGAGCCGGACGAGCGCCCACCCGTCGCTGAACGCGAGCCTCCAGCCGTCGACCGTCGTCACCTCGTCCGCGTGGAGCGTGGCGAGCGCGGGCCCCATCGAGCCGAGGACGGCGGTGCGCGCGGCGGCCTCGAACGGGATCGAGGAGCGGACGATCGGGTACGCGGGAATCTCCGCGAGCCACTGCTTCATCGGCCTCTCCTTCACGAGCGACACGAGGATCGCCGCCGCGAGCGGGCCGTCGGGGCACATCGTCTCGGACGGGAAGATGAACGTGCCCGAGGGTTCACCGCCAAAGTCCGCCCCGCGGCGCTTGATCTCCTGCGCGACGTACACGTCCCCGACGCGCGTGCGGTACACGGGCACGTCGAGCGCGTCGTCGAACGCCATCGACGCGTCCACAGGAACGACGAGGCCCCGCCGCGCGCGCTGCTTCGCGAACAGCGCGAGGAGCTTGTCGCCGCCGACGAACGCGCCCTTCTCGTCCACAGCGACCATACGGTCCCCGTCCCCGTCGTGCGCGATGCCCAAGTCCGCGCCGAGCGCCGGGACCGCGGTCCGCAACGCCGCCAGGTTCGCCTCCGTCGGCTCCGGCTCCCGCCCGGGGAAATGCCCGTCCATCTGCGCGTTCAGGGCGGTGACCTTGCACCCCATTTCCCGGAGAACGTATGGGGTCACGTTCGCGGTCGCGCCGCACCCACAGTCGACGACGACGTGGACCTCCGCGGATCCCACGGCCCGCAGGATCGCCTCCCGGTGGCGGCCCGGGAGGTCTGCCCGCTCCGTGTGCCGGCCCGTCTCGTCCCAACGCGCGGCCTTCCAGTCCCTTGCGTCCAGCGAGCGCTCGACCTCCTCCTGCTGCTCGGTAGAGAACGCCATCCCGTCGGGGTTCCACAACTTGATCCCGTTGTACTCCCCCGGGTTATGGCTCGCCGTGATCACGGCGCCGCACCCGTAGCCGCCGACCCCGCGCGCGAGCGTCGGGGTGCTCGTGATCCCCGCGTCGCACGCTCCGCCGCCGACGGCCAGCACACCCGCCTGAAGCGCGTATGAGAGCATCCGGCCGGAGAGGCGGGGGTCGCGCCCCACGACCACGTCCCCGTACAGCGCCCCGATCGCACGTCCGACGTCCAGCGCGAGCTCCGGTATCACGTCAACGTTCGCGAGGCCCCGGATCCCGGAGGACCCGAACCGCACCACGAGGCCCCCATGCGGGAAACGGGCTAAAGGGTTTCCGTGCGCGCCTCAGGAGGAGAGTAGACGCATCCCCAGGAACGCCGAACCGGATGCCACACGGAAGACAAGGCCATCGTTTCGCTCACAACCGTTATATTCGACCCGTTGGATGCTCGGCGCGCCGAGGGAACCGACGTGGCGATGGAACCCATCAGCGTGGACCGCGCAATCGAGATTGCGAAGCGGAAGGGGTTGAAGCCGGGACTCGTGAAGGGGACGGAGGACGCAATCCAGTTCACGAACGGGAAGAACAACCGGCTCGAGATCATCGACTGGGACACGTTCCGGCAGCTTCTGGGAGACCGGCGACTCCAGGTCTACGAGTCCGCGGGATGGATGAAGATCCAGAAAGCCGAATCGCCGAGGGAGCGGTGACCGGCCTCCATGAGGTTGTTCGACGCCCCCAAGAAGCGCGTTCCTCAGCAAAGGTTTTATCGCGCAGGATCTTTCGCGGCTGCGCGCGTGGGTAGCTAAGCTTGGCCAACGGCGCCAGATAGGACCCGCGACCGCGCGAGTCCCTGGAGTCAGGGTCTGGTCTCGCAGGGGTTCCCAGGTTCAAATCCTGGCCCACGCATCCCCATTGCGGAGTTCCGCAGACGCCTCCCTTCGGCTCTCATTGAGGGTAGACACTCATAGGAAGAGCCTGGCCGTCATCGCCTGGATTCCGTGAACTTCCTGTGTGTCCCCGCTCCAACGGTCGAGGACGGTCCCGAACTTCCGCTGCGCTCTCCAGAGGAACGCGCGCATCTCCTCGTCCACGTCCGGCGGCTCGCGGCCACGGAACACCACCGCCACGATCAGTTCGTCGCCTCGCTCGATGAGGACGGACTTCTCCCCCAGCTCCAGCCGCCGGAGCTCATCGGAGCCCTCGGCGAACGAATGGCGGACGAAGTTCATGATGGCGGTGAGCATGGACACCATGATATCGTGATCCGTCGCGGGTGTGAGACGCCGGCCCTCGTGTGCGACGAGGAGTCCCGACCGGTGGATCACGAACACGTCCTCGACCGCGGACTCGACGGGCGGCTCCAGCCGTTCGAACTCGCGGTCCAGGAGCGACACCTCCCGCTCGTCGAAGGCACCCGGGTTCACGCTCAGGAGGAAGGTGCCGTGACGCGCCGTCACGGCGTCGCGGACCTGGTGGACCGTGCGGAGGACGCGATCGAAGCCGCCGTATGAGGCCATGTACTCGAGGCCCTCAACGGCCACGACGGGCGAGGAGGCGCGCCCCGCGAACTGCTCGACAAGGCGCCCCAGAAGATCGGGGTCCGTCGGCGGCACGTGGTTCCGCCCCGCCGTCTCCGTCAGCCAGAGAATCGGAGTTGTCTCGAGGTCGAAGTCCTCGCGGATCGAATCCGGCGGCGCCCTCGTGACCACGAGCCCATTCGCACCGCGCCTTGTGGCCTCCGCCAGGGCTCGGAACGCAAAGTCGGGCTTGCGCTCCCGCACAAGGTACGCGCGTCCCGCCTTCGCCTCGAACTTCCGCGGCACGGGAGCGGCTTCCTCGGGGCGCGGAGTGACCTCGAACATGCGGAACCGGAGGACGGCGACCGCGAACGTGACCGCCATCCCGAGCGCGGTGATGGTCAGAAAGGGGGGCGGGAACTCTCGCAGAAGTCGCAGGTAGCCGTACGTGCCGGCGCCAGCCCCGTGGACGAGGATCCCGCCGAGCATCACGTACGCCTGGCGGCGGACGACCCCGTCCCGGTTCCGCAACAGGGTCCGGACGATCGCCGCGACCATCGTGAGGCCGTAGAAAAGGGAGATCGCGAAGAGGCTTCGGGTGGACCACAGGGTGTCGACGCGAACGCTCCCATACGGGGAGGGACCGATGCTGACGAGCGCGGAGACGAACATCGCGGCGGCGCCGAGGGAGAAGTAGAGGACCGCGGCGACGGACCGCCGTCGGAACATCGCGAAGCCGTAGAAGTACATTCCCACGAATGCTGCGGCGAGCCCGACCGCGAGCATGTGGACGAAGTAGAATCCGCGCGAGACCCAAATCAAGTCGGTAGGGTTCCACCCCTCCACGAACCCCATGCGCTGGAAGTACGCAAACAGCGCGGCGAGCAGGAAGAAGGACATCGCGAGGACGAACGTTCGACCCGCGCGGCGCCCCGGATGGCGGCGCAACACGAACAGCGCCACGCACAAGGCGAGGGTCGACGTGGCTATGGAGAGGGCTCCATAGTAGTCGTAGGTCTCGACCATGCGAGGAGGACGCACGGCCATGGATGCCGGAAAAACGTTTCTCCTCTAGAATCGAACCGGGGACTCAGCGAGGAACATCCGACGAGGGATCCCATCGGCCAGAGGACGCGGCTGTCCCTCACACGGTCCAAGGTGCGACCAGCTCTGCAAAGGCTGCGTGCATCCGTGGGAGGTTCGCGTGAAGCGATGGATCCTGCGGATCCAGCCCCCAGGGGAGGAGACCCTCGTCTTGGGCGAGCTGCACCCACGCCGCCACCCCCCGGACATCCGGGGCGGCAACCTTCGCCACGAGCCGCTTGAACGGCCAACGCACGGCGCTCGCCTCAAGGACCGCCCGCAACATCCGGACGGCCTCCGGCTCCTCCAGCGCGGAGAGGTGAAGCGATACGTAGAGAGCGCTTGCGCGGTCCTCCGGGAACGCAGTCGACGCGACATGCAGGAGGACATCGGCTCGAACGTCTCCGTCCACGGCAGAGATGAGTCCCCGGTCGAGGAACACGGCGTAGACCAAGTGCAACAGGTGGAGCGGCGTGAATGCGTCCACGCGGATGAGGTGGCGCGCGAACGCGAGGAGGTTCCTCGGAGCCCGCGCCTCCACGGAGAACGCCTCATCCTCCCTCCGCGGGATCGTCAGAAGGTCGAACGCCCTCCATGCCATGGCCGTGCGCGTTCCCACCGCCAACCCCTCGTCCTCGAGGAATCCTCCCGCGAACGCCCCGAACCCCTCCGGGCTTCGGAGGCGCACGACGAGGTCCTCGTCCGAATCCTCCGTGGAGCCGCCGAAGATCGCGAGCCGATCGCGCGCGAACCGTGCGAGTCGCTGGCCCTCCTCGCCGGTGCACCGGAGGTCCGCAACGAAGGAGGCGGTGAGAACGTCCACGGTTGGCATCCGTGCCCTTCGATAAGCCCTTTCCTGTCAAGTGTACCGAGGGACCGGGCGAGGGACCTCCGTAGACCGCCTCACGTCGCGCACGCGGGAACTACGCAAGGCCCCACTTCCGCTCGACCTCCATCCCGCAGTGGGGGCAGTTCTTCTTGTCGAGGTGCTGCTCGGTCCGCACGAACACGACCTTCCCCTGGCAATACGGGCAGTGGATCGCGATCGGCTTCGGGAGGGGCTTGCCGTCCTTCCGGAACTTGACCGCGTAGTCCGGTGGCGTGTCCATCGGGTCCTCGGCCACGGGGCGCGGATGCCCCCCGCGCGCTTGAACGTTCGCAAACCTATTTCCGCGGCGGTCCCGTTCGTCGCACCCGTGCGGCCCTTGCCCCTGGAACCCGTGCACGCCACACTCGGCGCCTCCTTCGGCGACGTCGCCGGATGGCGCATTCCACTCGACTACGGGGATGCGGTCGCGGAGCAGCGCGCGGTCCGGACCGCCTCCGGGCTGATCGACCGGTCCGCTCAGGGGAAGACCCGCGTCGACGGAGCAGACCGCGTTTCCTTCCTCGACGGTGTCCTCACGAACGACGTCGGCGCCCTCGCCGAGGGGCGCGGTCTGCACGCCGCGACCCTTGACCACAAGGGACGCGTGCACGGCGACCTCGTCCTCTACCATGGCGGGGACCATCTCTTCCTCGTGACGGAGCCCGAAGCCACGGATTCCGTCCTCTCGCACCTGAACCGACTGCTCGTGAGCGACGACGCGAGCCTCACGGACGTGACCGCCAGGTGGTGCGCGTTCGGTCTCTTCGGCCCGAGGAGCGGTGCGATCGTCACGCGCGTGTTGGGGAGCCCGCCGCCGCAGGAGGACTACCGCACCGTGGCGGTGGAAGGCGAAGGTCTGCCCGTCGTCGTCGCGCGGAACCCGTACTTCCGCGGGGACGGGTTCGAGATGTGGATGCCCCCGGAAGCCGCGGAGCGCATCTGGGACGCCTTCCTCGCAGAGGGTGTCGTTCCCTTCGGGCTCCGAGCGGCCGAGGCCCTCCGGATCGAGGCGGGGCGGCCGAAGTATCCCGCGGACATGAACGAGGACACGCTCGCGCTCGAGGCGCGCCTCGAGGCGTCGATCAGCTTCACGAAGGGGTGCTACGTGGGTCAGGAGGTCGTCTCCCGCGCCACGTACGTGGGACAGGTCCGGCGGCTGCTCGTCGGGCTGGCCGTCGGCGGCGGGACTCCTCCAGGGCCCGGGGCCGAGCTCCGGTCGGGGGACGGGGTGGCGGGACGCGTGACGAGCGCGGCCACGTCGGCGACCCTCGGGGAGGTCGTGGCGCTCGGCTACGTCCGCCGAGATCTCTCCGAGCCGGGGACGGAACTCACGGTCGGAGGGGACGACGATCTCCGGGCGACGGTGACCGCGCTCCCGTTCGTGCGCTGACTAGGGCATCACGCCCATCCGCTCGTCGCGCTGGCGGAGCTCCTCCTCGCGCTTCCGGACCTTCTCCTCGCGGTCCAGGAGCTCCATCGCCTTGCTCTGGATGATCTTCAGGCGGTTCTCCAGGTCGGCGTTCCACGCCTCGATTTCCGCGGCGGCGGCTGCGCCGTGCTGCGCCTGCGAGACCTGCGTCCGGAGCCGTTCCGCCTCGGCCCGCGCGCGATCGAGCTTGTCTCGCATGTCCCCGCGCTCCATTTCCATCGCCCGCTCCTTGTTCTCGACGATCTCGAACCGACTCTCGAGGATCTTGTCCCGCTCCTCGAGGGCGACCTCCAGCTTCCGGAGCTGCTCCTCCCGGTCGATCGTGTCGACCGCCTTCCGCTGGAGGAACTTCATCGTCTTCGACACCTCCTCCTGTTGCGCCTCGGCTTGCGATCGGACCTTCTGCGCGTTCTCCAGGAACGCTTCCGCGTCCGTCCGGGCGGCCTGGATGGCCTTCGTCTCCTCGTCCAACTTGGCGCTCCGCTGCTCGAGCTCCAGATACGCCCGTTCGACCATCGAGAGCTTCTCCCGACCGGTCGCGTCCATCGTCGAGACCTGCTCCTCTCGCCTCACGAGCACGAGCGTCCTGTCCTCGAGTTCCTCCACCATGCGGGCCGTGTTCGACTCCGACTCCCTGAGCCGGGCGTCGCGGTCCGCGAACTCCTTCTCGATGATGCTCCGACGGTCCGTGAGGGCGGCTTCGGCGGCCTTCAACGCCTCCGCCTGCCTCGCGACCTGTTCCGCCTGGCGCTTGCTGTCCGCGAGGATCCCGCGCTCGAGCGCCTGGAGCTCCACGGACCGGCGGGAGTTCTCCATGCGACCGGCCTCGACGCGTGCCTTCATCTCGTTCGCGGCTCGGAGGGCCTCCCCCGCGGCGGCCTCCCGGGCCTTCGACTCGTCCTCCCGCCGCAACGCCCATTCAACGCTGTCCCGGGCCTTCGCCTCGCGGTCCGAGAGGTCCTTCTCCTTGGAGAAGAGGGCGAGGCGCTTCTCGCTCAGCGCCGTGCGGGTGTCCCGGCTCTCCGCTTCGAACGCCTCCTTCTGCTCCCGCAGCATCGCCTGCTGCGACTCCATCGTCTCGCTCCACGCGCGGTACTCCTTGCCCTTGACCTCCTCGAGCTCCCGCAACTGGCGGGACTTCTCCTCGATCGCGGCCACGTGGGCGGGGAGATTCGCCCGCTGGGCCTCCAGGTCCGCACCGGCCTTCTCGAGGCGGGCACCGTCAATCTCAATCGCCTCCTCCCGGGCGGCTAGGTCCGCGAGCCGATGGGCGTTCTCCTCCGCCTGCTTGCGGATCTCCGCCTCGCGCTGGTTCAACGTGTGCGCATGCGCCTCAAGCTCGAGGTCCTTCGTTGCGATCCACTGGGTCTTCTCGGCACGGGTGCCCTCGAATTCTTCGATCTGCTGGGACAGATTCGCCTCCCGCTCCTGAAGCGCGGCGGTGCGCGTCGCGACCTCGGCTTCCCGACGCTTCACATCGTCCTCCAGGCGTCCCGAGAGGGACTCGAAATCCTTCCGCTCCGCCCCGAGGGCATCGCGGACCTCTCCCACGGACTGCCGTTCCTGTCGATGCATCGCCTCCCGGTACTCCAGGTCGAGGATTTTCGCGCGCAAGGCTTCGGACTCCGACGCGACCCTCGCCTGCGCCGCGGCAATCGTGTCGAACGCCCCCCCGAGCGAGCGGGACCGCGTCTCGAAGGTGGTCTGGGCGGCGGTGAGTTCCGCCCGCTCCGCGGCCCATCTCGAAGCCGTCGAACGCAGCTCCTCGAGCCGTGCCTTGATGCGTTCGTCGAACTTGTCCTGAACATTCAGGAGCAGATGGCGGGCGAACTCGATCTGGTCCTCGCCCACGGGCCCGTACGAGACGAGGGCGACCGTGAGGGCGTCGCCCCGGACGGTCTGCGCGTGGTATTTCCCGATCTTCACGGCATTCGTGACCGCCTCGAGGGCCCCGCCCGCGCGTGCCTGCTCGAACGTCAGGTCGCACGTCGGGTCGAGGGTGAATTCCCGGATCAGTTCCTTTCGCTCGTCCACCAAGAAGGCCTTCACGGGCCTAAATCGCGTTCGTCGTGCAATCACACCAACCACCAATCCGATGGCAAGGGGGGCTGAGAGTAAGAGCGCGGGTCTCCAGAGAGGCGCAACGACAGAGACGCGGACCGTCCGCGACGCGAATGCCGCGCCGTCGGAGACGGTCACGGTGAACCAGGAATCCGTCGCGTCCGCGGGGAACGACATCGTGAGGACCAGACCATTGACGCGCACGTACGGGCTGTCCGTGGTCACGGTCAGGTTCGCCCGAGAGGTGTCGATGTCGGCGACAAAAGGGGTGAGATCGAGGGACCGGGACTGCCCCTCTTCCAGCGAAACGGGAGCGATCGCCGCCAGAGTCGGGGCGTCGTTGACCGGGATCACGGTGACGATGAGGAGTGCCTCTCCGAACTCGCCGCTCGGGTCCGTCCCGCGGATCCACAGGCTCTCGTTCCCGAACCAGTTCGCGGCCGCCCACAGGTCCATCGTCCCGTTCGGATGGATCTGGAAGCGGACCTGTGTGGCGTTCAGGAGGGAGAAGGTAAGAACGTCACCGTCCCGGTCCAAGAAGTACGGGCCGACGGGGCCGCCGAACGCGTCGACGAACGTCGCATCCTCGTCGTACGTGACGGGGGGCAGCGGGAAGGCGGCGACGGGCGCGTCGTTGACCGGCCGCACGGTGACCAGGAACGTCCCCTCCGCGAACAGGGCGCCCGGGTCCGTGGCGCGCACCCGGAGGGTCTCCGACCCGAACCAGTTCGATGCGGCCCAAAGGTCAACGGTCCGACCCCCGCTCACGGTGGCGAAGACGTTCGCGCCGCCAAAGACCGCGATGCTTACGGGGTCTCCGTCGACGTCCGCGAACCGGAGTGCGGCATCCCCGCCGAGCGCGTCTACGGCCGTCGTGTCCTCGTCGAACGTCGGCGCCGGGAACGCGGAGACAAGCGCGGGGGCATCGTTCACCGCCCGAACGGTCACGGCGAACGCGGCCTCCGCAAACCCTCCCGTAGGATCGGTCGCCCGGATTCGAAGCACCTCCGGACCGAACCAGTTCATGGGTCCCCAGAGGTCGAGGGTCTCGTTCGCGTTGATCCGGGACCCGAGGGAGACGCCGCCCAGGACCGCGAACGTCAGCGGGTCGAGATCGGGGTCGCTGAAGAACGCGCTTAGGGGGGCTCCGAACGCGTCGAGAGCGGTCGTGTCCTCGTCGAACGATGCGGCCGGGAGGGGGACGACCACGGCGGGCGGGCTCTGCCCGGACGCGATGATGTTGACGATCTGCCATGCGGTGTCCGTGCCGTCGGAGACCCACAGGGTCACCGGATAGGCCCCGGGAGACCCGTACAGGATGTCGAGGGAGGGATCCGCACCTGCGTTCACGACGACATTGGCGGGGTCGGAGTCCGTGATGTTCAGGGCGGAGAGAGCCGTGTCCGGGTCCGACACGTAGAACGTCAGGTTCAGGCGATATGGCACGCCCGCCTGGACGTGGATGACCGGGATCGGCGCGATCGCCGGCGGGTTCGAACCGCCGACGTACGAGCCCACGCCGGCGCGCTGGTCCGCCCCCGAGAGATCCACCTCGTCGATCGCCGTCGCGCGGAGGGTCACACCGTTGATCGGCACACCGGGGGACCACAGGTACGATCCATCGACCGTCGCGTCCGAGCCCGCGGACCACCACACGCCGTCGAAGTACGTGAAGTCCACGCGGACCACATCGGCGTCCGTCGCGTACCCGATCGTGAGCGTCCCCGTCGTCGCCTGGTCGTCGACGATCCCTCCCAGGAGGATCGTCGGGGGCGTGTTGTCGACCTCGATCGGGGAGACGACCGTGGTGTTCGTCTCCGCCTGATTGTCCGTGACCGTGGCGCGCAGACTGCCCGCGACGAAGCTCAGCGCGGCGGTGTCCCAGAAGAACGTCCCGTTCAGGACGGCCGTCGTTCCGATCAGCGACCACCCAGAGCCGTCGTCGTAGTCGAACTGCGCGGTGACCGAGTCGCCGCTGTTCGCGTACCCGATGGGAACGAGTCCAGTGACATGGGCGCCCGCGACCGGCGAGCTGATCGCGACCCAGGGAGGCACCCCGTTGACGACCTGGATCGTGGCCGTCGCCTGCACCGCGCCGAACGCGATCTGCAGGGTCCCGAGCGCGGGCGGAGGACTCGCGGTGAAGCGGACGCTCGGCCCGGACGTCGCGTTCAGGGTGCCTACGCCGCCGCCGACGCTCCAGTTGAAACTCGCGACGGGGACGGGGTTGTCGTACGCGTCGAAGGCGCTGCCCGAGAAGACCTGCGTGTCGAGCGGCGCAAGGGTGGCGTTGTCGGGCGTCACGACCAATCGGGTCACGGGCCCCGGAACGATCCGGAGGGAGTCGCTCAGGCCTGTCGCGGCTCCGAACGTCGCGCGGATCCGGATCGTCTCCGCTCGCGTGTACGTCTCCGTGGCGAGGGTGGCGGTCCCGCCGGCAGGGATGGCGAGGCTCGTCGTGCCGAGGATCCCGTTGCCCGGAGTGATGCCGTCGACCAGCTGCGCCGCCAAGGCGACGGTGCCGGTCCAGCTCACGATCGTATTGTTCGTCGCATCTTTGGTGGTTACCGTGACGGAGAACGGCGCTCCCGCCGCTGCCGAAGCGGGCGCGGTGACGTAGAAGTGGTCGAGGGCCGGGATCCCCACGGTGATGAGCGCTACTCCGGTGACGCCGGAGGCGGTCGCCTCCAGCGTTCCGTTCGCGCCGTCCGGCGGTTGGGCGGTGAGGGTCACACTCGGACCCGCGGAAGTGTTGAGGGTCCCGACGCCGTTCGTGACGATCCATGTGAACGCGGCCCCCGGCACGGGGTTGTCCCAGGCGTCGAACGCGGTGGCGTTGAAGGACTGGCTCCCGAAGGGCAGGATGGTGGCGGCTGGCGGCACGACGTCGACGCGGACGATGGGGCCCGGGGACATGACGACGGGACCGCTCAATCCCTCCTGGGCTCCGAAGGAGGCGTGGATGCGAATCGTCTCCGTGCGGGTGTACGTCTGCGTCGCGAGCGTGGCGGTGCCGCCGACGATGATGTCGAGGCTCGTCGTGCCGAGGATCCCGTTGCCGGGCGTGACGCCGTCGAGGAGGCGTGCCGCGAGCGTTACGGTGCCCGTCCAGCCCACGATCGTCGCGTTCGTCGCGTCCTTGGCGGCGACAGTGACCGTGAACGGGGCGCCGGCCGCCGCGGACGCGGACGCGGTGACGTAGAAATGATCCAGGCGGTGTGTGTAGGTCAGCCGAATCTCGCTCACCGTGGGGGTCACTTGGCTGTCCGAGGTCGAGAGCGAAACGCGGAACCGGATTCGACCCGACGCGACGCTCACGACGGAGAGGTCCGCGGGGGGCGCCACCGGCGTCCAGCTGCCCCCGGAATTGAGGGAGTACTCGTAGCTCACACTTTGCCCGTTCGGGGCGTCGACGACGGTGAGCGTTCCCCACGCCTGGAGGTCCCCGGGAACGAGGTCGTTCGTCTCGATGGTCCCCGAGGCCACGTACGACGTGGTCCCCGAAGTGATGTTCACGTCCCCGACGACGGGCCGGTGGTCGGGGGAGGCCGTGGAAACGGAGAACGAGAGGCGGTACTCGATGAAGTTCGAAGAGCCTGCCATCGCCGATCCCGAGGACGACGGGTAGGGCGCGGACCAGCCGGTCCAGGTGCCGTCGACCGGATTCGTATCCCCGGTCCGCGTAGACACGGAGACCGTCGCCCCGGCACCATGGGTGACGCGAATGTAGTCCACGTCGGCGGAGAAGCCCGAGCCCGCCGCCCCGTGTGCGATGTAGAAAGCGAGCCGGATCGCGAGGGGGTACTGGTCCGAGGGCACGTACGTGTCTCGCACCGTCCAGACGGTCCCGTCGGAACTCGTCCAAGCATCGAACGTGTCCCCCGTGCGCACGAGGCGGACCCATGCTGGGATGGGGTTGCCGCTAGCGCCATTGAAGATGGTCGTCGTGCCCGCGTCGACCGTCTCCCGCGTCATCCAGTTCACCGCACCGCCAGAATAGTGCTTCCCGACGGAGAACCAGTCCCGCGGGGACAGCAGGGCCATGAGGCCCACCCGGTTGCTGCTCGCGGTTGGGGAACTGCTGAATTTCATCTCCGCGGTGAAGTCGCCGACCACGTCGTTCCACAACGCGTTCCCCGTGAACGTCGCGCCGTCGATCTGCGAATTGGCGGTGGAGACGACGTGAAGGTGTCCCGGCATCGTCGTTCCCACGTCGTACGATGCCGGCGCATTGAGCCACGTCCACTTCGGGTCGAGCGACGCACCGTTGAATTCGTCCGCCACGAGGCTCCGGACCGATGCGTTCCAGGAGATCGTCTGCCACGCCGCGGGCGTCCCCGGCCCCAGGACTTTGGACACGTATTCACCAGACGCCCCCAGGACCCGATACCGGATGTCCAATCGAGGGCGTTCTGAGGCCGTCCCCCAGTCGGACGTGCGGAAGGTCTTGTCCGACTGTGCCCCTGTGTCCGATGTAAGGATGACGAGTCCGTTATTCGTGCGCACTCCGCGGTACCACAGATCGACGAGCTGCGTGATGTTCCACGCCTCCCAGACATTTACCGAATTATCCAGGGTCGCCTGGGCGACGACGTGAGGGTCGTAGTCTCCGCCGCCGGCGGGCGCGGTCCAGGCAGTTCCCGTGACGCGGTCGTCCCAGGTGACTTGGTTCTCGACCCAGTTGGCGATGACTTCGTGCACGCTCGCGGTGACACCGGGATTGCCGATCGCAGCGCTCTGGTACAGATTGAGGATGGCGCTATCGATCACCACGCCGACCGGAATCGAGGAGAGGTCGAAGCGAAGGATCGGACGACGCTGTAGGTTGTACCCGTCCGCTGCCATCGTGGTGAATCCACCGTAGTTGTTCGTTGGGGCGGGCTCATCGAGATACGAGTCGATTCCTCCTCCGCCGGGTTGGAGCGGGAGAAGGGTCGACGGACCCGTCGTCGCCGCTTGCATGACGTCGCCCGGTGAGCTCGCGAAATCGACGTTCGTCGCGGAGTCCGGGCCGGCGAAATCCACGGCGGTGGTGCTGTTCCAGTACTGGACCCCCGGACCTGCGGACCCCAGCAACCCGGCGCCGCCGCTGACGCTCGCGTTCGTGAGCGTGTAGTCCGCGGGGTTGTTGAAGTCCCACACCGAGGTCGACGTGCCGTCCGCATTGTCCGTGACGAGCGGGTCTGCGACCGCGGAACGCAGGAGGATCGCGAACGCGGACGTCACCGTGAGAGCGACCAAGGCGATGGCTAGCGCACGTCCGGAGACGCTGGGCATCTCGGTTCCCCAGGGACTCTGAATTGGTCC